>WBZL01001644.1_pt1 | contig 22970 bp, 23 predicted proteins | sample 5204291 | NCBI WGS metagenome assembly WBZL01 (sample SAMN12344345, study PRJNA552823) | activated sludge metagenome | biome: Activated sludge suspended growth; feature: Nitrification reactor; material: Wastewater; isolation source: activated sludge from nitrification reactor of wastewater...
CCTCGGCCCGGCCTACGGCGAGGGGCGCTACGACGACGCGGCCGGGATCTTCACGAGCCTCGTCGACAACGATACGTTCATCGAATTCCTGACGCTGCCGGCGTACGAGCGGATCGACTAGGCGCCCCCGGCGCCCAGTTGTCCCGCCTCGGCCCGCGCGCTCGCGCCATCGGGCATCGTCGCGTCCTAGCGGCCTGAGGGGCCGTTTCGCAGGAAACGACGGGCCGAGTCCGGCACCCGGCTCTCCCGAAGGCAGTTGTCCGCTCAGGGAAGCTCTGCGCAACGCACGCGCGACACGCCGGACGCGGCGGCTGGCGATGCGCCCGCCGCCGGTCGTGGCAGGCCCCACGACCCAGGCAGGCAACACGGCCGGCGCCTCGTCCGGCGCGTCCCCTCGGGCGGCCAGCCGAAAGAAGCGCTGCGAATCCGTGCGATGGGTTCACGGGCGGCCGCGCCTGTCGTGAGGTTGTCCAGAGGTTGTCCGGAGGCGCTGCATGCGCCTCCGCGTCGAACGGTCGCGACTCCATGAGTTCGAGTCTCCGGTGCGGTGGGTCCCGCGGGCCGGAGTGGCGTGTTCGTCCGCGGCCGACCTCGCGGGCCCCGCGGCGTCGCGAGGTGCTTGATGCGAATCAAGGATCCCGGAGCCTGGCAGGACCAGAGTGGCCACACCAAACTGGTAGGTCCAGAAGTACACGCCCGTGTCGAACTCGATCGAACGAAGGGAGCCTCCGCGATCCGGTCATTCGGAAGCGACGTCGCTGATCGTCCGACTCCTTCCGTACATCCGCGACCGGCGCTTCGAGTCCGGGGAACGGTTGCCCTCCGAGAGGTTGCTCGCGGAGCGCTTCGGAGTCACCCGCGCGGTCGTGCGCGAGGCACTTGCAGTGCTCGAAGCAATGCGCGTGGTGGAGCGCCGACCACGCTCGGGGATCTACCTTCGCGCGGAGTCGCGCGTCGGCAGTCTCGACGCCGCCGTGATGCGAGCGGACCTGGGTATGCCCCCGGACCGGGAGGAGGTCGCGAACCTTAACGAGTTCCGCGCGATCCTGGAGTCGCAGGCCGCCGTGCTTGCGTGCGCGCGTCGCACTCCCGAGGATCTCGACCGGATGGACGAGTGCATGCGGCTGTGTCGTGCGCTTTACGAGCGCAACGAGTCGATCGCGCAGCCCAGCGCCGACTTCCACCTCGCCGTCGTGGCGGCGACACACAACCAGTTCCTGCTGCGTGCGGCGAACTCGTTCTACCTGGCGACGCGCGCGTGGCGAGAAGGCGTGTTTGCCGATCGGAAGGTCGGCGCGCGCTCGATTCGCGACCATCAGGTGCTCCGTGACGCGATCGCCAAGGGCGATGCCACCGCGGCGAGCGCACTGATCAGGGACCACCTCGAGATCGCCGATCACTACTGGTACCGGAGCGTTGCGCCGTCGCAGCCCGCCGGCAAGCCACGCAGGACGCAGAGGAGCCGCTGAGTCGGCGGCATGAACGACAGACGAAAAAGCGGAGGAGCGCCATGCAGGAACGCAGACGCAAGGTGTTGAAAGCAGGGTTCGGAGCCTGCGCGGCGGCAGCCGCGGCCGTCGCCGCCCCGGCGATCGCTCAAGGCAAGCGAGAACTCAAGATGGTGCTCGGATGGCCGCGGAACTCGCCGGGCAACGGCACCGCGATCGAGCGGTTCGCCCAGAACGTCACGAAGGCGACCGACGGGCGCATCACGTTCCGCATCTACGGTGCGAACGAGCTCGTTCCGGTGCTGGGCATGTTCGATGCGGTGTCCAAGGGTGCCGTCGACGTCGCCAACTCGACGGGCTACTACTGGACCGGCAAGTCCAAGGCCTACAACTTCTTCTCCACGGTTCCGTTCGGCATGCTCCCGATGGAGCACTTCGCCTGGCTCACCTACGGCGGCGGCCAGAAGCTCTGGGACGAGCTGAACGCCCCGCACGACCTCAAGTCGCTTCCTCTCAGCCAGACCGGCGCGCAGATGGGGGGATGGTATCGCAAGGAGGTCAAGGGTCTCGCCGATCTGAAGGGATTGAAGGCGCGCTACCCGGGGTTCGGTGGCGAGATTCTGAAGACGCTAGGCGCGACGCCGGTCCTCATGCCGCTCGGCGAAGTGTTTCCGGCGCTCCAGTCGGGAGCGCTCGACGCTGCCGAACTCGCGACTCCGTGGTTCGACATGGGTTTCGGTCTGTACAAGGTGGCGAAGTTCTACTACAGCCCGGGGTTCCACGAGCCCGGGCACACCCTCGAACTGATGTTCAACAAGAAGGTGTGGGACAGCCTGAGTCCTTCCGACCAGACGCTGATCACGATCGCCGCGCACGCCGAACTCATGCACTCCGAGGCCGAGGTCCTCGCGAACGATCCCGAGGCGCTGGATCAACTCACCGGAAAGTACGGCGTGCAATTGCGGACATTCCCGGACGACGTCCTGCGCGCGATGCAGAAGGCGGCCGCCGAGATCATTCCGGCGGCGGTCGCGGAAGACCCGATGGCGAAGAAGGTCTACGAGTCCTACGCGAGCTTCCAGAAGAAGGTCCAGCCGCGCGGAATCCTGATGCCCGGGGCGGTCTGGCGGATGCGAAGCCTCTGATGCCGCCGGCGGATGCCCCGGAGTCCGAGTATGGGGGACCGGTCGCCGATGCGCTGGATCGCATCGGCGACGCGGCAGGGCGGGCGATCTCCTGGCTGACGCTCGCCTGCGTCCTCGTCTGTTTTGCGGTGGTGGTCCTGCGCTACGGCTTCAGCCTGGGCTACATCTGGCTACAGGAACTGTACGTCTGGCTCCACGCCATCGTGTTCACGGGCTGCGCAGCCTACGCGCTCAAGCACGACACGCACGTACGGGTCGACATCTTCTACGCCCGGATGTCGCGCCGCGGGCGAGCCTGGGTCAATCTGGCCGGAGCGTCGCTCATGATCCTGCCATGGATGGCACTCACCGCCTGGTTGGTGACGCCATGGGTCGTCGACTCATGGGTGTCCCGGGAGAGTTCGGGGATGCCGGACGGCATGCCGGCGCTGTACCTTCTGAAGGCGATGCTGCTGGTGATGGCGATCCTGCTCACTCTGCAGGCGATGGCCCTGGCAGCGCGCGCCTTGCACACGCTGCGCGGGCACTGATCCGATGGCGAATGCCGGAGAAGTGCTGAGCGTCCTGCTGCTCGCGTCCTCGATCGCGGTGCTGATGCTCGGCTTCGGTGTCGCATTCTCGCTCGCCGCTGTCGGCTTGCTGTTCGCTGCGCTCGGCGCCGCACTCGATGTCTTCGAATGGCGCCTGCTCGCCACGCTGCCGGGTCGCTACTTCAGCGTCATGCAGAACGAAGTCCTGGTGGCGGTGCCGCTGTTCATCTTCATGGGGACGGTGCTTGAGCGCTCCGGGATCGCCGAGGAACTCCTCGAGACCGCCGGCAGGCTGTTCGGGCGGCTGCGCGGCGGCATCGCCATCTCCGTGGTACTCGTGGGCGCGTTGTTCGCCGCGTCCACCGGCATCGTCGGCGCGGCGGTGGTGACCATGGGCATGATCAGTCTGCCGCTGATGCTGCGTGTTGGCTACGACCCCCGCCTCGCCAGCGGGACCATCTGCGCTTCCGCCACGCTCGCCCAGATCATTCCCCCCTCGACGATCCTCATTTTCGTGGGCGACATGCTCCAGGCCGCCAACAGCCAGGCCCAGCTCGCTCGCGGCAACATGGCGCCGGACCCGGTCTCGGTCGGGGATCTCTTCTTCGGTGCCCTCGTACCGGGTCTGATGTTGACCGGGTTCTACATCGTCTGGATCGTAATCCTCGCGTTCGCGCGGCCGACGGCCTGTCCGCCGTTGCCGAAGCTCGATGAGGACACCGGGGCACTTGGACGGCGTGTCCTGCGGGCGCTCCTGCCGCCGCTCATTCTGGTCATCGCGGTCCTCGGATCGATCCTCGGGGGCGTGGCTACTCCGACGGAGTCCGCGGCCGTTGGTGCAGTCGCCGCAATGGCGCTCGCGGCAGCTCGCGGGCAGCTCGGCAAGAGCATGCTCGCCGGGGTCGTGCATACCACGGCGCGGCTGTCCTCGATGGCGTTCCTGCTCCTGTTCGGCGCATCGTTGTTCATTCTCGTCTTTCGCGGCTTGGGCGGAGATGTCATGGTCGAGCAGGCTCTCAAGGCTCTGCCTGGCGGACTGCACGGCGCGATGGCCGTCGTCATGGCATTGATGTTCGTGCTCGGATTCTTCCTCGATCCGTTCGAGATCATCTTCATCATGGTTCCCATCGCGGGTCCGACGCTGATCACGCTCGGCGCCGATCCGCTGTGGCTCGGTGTGATGATCGGCATCAACCTTCAGACCAGCTTTCTCACGCCGCCCTTCGGGTTCTCGCTCTTCTATCTGCGCAGCGTCGCGCCGCCTGCCGTGACCACCGGGCACATCTATCGCGGCATCGCGCCGTTCGTGCTGATCCAGTTGATCGGCCTCGCGATGGTCTGGCTCATGCCGCCGCTCGCGACCGAGCTTCCGCGCCGGGTGTTCGGGTACTGACCGTGGCGACCGTCCTCGTCATCGGGACCATGGACACCAAGGGGCGCGAGTCGGCCTACCTTGCGTCGGGCATCCGCGAGCACGGTTGCGATGCGCTCGTCATGGATGTGGGGATCCTCGGCGAACCTGACGAGATCCATTGCGACATCTCGCGGGCCGCGGTCGCCGAAGCCGCGGGCACGACGCTGCAGGCACTCAGACGCGCAGGCAGCCGCGGGAAGGCGGTCGAGGGCATGCGGGAAGGCGCCCGCAGCGTTGTCCGGCGCCTCGCGGGCGAAGAACGCATCCACGGCGCAGTCTCGCTCGGTGGAGCGGAGGGCGCTGTCCTGGCAAGTGCCGCCATGCGGGAGTTGCCGCTCGGCATGCCCAAGACGATCGTTTCGCCGATCGCCTCGGGACGTCGTTCCTTCGGTCCCTTCGTGGGCACGAGCGACATCGCGGTGGTCCACTCGGTCGTCGACATCTGCGGGCTGAACGCGATCGCCCGGCAGGTCTTCGACACCGCGGCTGCGTCCGTGGCTGGCGGCGCGATCTCGTATGAGCGCGCGAAGCAGGGCAGCTCCGGTCGTCCGCGTCGTCGGCAGGTTGCCGCGACCATGCTCGGCAACACCACGGCCCCGGTCGCCTGGATTCGGGGTCGATTCGAGTCCGGGTCCGGCGACCTCGTGATCTTCCACGCCAACGGTGTTGGCGGAGCGGCGCTCGAGCAGCAGATCGAGGCAGGCTGGATCGACGGCGTGATCGACTACACGCTCAGTGAGCTCATCGCCAACGTCGCCGGCGGGTTTCACGATGCGGGTTCGAACCGGCTCGAAGCCGCGGGCAGGCGCGGAATCCCGCAGATCGTCGTTCCCGGTTGCGTCGATTTCATGGTGTGCGGTCCACGCAACGAGATTCCACCCGAGTGGCGCAGCCGGCCCAGCTACTACCACAACCCCGAGTTCACGCTCGTTCGTGCGAATCGCGATGAGCAGCTCGAGGTCGCGCGAAGGATCGCCCGCAAGCTCAATGCCGCCACCGGACCCGTGGTGGTGATGGTGCCGACTCGCGGACTGTCCATCCCGAACTGCGAATCCGATCTCCAGGGTGAGCAAGGTGCGTTCTGGGATCCCGCTCTTGACGCCGCGTTTCGCACCGAGCTCAGGCGCCATCTGGATGATCGCATCGCGTACTACGAGTTCGACGTACACATCAACGACGAGTCCTTCGCGGGAGCCGTCCTCGACATGGCCCGCTCCCTGTTCCCCGCGTAACCAGAAAGGAAAGCCCCGATGTCCGGCAAGGCAAAGCGTGTTGCAGGCAGTTCGCCCAAGTCTCCACAGGTCCCGCGTCCGGCGAAGGCCTCTGGCGGCGCCGACGAACCTTGGAGTCTCGCGCGGGGTCCCGCGGCCCACGTCAAACCTTGCCATCAGGACGAGGCGCACGCGCCGCGTCGCAGCGCGCTCGACCTCGGGTTCCCGTCCTGGTGCCTCGGCGACCTCTGCGCGGCGGACGTCAAGGAGTACCTCCGCCACAGCGACACGATCCTGATCCCCAAGGCTTCGCTCGAGCAGCACGGCGCTCATTTGCCGCTGTTCTGCGACAGCATCACGGCGAACGAGGTGGCGAAACGCGCCGGCCGGAAGGCCGGCATCGTCTATACACCGACGCTCTGGATGGGGTACAGCCCGCAGCACCTGAAGGCGCCAGGACAGGGGACCGGAACGATAACGCTGCGCGTAGAGACCTATCTCAACCTTCTCTACGACGTCGGGCGGTCCTTGATCCATCACGGGTTCCGGCGCCTGGTGTTCGTCAACGGTCACGGCTCCAACGTCAAGGTGGTCGATCCCGTACTGCGCAAGCTGCGCAACGAGACGGGCGCCCTCGTCGCCTATTACCGCCCCTACGCCGAGCGCTACCTCGGCATGCTGCAGGACGTTCTCGAAGGACCGGTTGAAGAGACGCCTGGCTGGCACGCCGGCGAACTCGAGACATCCCAGTGCCTGTGCCACGACCCGCGACTCGTTCGCATGGATCGCGCGAAGGAGACCAGGGCCCGCGCCCCGGACTGGCTGGGAAGTGCCTGGACCAAGAAGGACGGGATGCCCGACATCGAATTCCAAGGCTATCGTTACTTCGATATGCCGTTCGAGCACGCCGAGTTCACGGATACCGGCGTCATGGGCAACCCGTTCCGGGCGGCCGCCTACAAGGGTGAAATTGCCTTCAACCGTTTCGCCAACCACCTCATCGACGCCGTGCACGAGTTCGAGAAGGTCGAGGTGGATGTCCACGACGCCGACTGGACCAGCGGCAAGACGATGGGTGGAACCGCATGAACATCGAGAACGACGTGCGCTATCACGCGTCGTCATCGCGCACCGATCTCGACAGTCGGGCACTTGCCGCCGAGCTGGCCGCGATCGTGGGACAGGGGCGCGTGCATCACGGCTCGGAAGCGCGGCGACGCTACACCGGAGACATGAGCTGGCTCACGTATGTGCACAGCGAGTTCGGCAGGCCCCTCAGCTGCCAGGACGTCCTGGTATCTCCGCGGTCCACCGAACAGGTGGCAGGCGTTCTGAAGCTCGCGTCGCGTATCGGCGTTCCGGTGACTCCCGCCGGGGGCGCTTCTGGCGTCCAGGGCGCTGCCAACGCAACGCGAGGCGGGATCCTGCTGAGCCTTCTCGACATGAAAGAGGTGCGCCGCCTGGACCGCACGTCGCTCACCTGCACGGTCGAGTCGGGCATGATCGTGAAGCCGTTCGAAGATGGCCTGAACCGCGAGGGGCTGAGCTTCACGCACTACCCGGCCTCAGCCGAGTGGGCGAGCATAGGCGGGTGCGTCGCGGCGCGCGGGTCCGGCGTGCTCTCGACCAAGTACGGAACGATTCAGGACCACATCCTCTCGCTGGAAGTCGTCTTGCCCGGCGGAGACGTCGTGGACCTTCCGGTGGTGCCGCGACATGCGGTGGGGCCCGACCTGACCCAGCTCTTCGCCGGCAGCGAAGGAACGCTTGGAGTGATCACCGCGGTCACCGTGCGACTGCGCCGGGTACCGCTCCGTCGGGCTTTCTGCGCATTTCGATTCGAAACGCTCACGCAGGGGATCGAATCAGGTCGCCAGATCATGACGTCGGGCTTGCGCCCGGCCGTGATGCGGCTCTACGACAAGGAAGCTGCCGTTCACAGTCTCGAGCGTGCGGTGAGGGCGGGTCTGGTCGGCGAGACCATGCTGATCATGGTCGATGGTGACCACCCGAACCTCGTCGACGCCGAAATGTCGGCCTGTCGCGCGATCTGCGCTGCGCAAGGGGGGTTGGAGCTGAATCCCGGGATCGGCGAAGCGTGGTGGTCGAACCGCTATTCCTTCTATCACCCGCCGCACGCGCCGCAACTCCCGCAGATCTGGGGCACGATGGATGCCGTGGCGGACTTCACCCACATCGAGGCCGTCTACCGGTCGGTCACCGGCGCCATGCGCGCGGCGATCGACCCGGCCTGGGGCATGACGCTCAAGACCCACCTGTCGCACTGGTACGAGTGGGGATCGATGATCTATCCGCGATTCGTCATCCCGAAGGGCCCCGCGGACCTCGACGAGGCGGTGGCGCTGCACGACAGCGTGGTGCGCGCGGCGACCTTGGCCGCCATCGAGTCCGGCGGCGTGATGAACGATCATCACGGCGTGGGTATGCGGCTCGCGCCGTACCTCGAACGACAGCTCGGCCAGAACGGGCTCGCAGTGCTGCGGAAGCTCAAGGACGCCCTCGATCCCGGGCACATCCTGTGTCCGGGCAAGCTCGCGCTGGACGGCGGAAGCTGACTGGCGGAGAAGTCCCCGCGGCTGCCGGCGCGCCAACTCGGTCCCCGCGGGCTTCCCGCGCCGGAGATCATCATGACCCGTTTCGGGAGCCGATGACTCGACATCCGCGGCTGCCGGAACTCCGATGGCCGATAGGCGGATTGCCCTCGCCGCACGGCGCCGCCGATCACCTGTCCGCGGGCGAGTATCCTTGGGATCTGCCGGGATCCCATCGCGCCGCCATGAATCCGCAGCACGACCTCGATCGCATCGCCAACCAGGAATCGCGCCTCGTCTTCGCGCAGTTCGGCACCGACACCGCCTGGGCGCTCGGCACGCGCCTCAAGTCGCTGGCCGAGGCGCGCGGGGTGAGCGTCGCGATCCTGATTCGGCTCGCGCGGCGCGACGTCTTCTCGTACGCGATGCCCGGCAGCACGCCGGCCAATGCGGACTGGGTGCGGCGCAAGTGCAACACGGTCGAACTGCTCGCGCGAAGCTCGTACGGCGCGGCGATCGCCCCGCTGCGGGACGGTCAGACGATCGCCGAGCGGATGGCCCTCGATCTGCGCGACTACGCGTTCGTCGGCGGCGGATTCCCGATCACGCTCGCCGGGAGCGGCCCGATCGGGTCGGTCGCCGTGTCGGCGCTGCCGCATCGCGAGGACCACGCGCTGGTCGTCGAGGCGCTGGCGGAACTGGCCGGAGTGCCGCTCGCCGAAGTCGCACTCGACTGACTCCGGCGCGACCGGTGTCCGTGTAAAGTCCGGACACCGAACGCGACCAATCCGCATGGCGGCCGACGAAACGCGGACCGAAGTCCCGGGGGGCTACCTCTACCGGAGGCACTCGCTCGCGGTGCGGATCACGCACTGGATCAACGTCGCGGCCATGACGATCCTGCTGATGAGCGGGCTCGCGATCTTCAACGCGCATCCCGCGCTCTACTGGGGGAAGTCCTCGTACACCGGCCGCCCGCCGGTGTTGTCGATCGGCCTCGCGGAGGGTCCGGACGACAGCGTGATCGGCGTCACGACGATCGCCGGCCGGACGATCGAAACCACCGGCGTCCTCGGCGTGTCCAACGACCGGAAAGGCGAGCCTTCGGCGCGCGCCTTCCCTTGGTGGATCACGATTCCCGACGACCTGTGGCTGTCGATGTCGCGTTCCTGGCACTTCTTCTTCGCGTGGGTGTTCGTGCTGAACGGCCTCATCTACCTCGTCCACGGACTCGCGAGCCGCCATTTCGCCCGCGACATCGCCCCGACCGGCGGAGACCTGCGCGGGATCGGCGCGTCGATCCGCGACCACCTGCTCCTGCGCCACCCGCGCGGCGAGGCGTCGAAGCGCTACAACGTGCTGCAGAAGTTCGCCTACCTCGCGATCGTGTTCGTCGTGCTGCCGCTCGTCGTGCTGACCGGCTTGGGCATGTCGCCGTGGATGAACGCCGTCTGGCCGGGGTGGGTCGATCTCTTCGGTGGCCGCCAGTCTGCGCGCACGATCCACTTCGTCTGTGCGTGGCTCCTCGTGCTGTTCGCCTTCGTGCACGTGTTCCAGCTCGTCGTGGCCGGCGCATGGAATCATGTCCGGTCGATGGTGACCGGGCGCTACCGGGTGGACACGGGTTCTGCCGGGGGGACGTCTTGAAGCTCGGGGACCGCCGCAAGCGCCGTCGCTTCCTCGCGCGCGCGTTCGGCGCGCTCGCGGCGGCGTCGCTCGCCGGATGCCAGAAGCTGTCGACCAGTTCGTGGTTCCCGAAGGTGCTCGACAGCGCCGAACCGCTCAACGAGGCGATGGCGAAGCTGGTCGGCCGCAGGGCGATGGCGCAGGAGTTCACGCCCGCGGACCTGTCACCGAGCTTCCGCAGCAACGGCACGGCCATGCCGGACACCGACGCGTACCGGGCGTTGCTCGCGGCCGGGTTCGACCAATGGCGTCTGGTCGTCGACGGGCTGGTCGCGAAGCCCCTGTCCTACTCGCTCGACGAGCTTCGCGCGCTGCCGTCGCGCACGCAGATCACGCGACACGACTGCGTCGAGGGCTGGAGCGCGATCGGGAAATGGAGGGGCGCGCGGCTCTCCGCGATCCTCGCGCAGGCGGCGCCGAAACCGAACGCGCGCTACGTCGTGTTCCACTGCGCCGACCCGATGGAGGAGGACGGCACCGGCCTCTACTACGAGAGCATCGACCTCGACGACGCCAACCACGAGCAGACGATCCTCGCCTACGACCTGAACGACGCGCCGCTGCCGGTCGCGAACGGCGCGCCGGCCCGCCTGCGCGTCGAGCGGCAGTTGGGCTACAAGCACGCGAAGTACGTGATGCGCCTCGAACTGGTCGAGAGCTTCGCCGCGCTGCGTGGCGGCCGCGGCGGCTACTGGGAGGACCAGGGCTACCAGTGGTACGCCGGCATCTGAGCCGGACCGGAATCCGGACGGGACCACGACCGGCGCGAGTGCCGGACGCCGGGATCGGGCGGCGCAGGTTGGCGCGCGGCCGCGCTCACTTCGCCGCGGCAGGCGCGACGTCGAGCAGGTGGTAGGGCAGGTTGAGGTAGGGGTGCGGCAGAAAGCCGCGCAGCGCCGGCGAATGCAGGTACACGTCGTCGGCCGACGGCAGCACGCGCGACGGCTCGTGCGCGTCGAGGAGCGACGTGAGCTTCGCGAACACCGGCGCGCGCTCGGGACCGGCCTTCATCAGGCGCAGCTTCTCGTAGATCGCGTCGTACTCGGCGTTCGCGTAGCACGACAGGTTCACCGTGCCGACGTGCTTGCTGTAGAAGTTCTCCATCGCCGACACGCCGTCGGGGGCGCCGCCGCCGAAGCTCATCGTGGTCAGCATGTGCTTGCAGTTGAACATCTGCTTCAGCCGGTCGCCCGGCGGCATCGAATCGAACTCGATGCGCACGCCGATGCGGTCGAAGCCGCGCTTCATGAACTCGGCGACGCGCCGCCCCGTCGACGCGGTGCTGACGATCATGCGCACGACGAGCGGCGAACCGTCCGGCGCGGCGCGAATCCCGTCGGCGCCGCGTTTGTAGCCGAAGCGGTCGAGCAGCGCGTTGGCGGTCGCGGGGTCGAACGCGTTGGGGTTGCGGTAGGAAGGATCGTAGCCGACGATGTCGGGCCCGATCAGGTGCTGCTGCGGGTAGCCCAGCCCCTGGTCGAACACGCGCATCCACTCGGCGTCGTCGAACGACATCGCGATCGCGCGGCGCAGCGCGATCTTCGCCGGCTCGAAGCCGCCAACCACCGGGTCCTTCATGTTGAACATGAGCAGGTCGAAGCCCTGCGCGCGCGCCCGCGCCGGCACGATCCCGGCGGCCTTCAGGGCGGGCTTGAGTTCGGTCCCGTCGAACGCGGCCGGTGGGTCGACGAAGGCGATGAAGTCGATCTCGCCCTTCTGCAGCGAGAGCACCGCGGTCGAGGGCTCCGGGATGCGCGTCATCTCGACGCGGTCGGCCGCGGGCACCATCACGCCGCGCATCGCCTTCAGGATCGGGTCGTCGGGCTTCGCGCTCTGGGCGAAGTCCGGCCAGGGAACGCGCCGGAACGAGGGATTGCGCACCAGCACGAGCTTCGTGCCAGGCTGGAAGCGTTCGACGACGAACGGCCCGCTGCCGATCGGGCGACGCGCGAACTCGGCTTTCTCGGCTTCGACGACCTCGCGCGGCACGGCGCTCCAGCCCGCGTACGCGAGGCCGTAGATGAAGGTCGGGTCCGGCCGCGTGAGGCGGATCCGGAGCGTGCGCGCGTCGAGCGCCTGGAGTCCCGCGATGGGCGCCGAATAGTCGAGGCCCCGCTTCTCGCGGCGAGCGGCGGCGACGAGATCGTCCAATCCCTCGATCAGGCCTTCGAACTGCGCGAAGCTCATCGAGATGCTCACCGGGTCGGCAATGCGCTTCACGCTGTAGACGAAGTCCTGCGCGGTCACCTCGCGCGGCTTGCCACCGAAGGCCGGGTGCGGCGCGTACAGGAGGCCCGGCCGCACGCGCAGCGTGTAGGTGCGGCCGTCGTCGGAGACCGTGGGCAGCGCCTCGGCGGCGTAAGGGATCAGCCTGACCGGCCGCGCGAGGAAGTCGTAGGTGAGGAGCTGGTGGTAGAGCGGGCCGATCGTGTTGAGCGTCGAGAGGCTGCCCGCGCGGGCCGGGTCGAGCACCTCGACGTCGGCGGGCATCTGCAGACGCAGCACCTTTTCCGCGGCGAGCGCGGCCGTCGGCGCTGCCAGCGCGGCGACGAACACAGCGGCCGAGGCGGCGGCGCGCCACGCGCACCGCGCCGGCAGCCCGCGCAGTATCACTTCACGAGTCCGAGCAGCTTCGCCGAGCTCATGTAGCCGGCGGTGCGTTCCTTCAGGAACGCCGGCACCTGGTCGTAGCCGATGTCGATCACCTCGAAACCGCCCTCCGCCATCTTTCGGCGGAGTTCGGGATCCTTGTTGATCGCGTCCATCATGCCGGAAACCTGCCGCCGCACCGCTTCGGGAGTGGACTTCGGAACCGCGACGCCGCGGTAGGCGCCGTCGATCCAGTCGACGCCCAGCTCGCGGAAGGTCGGCACGTCCGGAAACTGCGGGACGCGCTCGCGCGTCGCGACGGCGAGCATCCGCATCTTGCCCTTCTGCCCGATCGCGAGCGTCGTGTACGACATCGTCGCGGCGACGTGATTGCCCAGAACCGACGCGACGAGGTCGCCGGTGCCCTTGAACGGCACGTACTGGGTGTCGATCCCGAAGTCGCGGTTCAGGCGCGCGTGCGCAACGTGGTTCGCCGAGTAGAGCGCGGAACCCGCGATCGACAGCTTGCCCGGGTTAGCCTTCGCGGCCTTGAGGAAGTCCTGGAACGTCTTGTAAGGGCTGTCGGCGGGCACGATCAGCGCGTCGGGCGTGTAGTGGAACCAGTAGACCGAGGCCAGGTCGTCGGTCTTGTACGCGACGGACCCCTCGAGCGGCTGGAGCACCACGTGCGGCAGGTTGATGCCCGCGATCGTGTAGCCGTCGCCCGGCAGCGTGTTGAGCTGCTGCCAGACCAGCGCGCCGCCGCCGCCCGGCCGGTTGACGACCACCAACTCGTGCTTGAACTTCTGCGAGAACACCTGCTGCTGCAGGCGCGCGACGATGTCGGACTCCCCGCCTGCCGGGAACGGGATCAGGTACTGGACCGTCTTCTCGGGATAGCCGGCCGCGAACGCCGGCGTCGACACGGCGGCGACCAGCGCCGCGAGGACCGGCACGAGCCGGCGAGTGCGAAACCAAGTCATCGATGCTCCTCCTGGGTTGAGACGGGTTTCCGGCCGGTGTCGTCCGATGCTACCGGAAGCGTTGTACGGGTCGCGTGCCTTCGCAGGGTCGATCAGCGGACGAACCACGACCGCGAGGCGTCGATGCAGGCAGGACTGCCGCCGGCGCGAACCTCGGCCGGACTGCGGCCGCTCGATCCCCTGGGAGTGCGCCGACTGGAACCCGGGCAGAGAACGTTCGTCATGCGGGCCTCGACAGCAGATTCACGTAGTCGTGCGCGGCCGTAACGATGGTGCTGACACGATACTCCACCGGCCGGCCTCCGAGCGCAATGGCCGTGCGCCGGACCTCGAGCACGGGCTGGCCGGGCGCCACGCCGAGCGCGCGTGCGCTCGCGCGATCGGCGCCGACCGCGCGCAGCCGCTCGTGGGCGCGGACGACCGTGACGCCGAACTCGCTCTGGTACAGGTGATAGATCGTGGTGGCGCGTTCGCGCAGGCGCTTCTCGGTGAGCCCCCGGAACAGGGCGGCGGGGACCGTGATCCGGTCGTGGACCACCGCCGTGCCCTGCAGCGTGAGGCGGTTCTCGAAATGGAAGGCCGGCGTGCCCGGGCGGGTGGCGAGCGCTGCGGCGGCGTCCTCGTCCATCCTGACGCGCTCGAACGACAGGAGATCGACACCGGGCTCCTCGCGCAGGCCGTCGCAGCGTTCGACGTGGAAGAACTGGAACAGGAAACGGTCGCGCGTGTGCGTGGCGACGAAGGTGCCGCGACCCTGCCGGCGCACCAGGATGTGCTCGGCGACGAGGTCGTCGACCGCGCGCCGCAGCGTCCCGATCGCGACGTTGAAGGTCGCAGCGAGTTCCGACTCGTTGGGCAGCGCTGCGCCCGGCGCGAGGCTCCCGTCCTCGATCGAACGCAGGATCTCGCGCCTGACCGCGCGGTAGAGCGGCATGCCGGCCGCGTCGGGCGCGATCGGCGCGAAGCCGGCGGCGGGCGGGACCGTCCTGGCGAGCGGCATCCGCGCATGGTGGGCCGGAATCGTCCTGACGTCCATATCATCTAGATGACTTGGTTGACGAGCCGGCCGGACCGGCGGAATACTCGCCGCGGTGGCCCCGCCGTCCCTGCGCGGGGCGCGACAGGAGCGAACGATGATTCACTTCGTGCTGCACGACGCGAACGACAGCGTGGCGGTCGTCGTGGTCGAGGGCGTCAAGGCGGGCATGGATCTCGCCGGCTGGATCATGGACGAGGACAAGTCCACGCGCGTCACGGCGCGGCAGGACATCCCGATCGGCCACAAGGTCGCGCTGCGCGACATGGCGGTCGGCGACACCGTCGTCAAGTACGGGATCGACATGGGCAAGGTCGTCGCGCCGATCCGCGCCGGCGAGCACGCGCACGTCCACAACATCAAGACCAAGCGCTGGTGAGCGGAGGGCGGACATCATGGCAGTGATCGGCAAGGACACCACCTTCCTGGGCTATCGGCGCGAGAACGGCCGGGTCGGCGTGCGCAACCACGTGATCGTGCTGCCGCTGGACGACCTGTCCAACGCGGCGGCCGAGGCGGTGGCGCACAACATCAAGGGCACGATGGCGATTCCGCACCCCTACGGACGGCTGCAGTTCGGCGCGGACCTCGACCTCCACTTCCGCACGCTGATCGGCACCGGCTGCAACCCGAACGTCGCCGCGGTCGTGGTGATCGGCATCGAGGAGGGCTGGACGCAGAAGGTGGTCGACGGCATCAAGGCGACCGGCAAACCGGTCTGCGGCTTCGGCATCGAACTGCACGGCGACCACGACACGATCATGCGCGCGAGCAAGGCCGCGCGCGAGTACGTGCAGTGGGCGAGCGAGAAGCAGCGCGAGCGCTGCCGGATCGAGGAGCTGTGGGTCAGCACCAAGTGCGGCGAGAGCGACACGACCAGCGGCTGCGGCGCCAATCCGTCGGTCGGCAACGCGTTCGACAAGCTCCACCCGCTCGGCAGCTATCTCTGCTTCGGCGAGACGACCGAACTGACCGGCGGCGAGCAGATCGTCGCGGCGCGCTGCGCGAACGACGCGGTGCGCGAGCGGTTCATGTTCATGTTCGACCGCTACCAGCAGGTGATCGACCGCCACAAGACGAGCGACCTCTCCGACAGCCAGCCGACCAAGGGCAACATCGCCGGCGGCCTCACGACGATCGAGGAGAAGGCGCTGGGCAACATCCAGAAGATCGGCAAGAAGTGCACGGTCGACGGCGTGATCGACAAGGCCGAGATGCCGACCCATCCGGGCCTCTGGTTCATGGACTCGTCGAGCGCGGCGGCCGAGATGGTGACGCTGTGCGCCGCGTCCGGATACGCGGTCCACTTCTTCCCGACCGGCCAGGGGAACGTGATCGGCAACCCGATCCTGCCGGTGATCAAGATCTGCGCGAATCCGCGCACGGTGCGCACGATGAGCGAGCACATCGACGTCGACGTGACCGGGCTCCTGCAGCGCGAGATCACGCTCGACCAGGCCGGGGACCGGCTGCTCGAGTGCATGCTGCGGACGGCGAACGGCCGCCTGACGGCCGCCGAGGCACTCGGCCACCGGGAGTTCGTGCTGACGCGGCTCTACGAGAGCGCATGATCGCCGCGTCGGGCGGCGATGCGCGGCACCGCGGGGCCGCGCGATGAGGCGCATCGTCGTCACCGAGTTCATGGACGAGCGCGCGGTCGCGCGGCTCGCCGCGCATCACGACGTGCTCTACGACGCGGCGCTCGTCGACGATCCTGCGCGGCTCGCGCGCGAAGCCGCCGCCTGCGAGGCGATCGTCGTTCGCAACCGGACGCAGGTGCGCGGCGCGCTGGTCGATGCGCTCGCCCGCTGCCGTGTGGTCGGCCGCCTCGGCGTCGGGCTGGACAACATCGACGTCGCGTCCTGCGAGGCGCGCGGGATCAGGGTGATCCCGGCGACCGGTGCGAACGCGCTCTCGGTCGCCGAGTACGTGGTGGGGACCGCAATGGTCCTTCTGCGCGGCGCCTATCTGTCGGGTGCGGCGGTCGCGTCGGGGGTTTGGCCGCGCGCCGCGCTGTCGTCAGGACGCGAGATCGCCGGCAGGACGCTGGGACTCGTCGGGTTCGGTTCGATCGGGCAGGAGACGGCGAGGCTCGCCCGGGCGCTGGGTATGGAGGTGGTGGCCTGCGACGCGGTGCTTTCCGCCGGTCACCCGGCATTCGCGGCGGTGGGCGTGCGCCGGGCCGACCTCGACGAAGTCGTGCGCACCGCGGACGTGGTGAGTCTGCACGTGCCGCTCGTGGAATCGACACGCGGCCTCTTCTCCGCCGCGCGCATCGCCTCGATGAAGGCGGGAGCGGTGCTCGTCAACACCGCGCGCGGTGGCATCGTCGACGAAGTCGCGCTGGTGCGAGCCTTGAAGGAGGGGCGCCTCGGCGGCGCCGCGATCGACGTGTTCGGCGCGGAACCGTTGCCGGCCTCGCCGCATTTCGACGGCTGCCCGAACCTGATCCTGACGCCGCACGTCGCCGGCGTCACCGCCGACGCGAACGAGCGGGTGAGCTTCCTGATCGCCGACAAGCTGATCGAGGCGCTGGCGTGAAGCTCGCGCTCGCGGAAGCTCGTTCGATCGTCGCCGGCGTGCTCGCGCGCGCCGGCGCGTCGGAGGCGATGGCCGAGTCGACCGCGCGCGCGCTCGTGCTCGCTGAATCGCAGGGTCTCGGATCGCACGGGCTCTCGCGCGTGGCCCAGTACGCGACGCACCTCGGCAACGGCCGCGTCGACGGCGCCGCCCGGCCTGCGGTGATTCGCCGCAGGGGGGGTGCGATCCTCGTCGACGCCGCCCACGGTCTCGCGTTCCCGGCCTGCGAACTCGCGGTCCGCGAAGCGATCTCGGCAGCGCGGGAGCACGGCGTCGCGTTCGCGGGCGTCTCGCGGAGCCACCACTGCGGCGTCCTCGTCGATCACCTGCGCCCGATCGCGGCGGCGGGGCTCGTCGGACTCGGATTCGCCAACTCGCCGGCCGCGATGCCTGCTGCCGGCGGCCGGCACGCCATCTTCGGCACCAATCCGGTCGCCGCGGTCTTCCCGCGGCGCGGCGCCGATCCTCTGATGATCGACCTGAGTCTCTCCGAAGTCGCGCGCGGCAAGGTGATGGTCGCTGCGAAGGAGGGCCGCCCGATTCCTTCCGGTTGGGCGCTCGACGCCGAAGGCCGACCCACGACCGATGCGAAGGCCGCGCTGGAAGGCTCGATGCTGCCGATCGGCGCGGTCAGTTCGCCCAAGGGTGCGATGCTCGCGCTGGTGGTCGAACTCCTCGTCACGGCGCTGATCGGCGGGCACTACGGCTTCGAAGCGTCCAGCTTCTTCGTCGACGAGGGCAACCGTCCCGGCATCGGGCAGGCGTTCGTCGCGATCGATCCGGGCGCGCTCGCCGGCGGCGACGCCTACGTCGATCGCGTCGAGGTGCTCGTCGCGGAAATGCTGAAGGACGAAGGCGTGCGGCTCCCCGGAGCACGACGCGAGGCGCTGCGCCGCCGCGCCGAGGCCGAGGGGATCGAGGTTCCCGACCCGCTCGTCGCGCGCTGGCGTTCCGGCTGACCGGCGCGGGCGGGAGGCGACAACCGCCGCGATGCCGCCGCGAAGGGTGCGACCCGATAGTCTCGGTTTATCATCTGGATTAAGCGGATCCATTGGACCCGCAGCGGTGCCGCGGGTAGGATCGAAGGGCAGCACGAGTGCGGGATCGATCGAACGATCCGCATCCCGCGGGACCACGCGACACCGGCGCGGTTCATGGCCGGAGTCGATCCGAGGAGAGAGTCCGATGAAGCCGCTGAAGGGCACCAAGACGCACCAGAACCTGAAGGACGCGTTCGCAGGCGAGTCGCAGGCGAACCGCCGCTACCTGTACTTCGCGAACAAGGCCGACGTCGAAGGCCAGAACGACGTCGCGGCGCTGTTCCGCTCGACCGCCGAAGGCGAGACCGGCCACGCGCACGGCCACCTCGACTACCTCGCGCAGGTGGGCGACCCCGCCACCGACCTGCCGATCGGCAGCTCGCGCCAGAACCTCAAGGCCGCAGTCGCCGGCGAGACGCACGAGTACACCGACATGTACCCGGGCATGGCAAAGGCTGCGCGCGACGAGAAGTTCGAGGAGATCGCCGACTGGTTCGAGACGCTGGCGAAGGCCGAGCGTTCGCACGCGAACCGGTTCCAGAAAGCGCTCGATTCGTTGACGGACTGAGTTGCACCCCGTTGGAGCGGCGCCGAAGACCCCGGCGCCGCTCAACCAGGGCGAAAGCCCCTTCGGCGGGCGACGGGCTTGCGCGGCGCGTCGTGCCCCGGCGCGCATGACCCATCTGCGTGCGGGAATCCGTCGGAGGCCGATGCATCTGACGCTGATGGGCCCCGGCGGCGCGTCCGGTCAGCGGCAAGTGCGCCCGATCCATTACGCAGAACCACCATGACCGCACCGCTCGCCGGCAAGAAGGAAGGCAACCTCGCGGCCCCCACGCGCCACCCGATCGCGTGGCGCGAGCCCGAGTACTACGACGAAGCCGCGTTCCTGAAGGAAGCCGAGCGGATCTTCGACATCTGCCACGGCTGCCGCCGCTGCGTGAGCCTGTGCGGCGCGTTCCCGACGCTCTTCGACCTCGTGGACGCGAGCTCGACGCTCGAAGTCGACGGCGTGGCGAAGGCCGACTACGCGAAGGTGGTCGACCAGTGCTACCTGTGCGACCTCTGCTACATGACCAAGTGCCCGTACGTCCCGCCGCACCCGTGGAACGTCGACTTCCCGCACACGATGCTGCGCGGCAAGGCGATCCGGTTCCGCCAGCGCGGCGCATCGTTCCGGGACCGGCTCCTCTCCGGCACCGATCGCCTGGGCAAGCTGGCGACGATTCCGGTCGTCGTGCAGGCGGTGAACTGGGCCAACGGCAACGGCGCCGCGCGCGCGCTGATGGACCGCACGCTGGGTGTCGCGGCCGACGCGGCGCTGCCGCCGTACGACGCGAAGCGCTTCCGCGCGAACGCCGAGCCCTCGCTCGCCTGGCCGGCGCGCGACGGCGAGCGCACGCCGGGTAAGGTCGCGCTGTTCTCGACCTGCTATGTCGAGTACAACGAGCCGGGCATCGGACGCGACCTCCTCAAGGTGCTTGCGCACAACGAGGTGCCCTACGCGATCGTCGGCAAGGAGGCCTGCTGCGGCATGCCCAAGCTCGAACTGGGCGACCTCGAGGCGGTCGAACGGTTGAAGCAGCAGAACATCCCGCCGCTCGCGAAGCTCGCGCGGGAGGGCTACGCGATCCTGACCGCCGTTCCCTCGTGCACGCTGATGTTCAAGCAGGAACTGCCGCTCCTGTTCCCCGACGAGCCGGACGTGAAGCTCGTCGCCGAGGCGATGTTCGATCCGTTCGAGTATCTGGTGCTGCGCGACCGCGACGGGCTCCTGAAGAAGGACTTCACGCAGCCGCTCGGCAAGGTGAGCTACCACATCCCCTGCCACTCGCGCGTGCAGAACGTCGGCCAGAAGACGCGCGAGGTGCTCGAATGGGTGCCCGGCACCGAGGTGAACACGGTCGAGCGCTGCGCCGGCCACGACGGCACCTGGGGCGTCAAGAGCGAGTTCTACGCGATGTCGATGAAGATCGGCAAGCCGGTGTTCCGGCAGATGGCGTCCACCGCACCCGACGTCGTCGCGTCCGACTGCCCGATCGCCGGCCGCCGCATCGAGCAGGGCATCGGGGAGTTGGGCGAACGCGCCGGACGCAAGGAGCACCCGATCACGCTGGTGCGCCGTGCCTACGGACTCGACTGAGATGCCGGGCAAGGTTCCCCTGCATCCGCCCGCGAAGCCGCCTCGCGGCTCCGTGGCGCGCGCGCCGCGCATCACGCCCGAGTCGCTGATGACGCTGGAGGCCTACGCGAAGGCCCGCAAGGAGTTCCGCGCCAGGGTGATCGCGCACAAGAAGGCGCGCAGCGTCCATCTCGGCGAGCACCTGACGCTGCAGTTCGAGGACGAGCTCACGATGCGCTACCAGATCCAGGAGATGCTGCGCATCGAGCGCATCTTCGAGGAGGAGGGCATCCGCGGCGAGATCGAGGCCTACGGGCCGCTGGTGCCGGATGGCGCCAACCTGAAGGCCACGATGATGATCGAGTACGAGGACGTGGACGAGCGCAAGCGCGCGCTCGCGCGCTTGAAGGGCGTCGAGGACCGCGTCTGGATGGCGGCCGCGGGGCACGAGAAGGTGTTCGCGATCGCCGACGAGGATCTCGAACGCGAGAATGACGAAAAGACCTCCTCGGTGCATTTCCTGCGCTTCGAGTTCGCGCCGGACATGGTTGCCGCAATCAAGGGGGGCGCGGACCTCGCGATCGGCGTCGATCATCCCGCGATGACGACGACCATCCCGGCGCTGGGTGCGGCGACGCGCGATTCGCTCCTGCGCGATTTCGCCTGACGCGCCATTCCGGTCCGTGGGCGAGAGTTCGGTGCACCCGGTCGCCGCCGGACGACGCTCGCGCGGCAGCCGATGACTGCCCTGTGCCCGTCGTTTTCGCGGCGACGCACCGGACCGGCGTGCCGTCAGCGCGGCGTCCCTGTCCACAGTCGGTAGACGCGGTCGAACGTCGACTCGCCGCGCAACGTCTCGGCGATCGGCGCGGGGTCGGGGAGGAAGCCCAGAGCCTCCGCAGTCCGACGCGATCCGGCATTGCGCTCGTCGGACTGCGCCACGATCTCGCCAACGCCCTGCGTCGCGAGCCACGCGATGACCGCCGCGGCACCTTCCCGCGCGTAACCCGATCGCCGGAATGCCGGGAACGTGACCCAGGCGATGGTCGCGGTCGGAACGGTCAGGGTCGCCTGGTGCCAGCCGGCGAGCGCGCGATCCTCGCGCCGGAACGCGAGCCAGTTGAGCCAGAGTTCGTCGTCGCGGCCGCTGCCCGCGGCGAGCCGGGCGAATTCGGCACGCAACGCGTCGGCGCTCGCGGGAGGTTCGCCGGACATGAACCGGTAGAGGTCGGGGTCGGCGAAGCCCGCGAACGCGCTGTCCGAGTGAGCGGGCGAAAGCACCTCGAGCACGAGGCGGCGGGAATGCAGCTCCGGTGTCGCGATCACCTTGTCGTTCGGCGCGGAGCGCACGCACGGACCATACGGCGCTCCGGGTGCGAGGGGGCGCGGCCCGGACTCACTCGAGCTCCAGTTCGTCGAACCACGCGATCTCGCAGTCGTGGTCGCCGAGCGCGAGCGAACTCGCGTAGCGCCCGCCGGACGGAGCAGTCGCCTGCACGAGCGTCGCCTTGAAGCGGATCACCTGCCCCGGCCGGATGCCGGCGAGCGTCTTGCGGATCGCCGGATCCCCGGGGATCGAGTGGACGTGCGTCAGCGCGGTGAACATCGCGTCGAGGTCGCGCCACGAGCGTTTCGAGAGTTCGCTGCCGGACTTGAGTTCCGGCACGACGAACCGCGACGAGAACGACTTGTACTGGGCGAACTTGAGCTGGCCCACCACGCGCGGATCGGAGAGTTCCTTCCACCCGAGCGCGAGGTCGGTAGGGGCGAGCGCCGCGAACTCACCGACGTCGTAGTTGCGGCGGGCGAGGACCATCGCGCGGCCCTCGAAGCGGCCGAGCGAAACGTAGCGAAAGCCCTTGTCGTCGGACCAGGGTCCGCGGGACTCCCCCCGCGTGATTGCCGGGCCGGCTTCGACGGCGACGCCCGGCGGGTGCGACACGCGGCGCTCGTGCCAGAACCAGTTCCAGCCGCCCCACAGCGATGCGGCGACGAGGAACGCGAGCAGCCAGTGCATGACCTTCCGAGGCTCCCTCGCGGTCAGTCCCGGAAGTTCTGGTACTGCAGAGGGAAGTCGGTCACGGACTTCCGCACGAGTGCGATCGCCGCCTGCAGGTCGTCCCTCTTGGCGCCGGACACGCGCACCGCGTCGCCCTGGATCGAGGCCTGCACCTTGATCTTGCTGTCCTTGATCATGCGCTGGATCTTCTTCGCGAGTTCCTGCTCGACGCCGGTGCGCACGGTGACCACCTGCTTCACCTTGTTGCCGGAGACCTTCTCGGGGTCGCCCGGCTTGAGCGAGCGCGTGTCGACGCCGCGCTTCGCGAGCTTCCCGGCGAGGATGTCGGTGACCTGCTTCAGCTTGAATTCGTCGTCGGCGTAGAGCGTCAGCACCTTGTCGGCGAGCTCGACGCGCGCGTCCGACCCCTTGAAGTCGAAGCGGTTGGTGATTTCCTTGTTGGCCTGGTCCAGCGCATTGCGGACCTCGACCGTGTTCACTTCCGAGACGATGTCGAAACTGGGCATGGAGGGCTCCTAGGCGCGGGGGCAACGCTAGCACGTGCGCCGCCGCGGTGCCAAACCGGCGCCCGGAAGCCGGAACCGCGCCCCCCGGCGCGACGGGGACAGCCGTTC
>WBZL01001646.1_pt1 | contig 22955 bp, 20 predicted proteins | sample 5204291 | NCBI WGS metagenome assembly WBZL01 (sample SAMN12344345, study PRJNA552823) | activated sludge metagenome | biome: Activated sludge suspended growth; feature: Nitrification reactor; material: Wastewater; isolation source: activated sludge from nitrification reactor of wastewater...
AATTGTGCAGCGGTTCACCCATCCCCATCATCACAATATTGCTCACCCGTTCCCCCTGTGGTGCCAGCTTGTGGGCAAAATACAACACCTGGGCCACAATTTCCCCCGCCGACAAATTCCGCGCAAACCCCATTTGCCCGGTGGCGCAAAAAACGCACCCCATAGCGCACCCCGCCTGGGTGCTGATACACAGCGTGCGCCGGCCGTCTTCGTAACCCATTAGCACCGTTTCTATGAGCTGACCGTCAGGCAGGCGGAACAGCACTTTTTGCGTTTGGCCGTCGCTGGAAAGCTGTTCGGCGGCAATGGTGGCGGGGTTGAGAACGGCCGTTTGTACCAGCTTCTCCCGCAACCCCTTCGGCAAATTCGTCATTTCGTCAAACGTGGCCGCGTATTTTTCATAGAGCCATTGCCACAGTTGCTTTGCCCGGAACGGCCGTTCGCCCAATTCCTGTAAGAACGCCGTCAGACCGGCAAAATCCAAATCGTATAGCTGCACCAAGTTCATCATGAGCCTGATTATAGCTGAACCGTAGGGAAGCGGTAGATTGGAGGGCATGGAGCGGGGTGTTATAATTCGCCAACTTTATTGGGAAGGTGAGAGATTGTGAGATTGTCAGTGATTATGCCCGTCTATAACGAACGGGAAACAATAAAAGACGCGGTGCTGGCGGTGTTGGCGGTGGAGCGTGCGGATGAGATTGTGATTGTGGACGATGGCTCGACCGATGGCACCCGCGCTCTGTATGATGAAATTTCCGACCTGGACAGTTGTATTCAGGTACATTTGCACCCGCAAAATATGGGCAAGGGAGCGGCTGTTCGCACTGGCTTTGCCAAAGCCACCGGCGACATTTTGCTCATCCAGGATGCCGATTTGGAGTATGACCCGCGTGATTATCCGGCGTTGGTGCGGCCGATTGAGGAGGGAAAAGCGGTCGTTGTTTATGGCTCCCGCTTTCGCGGTGGTCCCACCAAGACGATGTTTTTCTGGCATATGGTGGGCAACAAGCTGCTGACGCTCATCACCAACATCGTTTACAACACCATTTTGAGCGACATGGAGACCTGTTACAAGGTGTTTCGTGCCGACGTTGTTCGTGCCATTCCCCTACGTGCCAAAGGGTTTGAGTTTGAACCAGAAATTACCTCCAAAGTGCTTAAACGGGGTCATCGCATTTATGAAGTGCCGATTTCCTATAACGGACGTGAGTTTGACGAGGGGAAAAAGCTGAACCCGTGGCGGGAGGGGCCAAAGGCATTGTACTATCTGTTGAAATATCGGTTTGTTGATTGATGGAGATTGGAGATTGGAGATTAACCAGGCACCAATCTCCAATCTCCAATCTCTAATCTCCCTTCCCCTTGCTCCGTTTAGTTAAACAATGGCTGCTTTTCCTCTTTTTCCTCGGCTTTTTTTTGCGGCTGCGGGGGCTGTTTGCCAATACGTTCCATGCCGATGAGGCGTTGTTTACAAGCTGGGCGCGGTGGGTGCGGTCGGGTCATGACGTTTTTTTGCTGACGCAGCAGGTGGATAAGCCGCCGCTGCTGGTTTACTTGCAAACGGCCGTTTTTCTCCTCTTCCCCCCCACCGCGATGTGGGCGGCACGGCTGCCCAACTGGGTGGCCTCGCTGCTGCTGCCGCCGCTGGTGGGGCGGAAGGTGTGGGGCTGGTTTGGGGAAGCAGAAACGGCCGTTTTTGCCACCACCTTCCTCACCCTCGCCCCCCTCGCCATCCAATTTAGCCCCACTGCCTTCACCGACCCGCTGCTCGTTTTCTTTTTGTGGCTGGCGCTGCCGGGAATGGGACGCGGACTAACGCGGACCAACGCGGATAAATCTGCGAAATCTTTGACTTGGTATGGCTTTTTCTTTGGCTGCGCCCTGCTGACCAAGCACCAGGCGTGGCTTTTTTTGCCGCTGATTGTGGCAATGGGGTGGTTGGCGGGGTGGCGGCGGCGGAATTGGCAACGCTGGCTGGCGGGGTGGCTGCCGCTGCTGCTGGTGCTGGTTGTTTGGGAGGTGGGCAGAAACGGCCGTTTTCTCCTCTGGCAGCAACAGTTAGACAACTTTGGCGGGCTGCGGCTGATTTGGTCGTGGGAGCTGTGGCCTCGGCTGCTGGCGTGGGGGAAGCTGGGAAAAACGGCCGTTGGCGGCACATTCATTGGTCTCATCCTCGTTTTTTACCTCATTTGGACGCTGTGGCACACGATTAGGGGGGCAAACCGGGAAATTCCACGCAAAGACGCAAAGACGCAAAGAAACACACGCTACCTTTGCGCCTTTGCGACTTGGCGTGATCTTTTAAATATGCCACATCCGCTGGATACTGTCCTGGCACTCTACCTCATTAGCTATCTGGCCTTCCACTGGCTGCTCGCCATTCCCGTCTGGGATCGCTACTGGCTGCCGCTGCTGCCGCTGCTGGCCGTGCTGCTGGGCAGGGGATTGAAGAATTTACCGCAGAGGACGCAGAGATCGCAAAGAAAAGAAAAATCTCTGCGCCCTTTGCGGTTCAATTTCTTCTTCTTACTGCTGATGCTGCCAACGGCCGTTCAGGCGCAAAACGGCCGTTTTCCCATCGGCGGCTACCCCGAAGCCGACGACGGCGCGGCCATTGTGGGGCAATATTTAGCCACTCAACCCTACGGCACTGTCTTGTATGACCATTGGTATAGCTGGCAGTGGCGTTACCATTTATTCAACCAGCGTGTTTACGTAAGCTGGTTTCCCCACCCCGCCGCCCTGGTCGAAGATTTGCAGGTGTTTGGCGATGGCGACGGGGAGCGGGTTTTGGTGCTGCCCCCCGGCGACAGTGGGCAACCAGTGCGCCGCGCTGTAGAATCGGCTGGCTTTTGGCTGCGGCCCGTGCCGCTGCCCATGCCCACCCGGATGACGCTCTATGAAGTTGAAAAACAGCCTGATGCAACAAGATGAGAATGGAACGCAGATTTCCCTGATTGGCTTGATAATCAGGAAAATCTGCGTCCCACTTCTTCTTCTCACTCTGATACTCCTTTTTTTGCACAAGCTGGCTCTGGGCAACCTGATTTTGGCGCGGGGTGATACTTTTCTCTACTTTTACCCCTATTGGTATGCGGCGGCGGCGGCGCTGCGGGCGGGGCGCGTGCCGCTGTGGAACCCCGACATTTTTATGGGTGTCCCCTTTTTAGCCAACAGCCAGGTCGGTTTTTTCTACCCGCTCAACTGGCCGCTGTGGCTACTGCTGCCCACTCCCTACGCCGTCACGGTTTCGATTGTGCTGCATCTGGCAATTGGTGGCGCGGGGGCGTATGGGGCGGGGCGGCGGCTGTTGAGGCTGGGGCGAACGGGGGCGTTGTTAACGGCCGTTTCCTTCACCCTCGGCGGTTATGTCACAGCCCAGGTCGAACACGTCAATCAGTTGCAGGGGATGGCGTGGCTGCCGTGGTTTTTTGTGGTGGCAGGGAGATTGGAGGCTTGTCCTGAGCAAGGCCGAAGGATTGGAGATTGGAGATTAGCGGGGCGGCGGGCGTGGTGGTTGGCGGGGTTGTTTGCGCTGCAACTGCTGGCGGGGCATACGCAAACGGTGTTTATCACGGTGGTGGGGCTGGGTGTATGGTTGCTGGTAACGCTGTGGCAAACATTACGCCACACTGTCCGCGTTCGTCCGCGTTCGTCCGCGTCCCATCTCTTGCTGCCATTTGTGCTGGGCGGGGTGATGGCACTGGGGTTAACGGCCGTTCAACTCCTACCTACCCTCGAACTCAGCCAGCTTTCCAGCCGCCAGGGGGGGCTAAACGTCAACGAAGTGCTGTCCTTTTCCTGGAACCCGCTGCTGGCGGCGCATTCGCTGCTGCCTGCCTGGGGGCAGTCGCTCTTTAGCGAATACGTTGCCTTTTTGCCGCTGACAGTGCTGCTGTTGGCGGGGGTGGGGGCGTGGCAATGGCGGCAAAACGGCAAGCCCGTTTTGCCCCTCATCCTCCTGGCAGTTGTGGGGTTGCTGCTGGCGTTGGGGCAATTTAACCCGCTCAATTGGCTGCTGGCGCGGCTGCCCGGCTTCAACCTGTTTCGCGCCCCCGCCCGCTGGCTGCTGCTCTACACGCTAGCGGTGTCGCTGCTGGCGGGGCTGGGATTGGAAACGGTGGCGGCGAGCAAGCTGAGTAAACGGGCAATGGGCTGGATAACGGCCGTTCTCCTCCTCATCATCGCCTGGGGCATTGGCAGCCGCTGGCTGGCTGGCCTCATCCCCACCGGAGCCGAAGCCCCCTACCAACCCATTGCCCCCGCCACCATGCTGCTCTGGCTGGGCGAACTGGCCTTGTGCTGGCTCATTATTTGGGTGGGATGGAAGAATAGATGCGCGGATGACACGGATTTAAGCGGATTTTCGCTGATCAGAACAAAAAAAATCTGCGAAAATCCGCCACGATCCGCATCATCCGCGCACCCATTTCCTATCCGCGTTCGTCCGCGTTTGTCCGCGTCCCATCTCCTCCTCGCCCTCGCCGTTATCAGCCTCTACCTCAGTTCCCGCAGCCTCCCCTACAACCACCCGACCACTCCCGAAGCGTTTTTTGATTTGCGCCCCCCCAGCACCCGTCTGCTGGCGGGCAATCGGGATGCTTTGCCGCCAGACCGCTTCCTCAGCTTGTCCAACATCTTTTTTGACCCCGGCGATCAGGCTGAAATTGACACCATTTACGCTGGGCTGCTGGACGAGCAGGCGCGGTTTGATTACACGGTGGCGATTAAGCAAAAGGAGATCATCGGCCCCAATTTGCCGATGGTTTATGGGTTGCCGACGGTGGACGGGTTTGACGGGGGGATTTTGCCGCTGGCTGCGTATAGTCGGTTTGTGCAGGCAGTTTTGCTGGACGGCCAGCCGACGACCGACGGCCGTTTACGGGAATTTTTAACGGCCGTTCCTCCCCCCCACTGGCTCGACCTGCTCAACGTCCGCTACCTCATCACCGACAAGGTGGGGGATGCCTGGCGCGAGGGGGTGTTTTTTGATTTGCAGCACCCGGTGGCACTGGGCGAAAACGATGTGGCGACGGTGGGCTACGTGCCACCGTTTGCCGCCACCGAACTGTGGCTGGTTGCCAGCGGCGAAGCGGGGGAAGTGCAGGTGACAACGGCGGCAGGTGAAACCTGGCAGTTGCTGCCGGAGCAGGCGGGGGAAGATTGGCGGCGCGTTGTGTTGCCCAAAGCTGCCGAATTGACCGCGATAACGCTGCAAGGGTGTAGGCAACCTTGTGATGCCGCGTGGCAGGTGGCCGGGTTGACGCTGGTAGACAGCCGCGACGGGGCGTTTCAGCCGCTGGTGCTGGGTAACTATCGGCTGATTCATTCGGGGGATGTGAAGATTTATGAGAATCTGGACGTGCTGCCCCGCGTGCTGGCGCTGACGGGTTGGCAAGTGGGGATGAACGCGGCTGAGGCTTTGGTTTTGTTGCAGGGGGTGGATGTGGGGAAAACGGCCGTTATTGACGCATCCAAGCCCCCACCCCCACCCAGCGGCACTCCCCCCACGGCCACCATCACCGCCTATGCGCCGGAGCGGGTGGTCATTGCCACGGCTGGTGAACAGCTTAGCCTGCTGCTGCTGACCGATGCTATGTATCCGGGGTGGGAGGTGACGGTGGATGGGGAAACGGCCGTTTCCATCACCACCGATGCCCTTTTTCGCGGCGTGTTCGTGCCAGCGGGCAGCCATGAGGTGGTGTGGGAATTTCGGTCAAGGGCGTGGGAAAACGGCCGTTTGCTTTCGCTGCTGACGCTGCTGCTGTGGGGGGCGAGTGGCGTTTGGCTGTGGTGGTGGGAGGGAAGGAAATAAACGGCCGTTTTTCCCTGCTGCGATCTTTAGGGGGTTGTGCTATTGTATAGGCATGATTGATGGAAAATAAGAGTCGGCGCCGTTCGGAGCGTCCTCAAAGGTGGTTTTTTGCTGATAGCAATGTGGCCGAGATTGTTTTGGTACCAGGTACACGATAAGGAGTAGAGTATGGCAGAGGTAATCTTAACTGTTCAACATGAAGCTGGGCTGCACGCCCGCCCCTTAGCCCAGTTTGTCAAAGCAGCCAAGCAGTTTGATGCCAAAATCCAGGTGACGAGCCTGACGCGGGGCAAAGGGCCTGTGAACGGTTCAAGCCCACTGCATTTGCTGCTTTTGGCAGTATTGCAAGGGCATCAAATTAAAATTGAGGCCGTTGGGCCTGAAGCAGAGGAAGCCGTGGCGGCTTTGAAAGCACTTGTTGAAGCGGATTTTGTTGACGCGGAGTTGAGGCACTAGTTGTTGTATAGGCGGCTGAATCAGATGGTGTGTTGTGGTTGACTATCCAATCTTTTTGAACTGCCGAGAGCGTAAAGGGTGGAGAAGGTATTGGACTATAAACGTTAAGAAAAAGACTTGTGCTTGGCTTGTAGCCGAGGATTCCAATCCTCGTTCTTCTGCACAGGCGAAAGAGCGAGCTTTGGTCTGGCGAAAGCCAGATACGAAAGCCCCGGCTACGCTGGAACCAGAAAGATTAGAGAATATCGGGAATAAGAATTTCTCACGCAAAGACGCAAAGGCGCCAACTGTTTTCCTTTTGTGCCTTTGCGCTTTTGCGTGACATAAAGTTAATTCCGATAATGTCTATAATCTCCAGGCTCTAATCTCTGTTTACATTTATGAACACAATGACAGGTTTACCTGCCTCGCCGGGGATAGCGATTGGGCCGCTGTGGGTGTATCGGCCCGTGGCGTTGGACGTAGCGGCGCGGGTGGTGGCGGATGTGGCGACGGAGTGGGGGCGGGTGGAAACGGCCGTTTCTGTTGCCCAAAGCCAGCTTGCCACCCTTTACGACCGCGCTTTAGCCGAGGTGGGGGCGGAAGAGGCGGCCATTTTTGAAGCCCACCAGCTTTTTTTGGAAGACCCGTCGCTGCTAGAGATGATTCAGGCATCGGTAGAAGGGGAGAGCATCAACGCCGAAATGGCTGCTTACCAGGCCGCCGAAAGCTATGCCGAGATGCTGGAGGCGATGGACGACCCTTATTTTCAGGCGCGGGCGGCCGACATCCGCGACGTGGGGCGGCGGCTGGTGGCCTGTTTGCTAGGGGTGTCGCTCGACAGTGCCGCCATGCCTACCCAGCCGGTTGTGGTCATTGCCGAGGATTTAACGCCGTCGGATACGGTGGGGTTTGACAAGGAGAAGGTGCTGGGGCTGTGTACCGTGCATGGTGGCCCCACCTCCCACACGGCCATTTTGGCGCGAAGTTTGGGCATTCCGGCGGCAGTGAGCGTGCCGCTGCGGCTGCATCAGTTGGTTGAAGGGGAGATGGCGGTGTTAAACGGCCGTTCTGGCACCCTCATCCTCAACCCCGACCCCGACACGCTGGCCGCAGCCCAGGCCGAACAGCAAAGCTGGCTGGCACTCCGTTCGGCCGAGTTGGCCGAGGCGCAGGCTCCAGCCATTACCACCGACGGGCATCAGGTGGAGGTGGTGGCAAACGTGGGCAGCGTGGCCGACGCGGAAATGGCGCTGGCGTATGGCGCGGAAGGGGTGGGGCTGTTCCGCACCGAATTCTTGTATCTGGATCGGGAGACGCTGCCCAGTGAGGCGGAGCAAATTGCGGGGTACAAGGGAGTGTTTGCGGCGATTGATGAGGGTGGGAAGGAAAAACGGCCGTTGGTCGTCCGCACCCTCGACATTGGCGGCGACAAAGAGGTGCCGTACCTCGGTTTCCACGACGAACAAAACCCGTTTTTGGGCTGGCGGGCCATCCGCATGATGGACGAACGGCCGGACGTGGTGCTGACGCAGTTCCGCGCCCTGCTACAGGCCGGGGTCGGCCACGATTTGCGAATCATGGTGCCGATGGTTTCCAATCTGGACGAAGTGCGCCGCACCAAGGGGCTGCTGGCCGAAGCGCGGCAGCAGCTTGTGGCCGAGGGCAAGCCGGTGGCGGAGTCGGTGCAGTTTGGCATCATGGTCGAGGTGCCGTCGGCGGCAATTTTGGCTCACCACATTGCCGCCGAGGTGGATTTTTTTAGCATTGGCACTAACGATTTGACGCAGTATACGCTGGCGGTAGACCGCACCAACGAACGGGTGGCAAAACTGGCGAGTCCATTTCACCCGGCGGTGCTGCACTTGATCAAAATGACGATTGATGCGGCGCACGCCCAGGGCAAATGGGTGGGGGTGTGTGGCGAGTTTGCCGGGGAACCGGCGGCACTGCCTTTGCTGCTGGGGCTGGGGCTGGATGAGTTTAGCATGGCGGCAACGGCCGTTCCCACCATCAAACGCCTCATTCGCCAGTTCAGCCTGCCGCAGTGCCGCGACATCGCCGCCCACGCGCTGCGGCTGCCGACGACGGAGATGGTGGCGGCGTATTTGCGGGGGCAGGTTGGGGAGTAGTGGGTGGGGTGTGGGGCGTGGGGGGGAAAACGGCCGTTTTTCAATCAAGCAATGGATAACGGCCTATTTCCATTAAACTTTGCCTGTGCAGCAACTGTTGCGGGCTGTTCATTTGCAATAAGCGAACGGTAGCGCGGCCAACGGCCGTTTGACCGACAATATAAACTCCGCGCAACACAAAATGCTCATCCCATCGTTGGGCGCGAGGGTTAGAAAGTAACGTAAGTTCCTGTGTCACAGGATCAAATGTTGTTAAGTCGGAGCCTTTGTGACGATTGCAGAGTAAGCAAGAAAGTGCCAGATTCATTAACTCTGTTTTGCCTTCATGTTTGAGGGCGATAACGTGATCAATTTGGTGGGAGAAAGGCGTATCATCCTGGTGGATCAGGCAGTATTCGCATAAGCCATGAGCGCGGGCAATCACCTGCTGGCGCAATTCATTGGGAATGTAGGCGGTCATGAATTAATTGGAAGTAGAGAGGGTTTGGCGGGCGCGGGCTTTGAGCAAGATAAAGAGGTGGTTGATTTGTTGGTAGGTATCGAGTTCGGCTGACTCAACGGCCGTTAATCCCTCTTCCCGATTTTTCGCCAATAGCGTTTCGAGGCGAAGCTGGGTTTGGGGAGAGACTTTATAAGCTACAATTTCGGTCGGCGTGGGGCCAGCAGCCAGGAAGTCTAACAGTTCAGCAAACGCCGGATGCCAGCCAGTGGATGGCTGCATTTGGCTGCGATCCTCATGCAAGGCCAGTGCCAGGGAGAGCAAAGCTGGCAAATCACGTTTCATCTCTGGTAAACGGGTCGCTATTTCATCAGGAACATCTAAAGTAATCACTGTCATAGAGCGCATTGTAACATAAATAGCATGGATAGCGATGATCATTTTATGCCGTTCCGACTATCAAACGACTCATTCGCCAGTTCAGCTTGCCGCAGTGCCGCGACATTGCCGCCCACGTGCTGCGAGGGCAGAGTGGGGAGTGGGAAATGGGGTGTGGGGGGAAAACGGCCGTTTTTTAATCAAGTAATGGATAACGGCTTGGATGAATTAAGAGGAGTCAGACAAATCATTTTCTCGCGGTGGATGTTCGGAAACTGCAAATAATGCTTGTCGCAAATTCACCAAACCAGGACGATTCAAATGCAATGTGACAATCGTAGCACGGCCGATGGCTGTCAAGCCTATCATCTGCAAGACATCATCACTCCAGGCAAAATGTTCCCGCCATTTGTCTTGTCTCGGGTTATAAAGTGGCACGACTTCGCGGGAAACAGGATCATGCCCTGTCGTTTTCATATGCTTAAAGCTGTTGCATCCTGGGCAGGCGAAAGCCAGATTGGACAAAATCGTAGAGCCGCCTTTTACTCGTGGGAAGATATGTTCCACTTCAAACGCTTTGACCGAAAACGAGGCGGGTATTTGGCAATATTCACAGCGGTTGCCTGCTCGTTCAGCCACTCGATGACGTTGTTTGATTGTCACACGAGCATGAGACATGACTGGATGGGTTTATCGCTAATGCACTCATTAGCTGGGTGAGCGTTTGTCCGCGCAGTTGGGCTAATTGAGCCAAATAGGGAATACGCTGTGCTTCAGCTGTCTCTATTTGATTCACTAAATCATATAATTCAGCTTCTTCAGCCACAGACAATGTTCGCTTTGTTTGCTGCTCACTCAGGGCATCAAAGCGAGTTAGAAGTTCCTCTGGTACCCCTTCGTTGACTTTCTGCAAGAGTTCCGATTCGGTGGGAGAGAGGATGGGGGCAATGCGCTGGGCGCGAACCAGCATGGCTTTGTGTAAAAAGGCCTCTAATTCGGATAAATCGAGTTGTTCGACGGCACCAAGCAGTTCTTTGGTTGACAGTTGAGCTTCCAATTGAATCGTTGGCATTTTTGTTCCTTTACCTATCTCTATATACCTGCTTGAGGAATTGTAGCACATGATGAGGGAGTCGTGGTGGTGGTTTTTCGTTGTTGCGACATTGCCGCTCACGCGCTGCGGGGGCAGAGTGGGGTGTGGGGTGTGCGGGTGTGGGGAAAAACGGCCGTTTTTCCCTTCCACAAATTCAGTGCCACTCGCCAATGATAGCAGATTTCGCTATCATCCGTGCCATGAATAAACGGCAACAAAGGACTCTGGAAAATTCGTGACGCACGCCATTTCTTGGAACAAGCAGGAGTCCAACCATGAAAACAATGAGTTATAAAGAGTATGCGGCGCAAATTGAATACAGTGATGAAGACCAATGCTTTATTGGTCATATTGCCGGGATAAGGGATGTGGTGGGTTTCCACGGTGAATCTGTTTCTGAATTACGTGCTGCTTTTGAGGAAGCCGTGGACGATTATCTGGAAACCTGCGCCCGGTTGAATCGTTCGCCGCAGAAACCCTATTCCGGTAAGTTGATGCTGCGTGTACCGCCGGAAATTCATGCTGCTGTGGCTATGGCGGCAGAAGTTAGCGGTAAAAGCATTAATCAATGGGCCATTGAGACGTTTGCCGATGCGGTGCAGTCGTGAAGTAATAAGCCGGATTGTGTCATGTGTTTTGCCCATGCCGTGCGGCGGCTGGTGGCGGCGTATTGGTTGGGGTAGATTGGGGCGTAGTGGGTATGGGAGCGAAGGGTACACAAAATTTGTTAAGCAACCACTTCGCACATTCTGATTGACACGAGGGGTACAATTAGGTTCAATGTGATGTCATGGATATTGAAGCGATAAAATCATGCGTCCGTACCGACCAATACGTTTATAGCCTCCATGCTGAAATAGAAAGGAAGGCTGATGAGTTGACTTTCGCCCAGGTGGAGGAAGCGTTATTAAATGGTAAGATTTTGGAACAATATCCAAATACCGGCCGTGGTGAAAGTTGCCTGATCGTTGGTTTTGCCGCAGAAATACCGGTTCATGTTGTTTGTGGATGGCGTGGCGAAAAGGTTGTGTTGATAACGGTTTATATCCCAACGCCGCCAAAGTTTGTGGATCCCTGGACGCGAGGAACTGTAAGTGATGAATGAAAAAACGCGAAAGGTGAAGTGCAATTTTTGTGGTAGCGAGCAGTATGAGGAACGACGTATTGAATATTTGTATAGCTACAAGGGAAAATATTTGCTTGTACCTAATACCCCTGTCGAAGTTTGCGCCAATTGTGGCATGATTTATTATGATGCGGCTGTTTTAAAAAAGATTGAAAAACGTTTCTTTGCCATTCAGGAAAATACGGAAGAACCAGACAGGTATATCCAGATGCCAACGGCCGTTTATGCCTGACCCACTACACGCTGAGATAAAAACTGCGATATTGCCGCCCACGTGCTGCGAGGGCAGAGTGGGGAGTGGGAAATGGGGTGTGGGGGGAAAACGGCCGTTTTCTTCTCTCCAAGGCTTAGGGAGGTCTAGCGTTGATGGTGCTTGAAACGGCCGTTTTCCTATGCTATGCTTGGAGTCATACTCAAAGGCTTAAGTCTAGGCTCCTGTGATCTCCGTACTTATGTTAAGCTGCTTTAGTTGATGTATGCGCGGAGTGCCTTTTTCCTATTTCAACATCATTTGAAGTGGAAAAACGAAGATTTTTGGGCTCAAAATGCGGCTTAAATAGTGGACACTTTCTGGGCAAGCCCGCATGATAAGCGGGCGTTTATTTTGGTCTCACGTTCCACGTTTTCCGGCACAATTGGCGAGAGGGAGCCACAGAGAAAGGCTGTGGCATTCCTGCTGGATGCAGCAGCGTAAAATGGTCAGAAGCGGCTATCCGTGGCACAATACGGCTGGTTAAATCCAGAAAAGCAGGAGTGAAGACGAATGGCGCGATTGAGCGACTACAAGGTTCTGACATTTGATTGTTACGGAACTCTTATTGATTGGGAATCGGGGATTTGGGATGCCTTTCAGCCCCTTTTGATGGCAAACAACTGCGCGGAGATTAGCCGCGAAAAAGCGTTGGTGGCGTTTGCCACGCTGGAAAGCCAGCAGGAAGCCGCCACGCCAGCGATGGTGTATGAGGATGTTTTGCGCCAGGTGCATCGGCAATTTGCGGCGCAGTTTGGGCTGCAAACCAGCGACGCGCTGGATGCCGCTTTTGGCAACTCCCTCCCCCACTGGCCCGCCTTCCCCGACAGCGCCGACGCGCTTCGTTTTTTGAAAACGCGGTTCAAGCTGGTCATCTTGTCCAACGTCAGCCGCGCCGGGTTTGCCGCTTCCAACCGCAAGCTGGGGGTTGAGTTTGACGCCATCTACACGGCACAGGATGTTGGCTCCTACAAGCCGTCGCCCGCCAACTTTGAATATCTTTTGACCCATTTGGCGCAGGATTTGGGGCTACAGCCGGCCGACATTCTCCACACCGCCCAAAGCCTTTTCCACGACCACGTTCCCGCAAAGCAGGCCGGCCTTGCCAATGCCTGGATTGACCGGCAGCGGCTGTCGCAATCGGGAAAGTGGGGGGCAACGGCCGTTATTGACACCCTCCCCCCCATTGACTTCCACTTCTTCTCCATGAGCGAAATAGCCCAAGCAGTCGCCCAAGACACCATGTGAGCAATAGCTTAAAATAGGACGCAGATTTACCTGATTTTCCTGATTAAAAAAATCAGGTAGATCAGGTAAATCTGCGTCCCATTTCTTGAGGAGATAGCTAACCATGACCCATCTCAACGACACAACTGACCCCCTCCTGCAATCATTTACCATCAAAAACGTCACCTTCCGCAACCGAATTATGAGCACCAGCCATTCGGAAGGGTTTTCCAACCAGGGCATGCCCACGGAGCCGCTGCAGCGATACCATGAAGAAAAGGCGCGGGGCGGCATTGGTTTGACGATGTTTGGCGGCTCCAGCAACGTGGCCCCGGACTCACCCAACGTTTTTGGGCAGCTTAACTTTGGCACCGATGAGGTAATCCCGTACCTGCAAACCTTCTCGCAGCGTGTCCACCAGCACGGGGCGGCGATTATGGTGCAGTTGACCCACCTGGGGCGGCGCGGCCAGGCGACGATTGACCATTGGCTGCCGACGATTGCGCCAACGGCCGTTCGTGAAACCGTCCACCGCAGCATCCCCAAAGAAATGGACCAGTACGACATCCAGCGCGTCATTCGCCAATACGGCGAGGCCGCCGTGCGCTGCCAGGAGGGTGGGCTGGACGGGTTGGAAACGATGACCGGCGGCCACCTTACCGGGCAATTTCTCTCCCCCATGACCAACCGCCGCACCGATGAGTATGGCGGCTCGCTGGAAAACCGGCTCCGCTTTGTCCGCGAAGTTCACGCCGAAATTCGGCGGCGGGTGGGCAATGACTACGTGGTTGGCATTCGCTACGTGATGGATGAAAAGACAAAGGGGTGGCTGACGCGGGATGAGGCGTTACGCGCTGCCCAAATTCTGGAGCAGGACGGCACAATTGACTTTTTTAACCTGGTGATGGGGCGCATCGACACCCAGCGCGGGCTGGCTGAGGATTGTATGCCGGGGATTGAACGGCCGTTAGCCCCCTTCCTCGAAGACGTGGCTCAATTCCGCGCCGAAATCAAAACCCCGGTTTTTCACGCTGCCCGCATCATCCATGTCGAAACGGCCCGGCAAGCGGTGCGCGACGGCATTCTCGACATGGTAGCCATGACCCGCGCCCACATTGCCGACCCCCATTTGGTGAACAAAATCCGGCGCGGCGAGGAAAAGCGGATTCGCCCCTGCGTTGGCACCCAGTTTTGCCAAATGACCAAACCCGCCACCTGCATCCACAACCCCGCCACCGCCCGCGAAGGCAAGCTGCCCCACATCATTATCCCCGCCGCCGCGCCGCGCAAGGTGGTTGTGGTTGGCGGCGGCATTGCCGGGCTGGAAGCGGCGCGGGTCAGTGCCGAGCGTGGGCATCAGGTGGTGCTGTTTGAGGCCGATGCCAAATTAGGGGGGCAGCTCAATCTGGCAGCCCTGTTTGTCCATCGCCGCAATTTGCGCGAGATTGCCCAGTGGCGCGAGGGTGAGCTGGCGCGGTTGGGCGTGGATGTGCGGCTGCAAACGCGGGCGGAAACGGCCGATATTTTGGCCGAAAAGCCGGATGTGGTCATCATTGCCACCGGCGGAACCCCCCATTTTGCCGACTTCACCGGAGTGGAACTGTGCCATTCGGTGTGGGACGGGATGCGCGATGCGGCCAAATTTGCCAACCGCGAGGTGCTGATTTACGATGGCCTGGGGCGACACCAGGCACCCAGTTGCGCCGTTCACCTGGCTTTGGCAGGGGCGCAGGTCAATTTTGTAACGATTGATGATCGTTTGGCGGAGGAAATGGGGGGGTCGGAGCGGGTGATGCACCGCAAGCGGTTCCAGCAGCACGGGATTCCGGTGCAGATTGACCTCCAGCTTGAGGCGGTGGAGCGCGTGGGCGAGCGTTTGCGGGCCACGTTTGTCCATGAGCTAACGGATACGCGCCACAGTTTTATGGCGGATGCGGTGGTGGTGGAGCAAGGGACAACCCCGGCGGATGGGCTTTACCATGCGCTGCGGGAGGGGGCGTGCAACAAGGGCGTGACCGACATCACCGCGCTGCTGGCAACTGAGCCGCAGCCGCAGCGCGGGGCGTGGGCGACGGGGTATGAGCTGCACCGCATTGGCAGTGCGGTTAGCAGCCGCGCCATTCATTCAGCCGTTTATGATGCGCTACGGCTGTGTCATTTGGTTTAAGAGAAGGGAAAAACGGCCGTTTTCCCCATTTCTCGGAGGACCTCGAAATGACACCTGTATAGGTATGATTTTTATATGCAAAAGGTGGCTGGTAAGGCCACCTTTTTTGATCTACCATTTCTTTTTGCCCGGTATTTGCTAGAATCTACAGTGGAAACTTGAAGGGATTAGCAACTGGAGCTTCGCATCCTGGTCTGTCATAAATCCACCAGACACATAACAACTGCATGATGTAAGAGCTAGCCCCGCTGGATTGTCTAAAGACGGGTATTGTCCTGAGATTGAAAGGAGAAAAACATGACTCCAACCGCAGATATTGGCTTAATTGGTTTGGCCGTAATGGGTCAAAACCTGGTTTTGAACATGAACGACCACGGCTATACCGTGGCCGTCTATAATCGCACCACTAGCAAGGTGGACGCTTTTTTGGCGAATGAAGCCCAGGGAACACGGGTGATTGGTGCCCATTCGATTGAGGAATTGGCGGCAACGCTTAAGCGGCCGCGCCGGGTTATGCTGATGGTGAAGGCGGGGGCGCCGGTTGATGCGCTTATTGAACAATTGCTGCCCCATTTGGAGCCGGGCGACATTATCATTGACGGTGGCAACTCCAACTATACCGACAGTACACGGCGTACCCATTATTTGGAAGAAAAAGGGCTGCTGTTTATTGGTACTGGTATTTCGGGTGGCGAGGAGGGGGCGCGGCACGGCCCTTCGATTATGCCCGGTGGTTCTCCGGCGGCGTGGCCGCATGTAAAGGCCATTTTTCAGGATGTGGCAGCCAAGGTGGATGATGGCACGCCATGTTGCGACTGGGTGGGGGAAAATGGAGCCGGTCATTTTGTCAAAATGGTGCATAACGGCATCGAATATGGCGATATGCAGCTTATTACTGAGGCGTACCAGCTTATGAAAGATGGGCTGGGGATGAGCAACGACGAGATGAGTGTTGTTTTTGGGGAGTGGAATAAAGGGCATCTCGATTCGTACCTGATCGAAATTACCCGCGATATTTTGGCCTACCGGGATGAAAACGGGGAGGCTGTGGTGGATGTGATTTTGGATTCGGCCGGGCAGAAGGGGACGGGGAAGTGGACGGCTGTTAATTCCCTCGAACTTGGTATCCCGCTAACCCTCATTGGTGAAGCCGTCTTTGCCCGCTTCCTTTCGGCGTTGAAAGAGGAACGGGTGGCGGCGGAGCAGGTGCTACATGGCCCTGCCGAACAGTTTACTGGCGACCGGGTGGCATTGCTGCACGCTTTGCAAGACGCGCTGTATGCAGCCAAGATTATGTCCTATACCCAGGGCTATATGTTGTTCCGGGCGGCAGCGGCGGAATATGGCTGGAACCTCAACTATGGCGGCATTGCGCTAATGTGGCGTGAGGGGTGTATCATCCGTTCGGCCTTTTTGGGCAAAATCAAGGAGGCGTATGATGCGGAGCCAGGGTTGACGAATTTGCTGCTGGCACCTTATTTTACAGAGGCGGTGGCAAAGGCGCAGGCGGGTTGGCGAAAGGTGGTGGAAACGGCCGTTTCTCTCGGCATCCCCGTTCCCGCCATGTCCAGCGCCCTCGCCTTTTTTGATGGCTATCGGCACGGCCGGCTGCCCGCCAACCTGCTGCAAGCCCAGCGTGACTACTTTGGTGCGCACACTTACGAGCGCATTGACCAGCCACGCGGCCAATTTTTCCACACCAACTGGACAGGCACAGGCGGTCGTGTGACCTCCAGCACTTATCAGGCGTAGAGGCTAGTCTCAGACCCACCCCTGCGGCTTGTCTGTTATTGATGAAAACAAATGATATAGATAGAGGAGAGTGATGATAGATTTTACACCTGTGCAAAACAAAGAAATCACCATGGCTGAATTGGTGGCTCGTTTTACAACGGAGGATTTACGGCGCTTCACCAATGCAATGGTGAACGAGATGTTGACAATTATTGCTAACTGCAATGATGACGATGTAGTGTTTGTGCCAGAAGACCCGGACGCGAATGACACCTTTGCCTCCAGTGATACAGATGTCAATCTGGCGTGGACGTTAGGGCATCTGGTGGTTCACGTCACCGCTTCTGCGGAAGAGAGCGCGGCACTGGCAGCGGAATTGGCGCGGGGGGTAGAATATCACGGCCGTTCCCGTTCTGAGGTACCGTGGGAAACGGTGACAACCATTGCCCAATGTCGTGAACGGTTGGAAGAAAGCCGTATGATGCGTCTGTCTAGTTTAGGCATGTGGCCGCGTCAGCCGCATTTGGATAATGTATATGAAGGGTATAATGGCACAAAAATTAACCCACTGATGCGCTTTGTCTATGGATTGAGCCATGATGACAGCCATTTGGCGCAGATGCGCGAGGTGGTGCGCCAGGCCAGGGCAGCACGAGGGGGTTGATTGCTGGTCTCAAATGGTTTGATTTGCGCTACAATATACGCATCAAGGTCATAAAGTTATATTCTTTTGCTTGCAGGTAGCAAGTCGCAAGTCGCAAGTCAGGTCAATAAACAAGAGTTGCCACCTGTTACTTGTTACCTGGAGCCGGGAAACAAAATGTCAGTTTATGATCGTTAGCAGGTACATCAGGTGTGGATCATACGCTCAATGATGGAGGGCTGTTATGGGTAATGAACATATTCTCTTAGTTGGCGGAACAATGCTTGACACTAAGGGTAAACCCACACGTGGTTTAGTGCCTCATACCTCTAACCCGGGCTTTATTCGCTCGACGCGGGGCGGTACGGCACGTAATGTGGCGGAAAATCTGGCTCGTTTTGGGGCAGATGTGGTTTTGATGTCGGCGGTGGGGGATGATGCGACGGGGCGCCAGTTGTTGGCACAAACGGCCGTTTCCGGGGTCAACATCGAATATGTCCAAACCATTGCTGGTGAAAACAGTGGTGCCTACATTGCCCTGCTTGACCCGGACGGTGATCTCTCCATTGCCCTCGATGATGTGCGCGTTATGCGCCACATCACCCCCGAATACATTTACCGTAACCGTCGCCTCTTCCGTGATGCGCAAATGGTGCTGGTGGACGGCAGTTTGACCAAGGATGCCCTGGCAACGGCCGTTCGTCTTTGCCAAAAATACAACACCCCCCTCTGCGCCGACCCCTCCTCCACCCGCCTCGCCCATCGCCTCTGCCCCTACATCCCCGATCTGAGCCTGGTGGTTCCCAACGAAGCCGAAGCCGCCGAACTGTGCGGCGTCATCTTCCAGGGCAACACCCCCGAAGCAAACATGAACGTGGCACGGCAGCTTGTGCAACTGGGCGTAGAAATCGCTGTCATCACCATGTCAGACTACGGCCTTGCCTTTGCTACCTTTGACGAAACGGGCTACCTGCCCGCCAACTACACAGAAAAGGTGGACAGCACTGGCAGCGGCGACGCCGTGACGGCCGCCATCATCTTTGGCCTCATCAACGACCTTAGCCCCGTGGAAGCCATTCGCCTGGGTGCCGCCGCCGGCAACCTGACCCTGCAAACCAGCGAAACCGTTGTGCCTGACCTTAGCCTTGATATGCTGTATGAACATTTAATTGTATAGCGATTAGGAGACTAAGAGATTGGGAGATTGCACGTCCAAGTCGCAATCTCCTAATCTCTTAGTCTTCCAGTCTCATTTCTTTATGTCAAACTGGCTCGGCCTTTTCACCTGCTTTCTTTACGTTTTTGCCGTCATAGGTCTGGCTGAAGGGCTGCGCCGTTGGCGCGGGTACAGCAGCAGCTTCACCCGCAAGGTCATCCACATCGGCGTGGGGATGATGGCCTGGGGACTACACTATCTCTTTGACTCCCCTTGGTACTTTATCGCCGCGTGCGCCGCCTTCATGCTCATCAACTTCCTCGACTGGCGCTATGGCTTTTTCGCCGCCATGTCCAGCAGCGATCAGGCGAATCTTGGCACTGTCTACTTCCCGCTCATGGCCGGGATTGTGGCCTATGTTTTTTGGCAGCAGCCTCCGCTAATGGTAGCCGCGCTCATGCCGCTTACCTGGGGCGATGGCATGGCTCCTGTTATCGGCAAGGCTTACGGCCAGCGTCAGTACACCGTCTATAGCAGCGTTCGCACCATTGAAGGGTCGCTGGGCTTTTTGGTGGCTGGCTTTATTTTTACCTGGCTGGCATTGTGGGCTGTCAATGGCTTCCCAGACATTAGCCCTGGTGCAGCTTTTGTTCCGGCTCTTGTGGTCACGGTTGTGACCATGTTTATTGAAGCCATCTCTATCTGGGGGGTGGACAATATCACCATAACGGCCGTTGCCATTTTCATCCTCCGTGCCTGGCCGTTTTAACCAACTCCATGAACAACAAAACTGTTAACACAACGTTTGGCGCTTTTTCTCAACTCTACGGTGTTATCATCGAAACCATCAACCGCACCCTCGGTCTGCCCGATGCCGGAGCTTACTTTCTTGGTCTTCGCCCGACGAAGAAGATTCGCCTCCAGGTGAAAATTTTGCGCGATGAGCAAGGCGTACCGGTGGCCGATGAGGCTGCCACGGCTGAATCTATTGCTACCGCCACGCAAATTTTTGCCGATTTGCTGAATGTGCGCGTGATCATGCTCGATCCGCCCGTTGTCACCCTGCCCGACCCGGCTCCCACCGCTGCCCTAAGCGTCCACTGTGATGCCGATGGCTGGAAGGAGGATTTTGCCGAGGCCGGCCGCTATTTTCGCACCCATATGGCAAAAACGGCCGTTGGTACCCTCACGGGCTATGCCTCTCCAGTCACGGTTTTTATCGTCCGCGAGATGGCGGTTAAGGCGGGCTGTTCTCTTGGCCCCCTTGCCAACTACGTCACGGTGGTGGGCAAGGTGCTGAACAAAGCCAACGCCCGCATTCTGGCGCATGAAGTCGGCCACGCCTGCCTGCTGCTCCATTCGCCCGATGAAAACAACCTGATGTACCCGCGCCCCGGCCAACACATTGAGCCGTGGCAAGCGGCCATGGCGCGTAACTCACGCCACGTGACCTATTTGTAGGTGGTAATAGGACGCAGATTAGCCTGATTTACCTGATTAAAAGAGTCATCAGGTAAATCAGGTCAATCTGCGTCCTATTTTAAGACCGCTAGGGCTTAAGCAGGGGTGGGGGCTTTTACGTTTTGCAATAGATCGGTAATCAAGGCATCGGGGGTGATGCCTTCGGCCTGGCCTTCAAAGTTGAGCAGGAGGCGGTGGCGCAGGGCGGCGGGGGCGATGGCGCGAACGTCGTCGAAGCTGACGTTGTAACGGCCGTTTAACAACGCCAAAATCTTCCCCCCCAGCACCATCGCCTGGCCTCCGCGTGGGCTGGCCCCATAGCGCACAAAGCGGCGCACCAGGTCAGAGGGGCTGTTTTCGGGGTGGGTGGCAACCACAAGCTGGCTGATAAAGCGGCTGACGTTGGTGGGCAGCGGTATCTGCCGCGCCAACTGCTGCATGGCAACGATTTGGTCGCCGTTGGCAACGGCCGTTACCGCCGCCCTCTCTCCCCCCGTCGTCCGCGCCAAAATCTCATCCAGCTCCTCGGCCGAGGGGAACCCCACGTTGAGCTTGAACAAAAAGCGGTCAAGCTGTGCTTCCGGCAGCGGGTAAGTGCCTTCCTGCTCGATGGGGTTTTGCGTGGCGAGGACAAAAAACGGCCGTGGTAGCGGGTAGGTGTGGGTGGCTACCGTCACCGTTTGCTCCTGCATCGCCTCCAGCAGGGCGGACTGCGTTTTGGGGGTGGCGCGGTTGATTTCGTCGGCCAGCACCAGGTTGGCAAAAACGGGGCCGTGCTGGAAGCGGAAACCGCGCTGGCCGTTGGCCTGTTCTTCCATGATGTCGGTGCCAGTGATGTCGGCCGGCATTAGGTCGGGGGTAAACTGGATGCGGCTGAAGTGCAAATCCAGCACCTGCCCCAGCGTCCGTACCAGCATCGTTTTGCCCAGCCCCGGCACCCCTTCCAGCAGCACGTGGCCGCCGCTGAGAATGCCAATCAGCGTTAACTGCAGCACGTCGGCCTGCCCGACAATGACTTTGCTGAGTTCATTTTGGATGGAAACGGCCGTTTCACGAAAAAATTCAACCGATGTGTCTGTTGTTTGCCTAGATAGATTTGATAATTCGCTCATAAATTGGGGTGCTGGCACCAGCCTTGATAGTGGCTAAAGCCTCATCAGCTAGTTGATCTAAAGCGGTTTGCCCTCCGTCAGAAGCAAAAAGGGTACCCCATTTGGCATCACCTTCAGTTGCAACCACCTCATTCAGAAAGTCCAGGTCTATTGTGTTGAATGTTTCAAACGCTAAAAAGCGAGCAAAGTCCAGCAGTTGCTTGCCCCGTTCTGCTGGCAGTCGCCGGACAATTGCCACCAATTTTTTCTCATAGTTCGCTGTTTCAACTGTCATGATTTTATTCTCACGCCATCAACTACAAATATACGGATAAAAACAGATGGGTTGATTATACACCTGATTTATGGTTTGTAGTTTCGAGGCATGCCTCGAAACTACAAACCGGCGTTACCTTGTAGATTTACCAAGAAACCTTTACGGCTCCAGAGACGAAAAATAATCCCGTACATACGCCTTTAGCCCCAGCGGGATGTAGTCGTCCTGCAACGCTTCGTTGGCGGCGGTGCGGTAGTCGCCAAACACGTCGGTGTAGGGGACGAGGCTGGTTTCATTGCCAAATTCGGTGGGGGTTTCGTTGAGCAAGCCGCCACAGTCGGCCGGGTTTGCCAGGCATTCGGCGGGAAGCTGAACGTCTTGGCCTTCGATGGTGCTGAGATCAACGGCTGGGGGGACGTAGACTGTTTCGGCACTGCTGCCGCCGGGGCCGGGGCTGCCGCCGCCACTACCCCGGTTTTCGCTCAATTGACCCGTACTGCCTTCGCCGCCCGTTTGCCCGGCCGTGCCAGATTGCCCACCGCCCAGCCCCGCACCGGTGCCTTCGCCCTGGCTTTGCTGGCCGGGGGTTTCACCAACGGCCGTTTCTCCCCCCTCCTCTTGCTGCTGTTCCTGCCCCGCCTGCGCCACCGCCTGACGGCTCTCGCCAAGCTGGTTGGCGGTGGCGGCGGCTTGTTGGGAAACGGCCGTTTGCGCCCCCCGTTCCTGCAGCTGCTGCGCCAAATCTTGCAACGCCGCCTGCGCCGCCGCCAAATCTTCGCCGGTGAGGGCATTGGCCGCTTCCTGTGCTGCGTCGGCAAGCTGCTGGTCACTCGTTTGCAGTGACTGCGCCGTTTCTGCCAACGCCTCGGCCAACTGCGTCACCGTTTCGTCGTTCAGCGTCGGGAGGTCGGTGGCAAGCTGGGCGGTGGCGGCACTGGCCTGGTTGAGATCGCCATTTTGCAACGCTTCGGCCAATGGCTGCGCCGCCGGGCTATTGCCCAGCGTTTCGCTAGCTGCATTCAGAGCAGGCTGCAAATTGGGCGGAGCGAGGTCGCTACTCAGCTCGCGCAGCTCCGTTTCCGCCTGCGACAACGCCGCCAAGACTTCTTCCTGGCTGCTGCTGGCCGCCAGCGCGTCCAGTGCCGTTTGCACCGGCTGCAGCAGTTGCTCCTGCTGCTCGGCGGTCAGCGTGTCGTCCTGGCGAATCTCTTCGGCCACCTCTGCCAGTGCCGCCGTCTCCTCGGCAATGGTTTGGGCGATGGCTCGCTGGCGCAGCAGGGTGGAGGTTTGGGGGTTGGGGAGGAAAACGGCCGTTATGACCAACCCCGCCGTCGCCAATAAAATCAGCCAATCGCGCCGACGCAGGGTAAACGGCAGGGCGGCGGCTATGTCAACGGCTTGCAGGGTGGCAACGGCATCGGCCAACTGCCGGGCAATGAGCCAGTCGGGGGCGGTGATGGTTTGCTGGTGGAGTTCAACGGCCGTTTGTGTCCGTTCCTGCAACTGCAAAAGCTGGTCGGTGCGGCGG
>WBZL01001647.1_pt1 | contig 22944 bp, 17 predicted proteins | sample 5204291 | NCBI WGS metagenome assembly WBZL01 (sample SAMN12344345, study PRJNA552823) | activated sludge metagenome | biome: Activated sludge suspended growth; feature: Nitrification reactor; material: Wastewater; isolation source: activated sludge from nitrification reactor of wastewater...
CTGCGCACCGGCTCCAGCGGGGCGCAGGCCGCCGCGGCGGCTCCGGCGGCCAGCGCCGCCAGCCAATCGCGCCGCGCGGCGTTCAGGTCAGAAGAACTTGTAGTCGACCTGGAAGACGAACGAGCGGCCACGCGGGTCGGCCACGCGCGGCTCCCACGAGCTGCCGGCACCGGTGTTGGTGTCGTAGGCGGCGGAGAACGGCGGGTCCTTGTCGAGCAGGTTCTTGATGCCCACCGTCAGGCCGAGGTTCTTGATGCCCTTGTACGAGGCGCTGACGTTGAACAGCTGGTAGGCCGCGACGTCGGGGCTCCAGTTCGGCGGCGTCACGCTGCCGTTGGCCACGCCGGGCAGCACGGCGTCCTTGTAGCCCGAGCGGTACAGCTGGGTGATGGTGCCGCTCCACGGGCCACGGTTGTAGGTGAAGCTCAGCGCGTGCTTCCAGCGCAGGCCCAGGTCGCCGGCGCGCGTGAACACGCCGACCTCGCTGCCGCCGAAATCGGCCGACGCCACGATGCGCGACTTCTTCTTCATCAGGTAGCTGCCCTCCAGGCTGGCCACCCAGCTGGCGCCGGCGAGCTTGCCACCGACCTTGGCGCTGACGTCGACGCCCTCGGTGTCGGACTCGCCGGCATTGATCCAGCGGCGATCCACGCCCAGCAGCGTGCCGCTGCCGTCACGCAGGAAGCGTTCGGGGAACAGCGTGTAGTTCTTGACCAGGTCGGTCAGGCTCAGCAGCTGGATCGTGCCTTCCTTCTGGATGCGCCACCAGTCCAGGCCCACGCTGATGTTGTCGGTCGGCTCGAACAGCAGGCCCACCGTGTAGCCCTTGCTGCGCTCGGGGCCCAGGTCGGGCTTGCCGCCGGTGAAGATGGAGGGCGTGATCGACTCGCAGCCCGGCACCGCCGGATCGACCACACCCGACGGGCAGCTGGCCGGGTCGACCAGGTCCTTGCCGCTGTACGGCGACTCGGTGATGCCGAAGAACAGCTGGTTGAAGGTGGGCACGCGGAAGCCCTCGTTGTACGAGCCGCGCACCAGGAACCGCTTGTTCGGTGCGAACTTGAACGAGACCTTCGGGTTGGTGGTGCCGCCGAAGCCGGTGTAGTCGTCGTGGCGCGCGGCCAGCGTCAGCTCGAGCTGGCTGGTCACCGGCACCAGCACCTCGGCGTACGCCGCCTTGACCTCGCGCTTGACGGTGTCCAGCGTGTTGATGCTGTCGAAGGGCGCGTTGAAGATGCGGCCCTGGGTGGCCAGGTCGGTCTCGTTGCCGTTGAAGCGGTATTTCTCGGTGCGCACGTCGACGCCGAAGGCGGCCTGCACGTCGCCGGCCGGCAGCTTGAAGACCGGACCGGTGACCGTGGCGTCGGCCTGGGTCAGCGTGTACTTGCCGCCGTACAGCGTGACGCCGTTGGCCGACACGGCCGCCAGGCCGGCCAGGGCCTCGGCGGTCTGCGTCTGCCCCGGAAGCAGGAAGGGATTGAGCACGCCGGTGTTCAGCAGCGCGGCGAACTCGCGGCCGTAGAAGTAGCCGCTGCCGAGCAGCGAGCTGGTCTCGCTGCTGGCGCTGGACACGCCGGCCTTGTACTCCCAGCCGCCCTTGCCCAGCGGGCCGTCGGCGGCGATCAGGAAGCGCGAGGTGTCGCTGGTGGTCTGGATCTCGCGCGGGCCGCACTCGATGCAGCGCCAGCGGAAGGGCATCGGCAGCCCGCGGTTGGCCTCGAGCTGCGGGAAGGTCTTGACCAGCTCGTTGAACACGTAGTCGTACGACGACCCGGTGCTCGGATAGGCCAGCTGGTAGAACGGATTGGTCGTCGAGGTGCTGGTGGAGATCTGGTTGGCCGAGAAGCTCTTGGCCGACTTGACCTTGGCGCCGGCGAACTCGGCGTAGAGCTGGTGCTCACCCAGGCGCAGCGTGCCGCGGGCGACGAGGTTGGTGTTCTTCACGGGCTGCTGCAGCACCGCCGCGCGCCCGGTGTCCCAGGCGCAGCCGAAGGCCGCGCTGGGCGTGGCCCACAGCTTCTCGTCGTAGGCGCCCATGCCGTCGATGATGTCGCAGCCCGGCCCGCCGGGCAGGTCGAGCACGTTGATGCCGTTGTAGGTCTGCGTGCCGCCGGGCAGCGTCGGGCCGGTGTTGCGGCCCGTGCTGTTGAGGTTGTCGCGGCTGAGCACGCCGTAGACGGCGGAGTTGAGGAACAGCGTCGCGAAGGGCGCGCCGCGCGTGTCCACCGACAGGCCGCGGTCGGGCTGGAAGGTGTTGACGAAATCGCGCTGGTCGCCGCGCAACGCCTTGTTCTCGCTGTGCGAGGCGGCGATCAGCACGTTGAAACCCTGCGTGTCGAGGTTGCCGAAGCCGCCCACCGCCTTGACCCGCGCGATGTTGCCGCCGCCGGCCTCGGTGATGTCGGTGAAGGCCTGCATCTCCAGGCCGCTGTAGTTCTTGCGCAGGATGAAGTTGATGACGCCGCCGATCGCGTCGGTGCCATAGACCGCCGAGGCGCCGTCCTTGAGCACCTCGACGCGGTCGACCGCCGCCATCGGGATGGAGTTGAGGTCGACCACGCCACCGTTCAGGCCGTGGGCGGCGACGCGCCGGCCGTTGAGCAGCACCAGCGTGCTGGCCGAGCCCTGGCCGCGCAGGTTGGCCGCGGTGGCGCCGTTGTTGCCGCGCTCGGCGCCGGCCACCACGTCGGCGTTGGAGGCCAGGTTGTCCAGGCCGTTGCCGTTGACGCTGAGCACGCTGATCAGCTGCTCGGCGGTGACGATGCCCTGGCGCTCGAGGTCCTCGCGCGTGATCACCTGCACCGGCAGGGCACCTTCGGTGGCGATGCGCTTGATGCTCGAGCCGGTGATCTCCACGCGCTGCGGCGTGCCTTGGGCGAATGCGGTGCTCGCCAGGCCGATCAAGGCGATGGCCGAGGCCAGGGGGGTCAACTTCATGTTGTTCTCCTGCGGGGTTGGAAGGCCCGGCTTCACGTTCCCTCACGGCCGTGAAACGTCGGGTTACCGGGCCAGGGTAGGGGCCGGTCCCGGGGGCGGCCAATGAAAACTGTTGCGCGCGGCATAACTCTGGGGAATGCCCGGACGTGTGCAACGAATCGGTGCGCGGGGCCGGTGCTGCGTAGACTCGGCCGCGCGGCGCCGCCGGCGCTGTCCGAAGGGCCTGCGCCCACCGACCGAGCGGCGCGTCAACCTGGAGCCTGCGTGAGCCTGAAATCCCGCCTCGCCCTGCTGGGAGCCTTGATGGGCCTGGGGTTGGCGCACGCCGAGCTGCCGCCGGAGCTGGCGCGCCAGCTGGCCGACGCGGCGATCCCGGCCGAGGCCGTCGGCCTGGTCGTGGCCCCGGTCGGTGCCGGGCCGCGGCTCGTCGAGCATGGGGCCGACCGACCGCTGCAGCCGGCGTCGACGATGAAGTTGGTGACAACCCTTGTGGGATTGGAGCAACTGGGTCCGGCGCATCGCGGTCGCACGCGGCTGCTCGCCGGGGGCCCGGTGCGCGACGGCGTGCTGCGCGGACCGCTCGTCCTGCAGGGCGACGGCGACGCCGACCTCACGCCGCAGGTGCTGGGCGAGCTGCTGCGGCGCGCCCGCGAGCGCGGCCTGCGCGAGGTGCGCGGCGACCTGCTGCTCGACCGCAGCGCCTTCTCGCCGACCCGCTTCGACCTCGGCGTGCCGTCCTTCGACGAGAGCCCGGAGGCCGAATACAACGTCATCCCCGACGCGCTGCTGGTTGGCGGCAACCTGCTGCGCGTGGACCTGTTCGTCGACGACCGCGGGCTGCAGCTGCGTCCGCAGCTGCCGCTGGCCGGTCTGCGCCTGTCGCACCAGATGACCCTGGTGCAAGGCGACTGCAGCACCTGGGACGACGGCTGGCAGATCCCCGAGGTGCGGCCTGCCGGCCGGCTGCGCCAGATGGAGGTGGTCCTGCGCGGCAGCTGGCCGGCGGGATGCGACCGCACGGTGGCCTTCAACGTGATCGACCGCAACGACTTCGTCGGCCGCCTGGTGCGCGGCCAATGGGCGGCGCTGGGCGGCGTGTGGCGCGGAGGGGTGCGCGAGGCCGTCGCGCCGGCCGATGCGCAGCTGCTGGCCGAACACCAGTCACGGCCGTTGTCGGAGCTGGTGCGGGCGATCAACAAGCCCTCGGACAACGCACTGACGCGCCTGCTGTTCCTGCAGATCGGGCGCGCCGCGGCGGGGACGGCGGGCGAGCCCACGTTGCGACGCGCCGACCGGGCGGTGCGGGCCTGGTTCCGCCAGCGCGGCATCGACGACGCCGGGCTGGTGCTCGACAACGGATCGGGGCTGTCGCGCAGCGAGCGCATCAGCGCCGCGCAGCTCGAGGCGGTGGTGCGCGCCGGCCTGAGCGGGCGCTGGGCGCCGGAGTTCATGGCCAGCCTGCCGATCGCCGGCATCGACGGGTCGTTGCGCCGGCGCCTGACGGCCTCGCCGGCCACCGGCTGGGCACGCATGAAGACGGGCACGCTGCGCAACGTGGTGGCCCTGGCCGGCATCGTGCCCGACGGCGGCGGCGTGCCGCGCATCGTGGTCGTGCTGCTCAACCACGACAACGCACGCTCGCGCGTGGCGCGGCCGATTGCCGACGCCTTCGTCGACTGGGTGTCGCGCACGCGCTTCCCCGATGCCGTGACCGCAGCGGCACCCGCCGCGCCCGATGCGCGCGGGGCCTGTGCCACGCTGGTGGCTGCCGGCGCTGCGCCGCCGGCAGCCCTGTTGCCGGCCCCGACACGGCCGGCAGCCTCACAGCCCGGCACCGCCACAGTCGCAGGTGGCGGCGCTGCCGTCGCGGCGGCCGAGTCCGGACCTGCCACAGACCGCGGCTGCGGCGACGCTCAGACCACGCGCCGGTAGTCGCGCCGCACGCGCTCGCGCTCGCCGAAGTCGAAGTGCCACCACTCGGTGGCGATGGCCTGGAAGCCGGCGTGCAGCATCGCGGTGCGCAGCAGGCGCCGGTGGGCCAGGGCCTCCGGCGCGATCTCGCCGCCGGCCTCGAAGCGATGCTCCAGCGCCGGGTGCGAGCGCTCGGTGGTGTCGTCGAAGGGCGTGCCCATGTCGAGCTCGCGGCCCGCGGCATCGAGCAGCGTCAGGTCGACGGCCATGCCGAAGGAGTGGATCGACCCGCGCTCGGGCGGCGCGAAGTAGGGCTGCATCGGCGTGCCGACGACATGCGCCCAGAACAGCTCCTGCACGCGCTGCGGGCGCACCGCGTCGAGCACGCACAGGCGACGGTCGCTGCGGTGCGCCGCCAGCCAGTCGGCCGCCGCCTGCAGCGCGTCGGCCGCCTCGACGTGCAGCCAGGCGCAATCGTGCGGGCTGTACAGGTCGCGACCGAGCAGGTTGCGCGGGCTGGCGTAGCGCAGGTCGACCTGCACGCCGCGCAGCGTGGCGAGGGGACGGAACGCCGCATCGCCCGCCAGCGCATCGATCGGGATCACCCGTGCCGCCGTCGCCGCGGCGTCGGCGGCGGCGTGTCCCGCGCGCGGGCTCGGCTCGTGCGTCACCTGGTGCGGCGCTCCGCGTCAGCGAGTCGCCGGCTCGACGCAGCGCCGGGCCACCGCGGCGATGCGCTCGACGAGTTCGCGTGCGCCGTGCGACAGCGGCTGGTGGCTCGCGCTGAGCACGTACAGGCGCACCGGGAGGGTCGGCGACAAGGCCCGCCGGTCCAGCCGCTCGGGGTGCGGCAGCATCGCGGTGAACGGGTCGACCACCGCGACGCCGCCGCCGGACTCGACCAGCGCACGGCCGATCGGGTAGGTCTGCACCACGGTGCGAAACACCGGGGGGCGGTCGATGGCCTCCAGCGCGCCGGCCAGCAGCTCGCCCAGCGCATCGCTGCCGGGCAGACCGATCGATTCGTCGGGCAGGTCGGCCAGCGCCAGCGGCTTGCCGCGCGCCGACGCCGGCCAGGTGCCGGGCGGCGCGATGGCCATCAGCGCGCCTTCGGCCAGCGGCTCGGCGACGATGTTGGGGTGGCGCGGGTCCTGCAGCGACAGCGCCAGGTCGGCCTCGCCGATGCGCAGGCTGTCGACGATGGCCTCGGTGTGCTGCGTCGACAGCTCGCACTGCGTGTGCGGGAAGCCGCCGCGCCACTGCGTCAGCGCCGGCGGCAGCACCGACAGCGCCAGCGACGGCGTCGCCACCAGGCGGATGGTCTCGACCGACTTGCTCTTCAGCGTCGCGGCCAGGCGGCGGATGCCGGCCAGGTCGCGCGTGAGCTTCTCGGTCTCGGCGAACAGGCGGTGCGCCTCGGGGCGCGGGTAGAGCTTGCCGCGGATGCGCTCGAACAGCGGCAGCCCGAGCTGCAGCTCGCAGTGCTGCAGCACCTTGGTGACCGCGGGTTGCGAGATGTGCAGCACCTGCGCCGCACCGCTGATCGTGCCGGCCTGCATCACGGCATGGAAGACTTCGATGTGGCGCAGGCGCATGGCAGGCGAGGAGGAAGGCGGGGATTCTACGGAGCGGCCCTGCGCGGCCGCGCGGCGCGTGAGCCTAGGGCGCGGTCAGCGCGGCCAGGATCGCTGCGGTCTCGGCATCGGGCGTGCCGTCGTAGCGCGCCGGGCGGAACTTCATCTGGAACGAGGTCAGCACGTCGCGCGTGGCGTTGTCGAGTTCGCCCCACAGCGGCACGAAATAGCCCATGCGCGCCAGGCGCTGCTGGAACCAGGCCACGTCGGGCAGCTGCAGCTCGTACAGCGGACGCTGCGCGGCCACCCGCGCCGGGTCGGGCCACACCACCAGGCCTTCGTCGGCCAGGCGCTTCCAGGGGAACAGCGGCCCCGGGTCCTGCTTGCGTCCCGGTGCGATGTCGCTGTGGCCCAGCACGCGGTCGGGCTTGATGTCGTAGCGCTTGACGATGTCCCGGACCAGGCCGACGACGGCCTCGATCTGCGCCGGCGGGTAGGGCGTGTAGACGCGACCGGCGGCCGTGTCGACGTAGCCGCGGTTGACGATCTCGATGCCGATCGACGAGGTGTTGAGCAGATGCCGCCGCTGCCAGAAGCTCACGCCGGCATGGTTGGCGCGCTGGTCCTCGTCGACCAGGCGGTAGATGGTCGGCGGGTCGACGTCCACGAGGTAGTGACTGGACACCTCCTGCTGCGTCAGCACGCGCAGCGAGGTCGGGAAGTCGAGCACCGTGTAGTGCAGGATCAGCAGGTCCACCCGCGGACCCTGGCTGAGCGCGCGGTAGGAGGTATCGATGCGCGGACCGGCGGCACAGCCGGCCAGGCCGGCGGCGGCCACCAGGCCCAGCGCCGACAGCAGCCGGCGGCGCTGGCCGTCGGTGCCCGCAAACGGGCCGCCAGGGGCCTCGTTCCGGGGCCTCGCCCACGTGGCGATCGAGGCCGTCGCCGAGCGGCGCACGAGCGGATCGTCGGCGCTCACGCCCGCACCCCAGCAACGCGGGCCGCGATGCGCGCGGCCGCATGGTGGCCGTGGCTCACGCGCAGCGTCAGCGGCGGCTGCCCCGGCACCGCGGCGCGGCAGGCCTGCTCGATCACCGGATGCAGCTGGAACACACGGCCGGTCAACGCCAGCGGGCGCTCGCCGAAGCGCTGCACGAGGATGCGTGCCAGCCGGCCGAGCTCGCTGCCCGCCGCTTCGAGGATGCGCAGCGCCGCCGGGTCGGTGCCGGCAGCCGCGGCCACCGCCAGCGCCAGCTTGCCCATCTCGCCGCGGTCGGCGGTGACGATGAAGGCGCGCGTGCAGTGCCAGTCGCTGCCGCCGACATGCTCGAGCACCTCGCGCGCCATCGCCGAGTGCTGCCAGCTGCCCGGCGACTCGTCTTCGGCACGCCAGATGTGGCGCAGGGCCTCGCGGGCGATCCAGAAGCCGCTGCCGCCGTCGTCGAGCAGGCCGCCGCGTCCACCGACGCGATGGAAGCAGCCGGCGGCATCGATGAAGGCGGCGATCGAACCCGTGCCGCCGTAGACCAGATAGCCCTCGCCGGGCTTGAAGACGTCGAGGTAGGCGACCTCGACGTCGGTGACGATGGTCACGGCCTCTGCACCCAGTCCGAGCGGCGTGCGGATCATCCCGGACAGCGGCTCGTCCACGCCGCCATAGCCGGTGAGTCCGGCGTGCACCTGCGCGGGACGGCCGACGGCCAGCACCTCGGCGGCCATCGTCGCGAAGGTCTCGCGCACCGACTGCTGGCCGCCGCGCGAGGCCAGTTGCACCGCGCTCAGGCCGGCCACGCAGCCTTCGGCCACCAGCTCGCCCGACGCCGAGGCCAGCGCCCAGCGCGTGCGCGTGCCGCCGGCGTCGATGCCCAGCCCCAGGCGGTGTCGATGTGGCCTTGCCGAATTCACGCTCACGGACGCTCGCGCTCGATGCGGATGCGCCGCAGGTTAGGCACAGCCCGGCGCGACGGCCAATGAAAGCATGTCGCCTCGCCATAACCGCGTGGAATGCGGAGGCTGCGGCGCGTCGGCCGGGTCGGCGCCCCATGCCGGCGCGGCACGCCGGTGGCCTTGGGCCCCGTCGCGCATCCGCTCATCCGTCGAAGCGCCAGCCACCCAGCCGTTGCCAGCCCGACAGCGGTGCCGAGGCCAGCCCGGTGCGGCCGATGCCCAGCACCTGCACGCGCCGCATCCGGGGCTCGACCCAGGCCTGCACCGCCTGCCCCGGCAGCATCGGCAGCAGCTGCAGCGACCAGCCCTCGTCGCCCAGTGCCCACCAGGCCACCTGGCGCAGCACGCTGCCGGGTGCGGCCTGCAGCTCGAGCCGCCCGAGGCCCTCGCCCAGCGGCTGCCAGTGCCACGCCGGCGGCGGCGGAGCGGGCTCCGGCAGCCAGGGCGTGGCCGGCGGCAGGGCCGGCCGGGCGTAGGGGCCACGCTGCAGCCGCGCGGCGACGCCCTCGCGGTCGTGCAGCAGCGCCACCATGCTGAAGTGCGCGTGCCCGCCGGCAGCGGGACGGCTGCGCACCACGTCGATCTGGCCCAGCACCTCGTCGGGCGTGTAGGCGTTGCGCGCCGCGCCGATGCGGCTGGTGAACAGGCCCGGCCAGACATGCCGCCCATGTGGATTGCCGCGCAGCCAGGTGTCGAGCAGCGGCTCGAAGGCCTGCGCGGCCTGCGCGCGCGGCCAGTACAGCTGCGGCACCAGGATGTCGAGCCAGCCCGCGTCGACCCAACGTTCGACATCCGCGTAGAGCTTGTCGAAGGGGCTGAAGCCCTCGATGCCGGCGGGCCGGCGATCGGGTCGCGGCAGCCCGAAGGGACTGATGCCGAAGCGCAGCCAGGGCTTGGCGGCGTGGATCTCGCGGTGCAGGGTCTCGATCAGCGCGTCGACATGCGCGCGGCGCCAGTCGGCGCGCGACAGCGGGCCGCCGCCGGCCTGGTAGCGGGCCCAGGGTTCGTCGTCGGGAAAGGGCCGTTCGCCGCCCTGGCCGTCGGGCTGCGGGTAGGGGTAGAAATAGTCGTCGATGTGCACGCCGTCGATGTCGTAGCGGCGCACGACGTCGAGCACCACGTCGAGCATGCGGCGCGCCGCGCGCGGCTCGGCCGGGTCCATCCAGGCCAGATCGCCGTAGCGGCGGACGATGGCCGGGTCGCTGCGCATCACGTGGCCGGGCGCCGGCTCCGAGCGCGCCGACGGGTGCCGCGCGCGGTAGGGGTTGAACCAGGCGTGCAGTTCCAGGCCGCGGCGATGCGCGCCATCGACCCACTCGGCCAGCGGGTCCCACAGCGGATCGGGCGCGCGGCCCTGCACGCCGGTGAGGACCTCGCTCCAGGGCTCCAGCGCCGAGGCGTACAGCGCATCGGCGGCTGGCCGCACCTGCAGGATCAGCGCGTTGAGGCCGACCGCGGCCGCCTGGTCGAGCATCGCCACCATCTCGGCCCGCTGCGCTTCGGTGCCCAGGTCGTTGCGGCTCGGCCAGTCGATCTGTGCCACCGTCGCCACCCAGGCGGCACGCCACTCGCGCGGCAGCGTCGGCGGCGCGCCGGCGCCGGGCCACAGCGCCGCGCAGCCGCCGATCCCGCCGATGGCCCCCAGGCCCGCCAGGCCGGTGAGCCCGCCCAGCACCAGGGCGCGGCGCGACGGCCCGGATCCCACAGCTGCCGGCGCCGCGCCCACACCGGCGGGTGCCGGTGCTGCGTTCACAACCTCGGGTGCCGGCGCCACGTTCAGATCTTGACGAACCATCGCCGACGCCACATCCACCACGCCACGCCGAACATCAGCGCCTGAAAGCCGAGGGCCCACAGCAGCGAGCGGGCTTCAGCGCTGATCGGCAGGGCCGCCAGGGGCTCGAAGGTCCACGCCTTCCAGCTGATCGAGCGGACATCGTCGGTCGTCACCTTGAAGGAGGCCAGCGCCTTGGCCACCAGGCCCGACAGCACGAAGACGAACAGCGCGTTCATCCCGTAGATGACCAGCGGCTGCAGCAGCCGCCGCGCCGCCGCCCGCGCCGCCGGCTGGGGCGCGGCGTCGAGCAGCCAGAAGCACAGGCCGAAGGCCAGCAGGGCCCAGCCGGCCATGAACACCGCGTACGACGGCGTCCACAGGCTCTTGTTGATGGGCATCAGTGCCGCATCGAGCAGCGTGCCCAGCCCCAGCAGGGCCAGGCCGGCGGCGAACACCCAGGCCGTCTTCTCGGCCGCCGGCGCGCGCGTGAGCAGGCCGTGCCCGGTGAGCGCGCCGAACAGCAGCGTGGCCACCGCCGGCAGCGTGCTGACCAGGCCCTCGGGGTCCCAGGTCTTCGAAGCCGACCAGAGGTGGCCGCCGAGCAGCAGCCGGTCGACCCAGGCCCCGAAGTCGCGGCCCGGCTCCAGCACCCCGGCGGCCACCGCCCCGGTCGCGTCCGGCACCGGCACGAGCAGCATCGGCACGCCATAGGCGACGAACAGCGCCACGATCCAGGCCACCCAGGCCCTCGGCCGGTTCAGCAGCACGACCGGCGCGGCCAGCGCCACGCACAGGCCGATGCGTTGCAGCACGCCGGGGATGCGCAGCGTGGCCAGGTCGAAGCGCGGGATCAGGTTGAGCAGCAGGCCGATCAGCACGATCAGCGCGGCGCGGCGCCACAGGCCCAGCAGCAGCGCGGCGCTGTCGTCGCCCGCAGCGGCGCGGCGCCGCGTCGACAAGACCATCGAGACGCCGACGATGAACAGGAAGAACGGGAAGATGCAGTCGGTGAAGGTCCAGCCGTGCCAGCGTGCATGCGCCAACGGTGCAAACAGCGCCGACCAGTCGCCCGGGTTGTTGACCAGGACCATGCCGGCGATCGCGAAGCCACGGAAGGCGTCGAGCGACAGCAGCCGACCGGAGTCGTCCCTCTCGTCGAGACCGCCTGCCGGGCTCATGGCGCTGCGCCCGCCTCGCGTGGCTTGCGGCCGAAGCCCTCGGGAATCTGCAGCCGGCTTGCCAGCCACACCGACGGCAGCGTGCACAGGCAGACCCAGACGAAGAACGCCGCGTAGCCCAGCTGCTGCTGCAGCCAGCCGCTGGCCATGCCCGGCAGCATCATGCCCAGCGCCATGAAGCCGGTGCACAGCGCGTAGTGCGCGGTCTTGGCCGGCCCGTCGGCGACCATGATCATGAACAGCAGGTAGGCCGCGAAACCGAAGCCGTAGCCCAGCTGCTCGGCCGCCACCGCGCCGGTGATCAGCCAGCGGCTCTCGGGCTGGCTGGCGGCCAGCGCCACGTACAGCAGGTTGGGCGTGTGGATCGCGGCGACCATCGGCCACAACCAGGACTTGAGGCCATGGCGCGAGATCACCCAGCCGCCCAGCAGGCCACCGGCCGTCAGCGCGCCGACGCCGACCGTGCCGTAGACCAGGCCGAGCTCGGCGGTGGTCAGCTGCAGGCCGCCGCGCTCGCGCGGGTCCAGCAGGAAGGGCGCGGCGAGCTTGACCAGCTGGGCCTCGCCGAGGCGGAAGGTGAGCAGAAAGGCCAGCGCGAGCACGATGTCGCGGCGGCGGAAGAACGACGCGAAGGTCTCGACGAAGTCGGCCCATACCGCACGGACCGTGTGGTGGGCCCGGCGCTCGGCGTCCACCGCCGGGCGGGGCAGCATGCCGCGGTGCCAGGCGAACAGCAGCACGAAGGCCAGGCCCAGGCCGAGGAAGACGATCTGCCAGGCGCGCACGGGGTTCCCGCTCACCTCGGCCAGCCGTCCGGCGCCATACACCAGCCCGCCCTGGCCGGCGATCATCGCGACGCGATAGAACAGGCTGCGCACGCCCACGAAGGCGGCCTGCTGGTGCTGCGGCAGCGCCAGCATGTAGAAGCCGTCGGCGGCGATGTCGTGGGTGGCCGAGCTGAAGGCCATCAGCCAGAACAGCGCCAGGCTGGCCTGGAACCAGCCGGCCATCGGCAGCGCCAGCGCGACGGCGGCCAGCGACGCGCCGATCAGCAGCTGCAGCGTGACGATCCACCAGCGCTTGCTGCGCAGCACGTCGACCAGCGGCGACCACAGCGGTTTGATCACCCAGGGCAGGTACAGCCAGCTGGTGACCAGCGCGATCTCGGCATTGCCGATGCCCAGGTTCTTGTACAGCACCACCGCCAGCGTCATCACCACGACGTAGGGCAGCCCCTGGCCGAAGTACAGGCTGGGCACCCACCACCAGGGCGAGCGCGGCATCAGCGGCCGTCCAGCGCCGCGCGCACGCTGCCGTCGTGGGCTTGCAGCCGCGCCGCGGCCGACTCGGCACTCAGGCCGCCGAGCAGCGAGACGATGGCCACCTTGACGCGGAAGCCGCACTCGCGCAGCGCGCGCTCGGCGCTGACCTCGTCGGCGCCGGTGGCGCGCACGGTCAGCGCCAGCGCGCGGCGGCGCAGCTTGGCGTTGGTGGCGCGCAGGTCGACCATCAGGTTGCCGTAGACCTTGTCGAGCCGGACCATCAATGCCGTCGACAAGGTGTTGAGCGCGATCTTCTGCGCCGTGCCGGCCTTCAGCCGGGTGCTGCCCGAGACCATCTCGGGTCCGGTGTCCAGCAGCACCGGGATGTCGGCCGCCAGCAGCACCGGCGTGCCCGGGTTGTTGGCGATGCCCACCGCCAGTGCGCCGGCCTCGCGCGCGGCCTGCAGCGCGCCCAGCACATAGGGCGTGGTGCCGGACGCGGCAACGCCCAGCACGACGTCGTCGACACCGACCTCCACCGCGCGCAGGTCGGCCGCACCCTGCTCGAGGTCGTCCTCGGCGCCCTCCTGCGCCTCGAAGACCGCCTGGCGCCCACCGGCGATCAGCGCCACCGCCCGCTCGCCGGGCCACGAGAACGTCGGATGCAGCTCGACGCTGTCGAGCAGCCCCAGGCGGCCCGAGGTGCCGGCGCCGACGTAGACCAGGCGCCCGCCACGCTGGATGCGCGGCACCGCCGCCTGCACGACGGCGGCCAGGGCCTCGCGCGCCGCGTGGACGGCCTCGCCGGCGCTGCGCTGGTCGTCGATCAACGCGTCCACGAGCTGCGGCAGCTCGTAACGGTCGAGCTGCGGATGGTCGTCGCGGGGAGCTTCGGTGCGCAGCATCGTGCAGGCGTGGCGTGGGGGCGTCCGATCTTCGCGGCGTGCCGCGCCACGGTCCATGAATGCTGCACCTCCGCCCATAACCTCAGGGCATGCGGATCGCCCCTCAGCGGCGCAGGGCGTGACGCCAGATCGACGTCAGGGCCAGCTCCTGCCAACGGTACAGCGCCGACCACCGCGGCGGCAAGCCCGCCGGGTCCACCCCCGGGCCCGTGATGAGCAGCACCACGCCATGGCGTCGAGACGGGTCGAGCGCGAAGACGGCCATCATCCCGTAGGCATCGCCGAGGTGGCCGTAGCCGGTGAGGCCGCCGCCTTCGACGAGCCGGTCGCCGCGGCCGTCGCCGCTGACGTCGACGAAGCGCTGCGCACCCAGTCCCCAGGACTGCGCGCCATCGCGCCAGCTCTGGCCGTTGGGGCGCGCGGCGTCGTAGCGCCACAGCTCGCGATGCAGTTCCTGAACCGACGCCGGCTGCAGAAAGGCCTGGCCGGCGTGGCGTCCCTCGTCGAGCAGCATGCGCATCACCACGCCCAGGTCGGGCAGCGAGATGCGCAGCCGCCCCTGCGGCCCGAACAGGGTGCCGTTGCGGCCGACGACGTAGCGTTCGAGGCCGCGCGGCGGCACCGGCGGCGCGGCGCCGAAGTCGTCGGCCTGCGCGACCCAGGGCCCGGCGGGATTCCAGACCTCGCGGCCGTCGACCTCGCGGCGCTTGCGGTACATCGTCGCCACCTCGTCGACATCGGCAGGCGGGAACAGCGCCGGCTCGAAGCCGCCGCGCAGCCCCAGCGGGTCGAGCACCAGGCGCTGCATCAGGCGGTCGAAGCGCTCGCCGGTGGCGGCTTCCATCACCGTGGCGATCACACCGAAGTTGAGGTTGGTGTAGCGGAACCAGGTGCCCGGCGCGTGCGCGGCCTGCCAGTGCGCGCCGTCGCGGTGGTGCGTGCCGCCGGGCATCAGCACCTCGCGCAGGTCGACCTCGGCGCCCCAGCCGTAGATCTCGCCGTCACCGTCCATCAGCGACGAGCGGTGGCTCAGCAGCAGGCGCAGCGTGATCGGCACCGACGGATGCCGGGGGTTGCGCAGCGGCCAGCCGAGCACGCGGCCGACATCGGCGTCGAGCGCCAGCCGGCCCTGCTCGACCAGGCGCAGCACGCCCAGCGCCACCACCAGCTTGGAGATCGAGGCCACGCGGAACAGGGTGCGCGGGCCGACCGGCCGGTCTGCCGGGCCGCCGGGTCGGCCCCCGTCACCGACCCTTGCGAGGCCGATCTGGTGCTGGTAGCTCACCCGGCCGTCGCGCAGCACCAGGGCCGAGACGCTGAGCACCGGATGCCCGGGGTCGGCGACCAGCGCCTCCAGCTCGGCGTCGAGCCGCGAGCGCCAGCTCTCGTCCGGTGCCTGCGGCACCGGCGCCGTGCCGCACGCGGGCAGGGTCATGGTCAGGGGCCAGGCCAGCGCGCCGAGCGCGCGCCGCCGGCTGGGCAGGATGCACACCGCGGCGATTGTTGGCCGCCGCGACCGGGCGCGCCGATGAAAGCTCCGCGGGGGTCCATAACGCCGCGGAATGGCCGGCTGGCGCAAGACCACGTGGTATGTTGCGCGCCGCCTCGCACCCCGCTCACGCCTGCCCCGCGCCCGCCCATGCCCGTGCCCGCCACGCCGTCGGTCCTGTTGCACGGCGCCGCCGTGCTCACCCCCCAGGGCCTGCGTTCGCACCACGCGGTATGGCTGCGCGGCGGCCGCATCGAGGCCGTGCTGGATCTGTCGCGGGACGCCGCGCCCGTCGGCGCCGAGCGCGTGGCGCTCGACGGCGGGCTGCTGGCGCCGGGCTTCGTCGACCTGCAGGTCAACGGCGGCGGCGGCGTGCTGTTCAACGACCAGCCCGACCGCGAGGGCCTGCGCGCGATCGCGGCCGCGCACCGACGCTTCGGCACGACCGGCCTGATGCCGACGCTGATCACCGACGAGACGGCCGTGATGCAGCGCGCCGTCGACGCCGTCGAGCAGGCCGTGGCCGACGGCGAGCCGGGCATCCTGGGCATCCACCTCGAGGGCCCGTGGCTCAACCCGGCGCGCAAGGGCGTGCACGATGCCGATCGCATGGTCACGCCCGACGAGGGCCTGCTCGCCTGGCTGTGCCGGCCGCGGCAGGCCCGGCTGCTGGTGACGCTGGCCCCCGAGCGTGTGCCGCCGGGCACCGTGCAGCGTCTCGTGCGGGCCGGCGTGATCGTCTGCGCCGGCCACACCGATGCCCGCTACGAGCAGGCGCGGGCCGCGCTGGACGAAGGCCTCGCCGGCTTCACGCACCTGTTCAACGCGATGAGCCCGTTGCAGGGGCGGGCGCCCGGCGTCGTCGGCGCCGCGCTCGAGGACCGCGGCAGCTGGTGCGGCTTGATCGTCGACGGCCACCACGTGCACCCGGCCAGTCTGCGCGTGGTGCTGGCCGCCAAGGGCGTGGACGCCTGCGTGCTGGTGACCGACGCGATGCCGGTGGTCGGCACCGACGCCACCGCCTTCATGCTCGGCGGCCGGCGCATCACGCTGCGCGAGGGTCGCCTCGGCACCGATGACGGCACGCTGGCCGGATCGGCGCTGGGCATGGCGCAGGCCGTGCGCCACGCGCACCAGCTGCTGCGCCTGCCGCTCGACGCAGCGATCCGGATGGCCACCGCCAACCCGGCGCGGGCGCTCGGCCTGGCCGGCCAACTCGGCGCCCTGGCGCCGGGGCTGCGGGCCGACCTCGTGCACCTCGACGAGGACCTGAACGTGCGACGCAGCTGGATCGGCGGCGTGGCGTGCGAAGCCGCGATCGACAAGGCCTAACATCACCCGAACCCACAACGAAACGGAGGACCGATGCGTTCCCACCGCCTGCTGCTGACCCGACGTGCCGTGGCCCTTGCTGCCACCGCCACCCTGGCCCTGGCCTGCCCCGCCCTGCTGGCCGCCACCCCCAAGGACACGCTGGTGGTCGCGCTGGCGTTCGACGACATCATCACGCTCGACCCCGCCGAGGCCTTCGAGATCTCGGCCGGCGAGATCATGGGCAACGCCTACGACCGCCTGCTGCGCTACGACGTCGCCGACCCCAGCAAGCTGATCGGCGACCTGGCCAAGAGCTGGACCGTCAGCGCCGACGGCAAGACCTTCGCGTTCGAGCTCAAGCCCGGCCTCAAGTTCGCCAGCGGCAACACTCTGAGCGCCGAGGACGTGGTGTGGTCGCTGCAGCGCGCCGTGCTGCTGGACAAGACCCCGGCCTTCATCCTCACGCAGTTCGGCTTCACCAAGGACAACGTCAAGGACCGCATCCGGCAGACCGGACCGCTGACCCTCACGCTGACCACCGAGAAGGTGTTCGCGCCGACCTTCGTGCTGAACTGCCTGACCGCCAACGTGGCGGGCGTGGTCGACAAGAAGCTGGCGATGAGCAAGGAGGCCGGCGGCGACATGGGCTACGGCTGGCTCAAGACCAACTACGCCGGGTCGGGCCCGCTGAAGATCCGCGAGTGGCGCGCCAACGAGGTCGTCGCGCTGGAGCGCAACGACAACTACTGGGGGACGAAGTCGCTGCTCGCGCGCGTGATCTACCGCCACCTCAAGGAGCCGGCCACCCAGCGCCTGCTGCTGGAGAAGGGCGACGTCGACATCGCGCGCAACCTGGGTGCCCAGGACCTGGCGGCCCTGGCCACCAGCAAGGACGTCAAGACCACCGCCACGCCCAAGGGCACGGTGTACTACTTCGCGCTGAACCAGAAGAACCCCAACCTCGCCAAGCCCGAGGTGCGCGAGGCCTTCAAGTGGCTGGTCGACTACGCGGCCATCGGCGACACGATCATGAAGAACATCGGCGTCGTGCACCAGAACTTCCTGCCGGTGGGCATGCTGGGTGCCAGCACCGTCAACCCCTACAAGCTGGACGTCGACAAGGCCAAGGGGCTGCTGGCCAAGGCCGGACTCCCGAACGGATTCAAGGTGACGATGGACACGCGCAGCGTGCAGCCCATCACCGCCATCGCCGAGGCGATGCAGCAGACCCTCAAGCGCGGCGGCGTCGAGCTCGAACTGCTGCCGGGCGACGGCAAGCAGACGCTCACCAAGTACCGCGCCCGCACCCACGACATCTACATCGGCACCTGGGGCGCCGACTACTGGGACCCGCACACCAACGCCGACACCTTCGCGCGCAACCCCGACAACGGCGACAACGCCAAGAGCAAGCCCCTGGCCTGGCGCAACGCCTGGGACATTCCCGAGCTGACGAAGAAGAGCGACGCGGCCGTGCTCGAGCGCGACGGTGCCAAGCGCAAGGCCCTGTACGAGGACATCCAGGCCGAGTTCCGCCGCACCAGCCCGTTCGTGATGCTGTTCCAGCAGACCGAGGTGGCGGCCTATCGCAACAACGTCGAAGGCCTGAAGATCGGGCCGACGTCCGATTCGACGTACATGTTTCGGGTGAGCAAGCGCTGAGGGTGGGGTGGCCGCTCACGGCGCAAAGCGGACCAGTCGGTGGCCCACCGCCCCCGGCCGGGTCTCGGCCCGGCGGCCGACATCCTTTCTTTGCTGGTGCAAAGAAAGGACGCAAAGAAAGCACCTCGAATACCGAACACCCATGTGGGAGTCGGTGCTCGTCGGGCCATGCGTTCAACATCGGGCTCTGCTCGCAGCCTCTCGCAAAGCCTTGCTCGACAGCGCCACCTATCCCGCAGGCGGCACGCGCACGCTGGCGCACTCGGTCACCAGGGTCGACGAGGCACTTCGGGCCGGAGGGGCTGTTTCGCGGCAGTGGCCGAGCGCGCCAAAGCCGCGAGCCACCGCCTCTGCTGTAGGTGGCATTTGTCGAGCAAGGCTTTGCGAGAGCCGCCCGACAGATGCCACCACCGAACGCGCCGGCGCCGGATGACCGGCTCCCACATGGGTGTTCAGGTGCTTTCTTTGCTTACTTTCTTTGCACCAGCAAAGAAAGTGAGTCGGCCGCCGGGCCGAAATCCCGGCCGGGGGCGTTGGGGGGCGAGCTCAGCACCCCGAAAGGCAGCACTGCGCCGATTCGCGGCATCCACCCAGCGACCCCCGACCAGACCGGATCGAGTTCCCCGATGACGCGCCACCTGCGCTCGATCGCCGGCTTCGTGCTGGTCATCGCGGTCACCTACTTCGGCCTGCTGGCGGTCACGTTCTTCATCGGGCGCGTCGTGCCCATCGACCCGGTGCTGGCCATCGTCGGTGACCGGGCGCCCGAACACGTGATCGAGCGGGTGCGGCAGGAACTGGGGCTGAACCTGCCGCTGTGGCAGCAGTTCGGCATCTACCTCGGCAAGGTGCTGCAGGGTGACTTCGGTACCTCGGTGCTGACCAGCAAGCCAGTGCTCGAGGACATCGCGCGGTCCTTCCCGGCGACGCTGGAGCTGGCCACGGCCGGCATCCTCATCGGTGCGGGCATCGGTGTGCCGCTGGGCGTGTGGGCCGCAGTGCGGCAGGGTGGGTGGGCCGACCACGCGGTGCGGGTGATGGGGCTGGTGGGCTACTCGGTGCCGATCTTCTGGCTGGGGCTGATGGCGCTGGTGCTGTTCTACGCCAAGCTCGGCTGGGTGGCCGGGCCCGGTCGCATCGACGTGACCTACGAGTTCACGCTGACGCCGGTGACCGGGCTGCTGCTGCTGGACACGGCGATGGCCGGCGAGTGGGAGGCGTTCCGCAACGCCTTGGCGCATCTGGCGCTGCCGGCGGCGCTGCTGGGCTACTTCTCGCTGGCCTACATCAGCCGCATGACGCGCTCGTTCATGCTGGGCGAGCTGTCCCAGGAGTACGTCGTCGCAGCGCGCGCCAAGGGCTTGTCGGAGGCGCGCATCGTCTGGCGCCACGCCTTGCGCAACGCGATGGTGCCGCTGGTCACCGTGATTGCGCTGTCGTATGCCGGCTTGCTGGAGGGCTCGGTGCTCACCGAGACCGTGTTCGCCTGGCCGGGGCTGGGCCTGTACATCACCAATTCGCTGCAGAACGCCGACATGAACGCGGTGCTCGGCGGCACCATCGTCGTCGGCACGGTGTTCGTCGGCCTCAACCTGCTGTCGGACGGGCTGTACCGGCTGCTCGATCCGCGGGTGCGATGAGCCTCCCCGAAGCGCCTTCGGCATCTCCTGCCGGAACCGGCGAGGACCTCGGCCCGGCACAGCCGGTTCCGCGGCGCCCGCTCGCCGTCTGGCTGCAGTCGGAACGGCCGGGCTCGCGCCGGCAGGCCGCGCTGGGCCGCGCCTACGCGGCGTGGCAGGGCTTCGTGCGCAACCGGCTGGCGGTGGCCGGCCTGCTGATCGTGCTGGCGCTGATCGGGATGGCGATGTTCGCCGACCTGCTGGCGCCGTACTCGCCGACCGAGGGCGACCTGCGCAGCCTGCGCCTGCTGCCGCCGTCGGCAGCGCACTGGTTCGGCACCGACGACCAGGGGCGCGACATCCTCTCGCGCATCGTGCACGGCTCGCGGATCACGCTGTTCGTGGTCGGGTTGGTGGCCGTCCTGGCCGCCCCCATCGGGCTGGCGGTGGGCACGGTGGCCGGCTACGCCGGGGGCTGGCTGGACGCCGTGCTGATGCGCATCACCGACATCTTCCTGGCCTTCCCGCGCCTGATCCTGGCGCTGGCCTTCGTCGCCGCGCTGGGCCCGGGCATCGAGAACGCGGTGATCGCCATCGCCATCACCTCGTGGCCCCCCTACGCGCGCATCGCGCGGGCCGAAACCCTCACCGTGCGCCAGGCCGACTACATCGCCGCCGTCCAGGCCCTCGGCGCGTCGCCGGCGCGCATCGTGCTGCGCCACATCATGCCGCTGTGCCTGTCGAGCGTGATCGTGCGCGTCACGCTCGACATGGCCGGCATCATCCTCACCGCCGCCGGGCTGGGATTCCTGGGCCTGGGCGCCCAGCCGCCGATGCCCGAATGGGGCGCGATGATCGCCGGCGGCCGGCAGTTCGTGCTCGACCAATGGTGGGTGGCCGCCGCGCCGGGTGCGGCGATCTTCGTCGTCAGCCTGGGCTTCAACCTGCTGGGGGACGGGCTGCGCGATGCCCTCGACCCGAAGGGGCGATCGTGAGTGACGACCCGAAGGAGCGATCGTGAGCGCCGACCCGACGTCGCGCGCGCGGTGGCCTGGCGGCTGCATTCCGGTTGCCGCGCACCCGCCAGGACCATCGTGAGGGATCGCCACGTGCAAGGTCAACCGATGACGCCGGCCCTGCTCGAGGTCGACGACCTGCGGGTGGCCTACCCCACGCGACAGCGCGGCTGGACCGAGGTGGTGCGCGGCGTGTCGTTCACGCTCGGCCGCGAGCGGCTGGCCATCGTCGGCGAGTCGGGATCGGGCAAGTCGCAGACCGGGCGCGCCATCCTGGGGCTCACGGCGCCGGGTGGGCGTGTGTCGGCGCAGCGTCTGCAGTTCGACGGCATCGACCTCCTGCGCTGCCCGCCGGCCCAGCGCCGCGCGCTGCGGGGCGGGCGCATCGCGATGGTGCTGCAGGACCCCAAGTACTCGCTCAACCCCGTGATGCGCATCGGCGAGCAGATCGTCGAGACGCTGCGCACGCACCGCGCGGTGGCGCGCCGCGAGGCACTGCGGCGCACGCTCGATGCGCTGGCCGCGGTGCAGATCGAGGACCCCGAGCGCATGGCGCGGCTGTACCCGCACGAGGTCTCCGGGGGCATGGGCCAGCGGGCGATGATCGCGATGATGCTGGTCGCCGAGCCCGACCTGCTGATCGCCGACGAGCCGACCTCGGCGCTCGACGTCACGGTGCAGCTGGACGTGCTGCGCGTGCTGGACAACCTGGTGACGCGGCGCGGCATGGGCCTGATCTTCATCTCGCACGACCTGCGCCTGGTGACCAGCTTCTGCGACCGCGTGCTGGTGATGTACGCCGGGCGCGTCGTCGAGTCGCTGGCCAGTGCGCGGCTCGACGAGGCCACCCATCCCTACACGCAGGGGCTCTTGAACTGCCTGCCGCAGCTCGGTGCGGCGCGCCATCCGCTGCCCACGCTGCAGCGCGACGAGGCCTGGGCGCGATGAGGGTGCCGCCACCGCCGGTGGGCCTGGCCGTGCAGGGGCTGCGCGTGGCCTTCGGCGACTTCGTCGCGGTCGACGGCGTGGATTTCTCGGTGGCGCCGGGTGAGAGCTTCGGCATCGTCGGCGAGTCGGGATCGGGCAAGTCGACGGTGCTGCGCGCGATCTGCGGACTGGTCCGGCACCAGGCGGGTGCCGTGCGGCTGCTGGGGCACGACGCCGCACCGGGCACGCTGGCCTTCCGGCGCCAGGTGCAGATGGTCTTCCAGGACCCGTACGGCTCGCTGCATCCGCGGCACACCGTGGACCGCATCCTGGCCGAGCCACTGGCGATCCATGGCCAGACCGGTCATGCGCAGGCGCGCATCCAGCAGGTGCTCGACGACGTGGGGCTGGGCGAAGGCTTTCGCTTCCGCTACCCGCACCAGCTGTCGGGCGGGCAACGCCAGCGGGTGGCAATCGCCCGCGCGCTGATCCTGCGTCCGCCGGTGCTGCTGCTCGACGAGCCGACCTCGGCGCTCGACGCATCGGTGCAGGCCGAGGTGCTGAACCTGCTGGAGGCGCTGCGCGAGCGCCACGCCCTGAGTTTCGTGATGGTCAGCCACGACCTGGCCGTGGTGACCCACCTGTGCCAGCGTCTGATGGTGATGCGGCGCGGCCGCGAGGTGGAGACCGTCGCCGCCGCGGACCTGGCTGGCGCGCAAGTGCGCGACGACTACACGCGCCAGCTGATGGCGGCGTCGGCCGGATTCCGGCGCGCGGGCTGAGCGCGCCCGCCGCACACCTCGGCCGGGCTCGTGGTTCGGCGCGCCGCGCAGCGTCTCAGGACCCGGGCGGCGGGCTGCCCAGCGGCCACAGCACCCACAGCCGCAGGGCCTGGCGGGTTCGGCCGGCACGCTGCTCGGCGTCGCTACCCCAGCCCCAGAACAGATCGCCCCGCACGGCGCCCTGGATCGCGCCGCCCGTGTCTTGCGCCAGCACCAGGCGGCGCAGCGGCGTCGTCGACAGCGGCTCGGTGCTGTCCAGCCACACCGGCGCGCCCAGCGGAATGGCCGTCGGGTCGACGGCCAGCGAGCGCCCTGGTGTCAACGGCACGCCCATGGCCCCGCGGGGCCCGACGGTGGTGTCGGGCAGCGGCTCCTCGCGGAAGAAGACCACCCGCGGATTGGCCCACAGCAGCTCGTTCAGGCGGCGCGGGTTGCGCTGCGCCCAGGCCTTGATCGCCGGCCAGGACACGCCGTCGGCGCCCAGTTCACCCTGCTCGACGAGCCAGCGCCCCAGCGAGCGATAGGGCTGGTCGTTGTGCGCGGCGAAGGACAGGCGCACCCAGTGCAGCCGGCCGTCGGGCTCGCGCAGGCGCAGGCGGGCCGACCCCTGCACCTGCGCCAGCAGGGCATCGAGCGGGTCCTCG
>WBZL01001650.1_pt1 | contig 22913 bp, 22 predicted proteins | sample 5204291 | NCBI WGS metagenome assembly WBZL01 (sample SAMN12344345, study PRJNA552823) | activated sludge metagenome | biome: Activated sludge suspended growth; feature: Nitrification reactor; material: Wastewater; isolation source: activated sludge from nitrification reactor of wastewater...
CCCCGAGCCCAAGGTCTCGATCGACTTCAACCACACGCCGTTTTCCTCTATCTTCGCCCCCGACCAGACCAAGGTGGTGGGCCGTTCGGTCCGCGTGCTCGCCTGGTACGACAACGAATGGGGCTTCTCCTGCCGGATGGCCGACGTGGCCGGTGCGATGGGGCGGCTCCTGCAATAGGAGCCCCGGGGGGCGCCCGCGCCCCCGCCCATGACCACCCGGATCGCGCTTTTCCTTGTCGTCCTGATCGTGCTTTTCTTCGTCGTCGATGCGCTGTGGCTGCACCTCGGCGCGCCGCTCTTCCTTGCCCGCAAGTTCGCCGATTTCGTCGAATGGCTCGCCTTCTGGCGATGAGGCCGCTACTCTGCCGTTGACGTCGCACCGGTTTTCTGGTGTTAGCGCTAACGCAACTGCAGCCCCGCACGGGAGGATGGCGATGACAGTCAAGGTGGCGATCAACGGGTTCGGGCGCATCGGGCGGAACGTGCTCCGTGCGATCGTGGAAAGCGGGCGGCGCGACATCGAGGTCGTGGCGATCAACGACCTTGGCCCGGTGGAAACGAACGCGCATCTTCTGCGCTTCGACAGCGTCCACGGCCGCTTCCCCGCCGAGGTGACGACGAGCGCGACGACGATCGACGTCGGCCGCGGGCCCATCGAGGTCAGCGCGATCCGCAATCCCGCCGAGTTGCCATGGGCCCACATCGACGTGGTCATGGAATGCACCGGCATCTTCACCGACCGCGACAAGGCTGCCATCCATCTGGAGAACGGCGCCTCGCGCGTCCTGGTCTCCGCGCCCTCGAAGGGCGCGGACAAGACCATCGTCTACGGCGTCAACCACCGGAGCCTGACGAAGGACGACCTCGTCGTCTCCAACGCCTCCTGCACCACGAACTGCCTCTCGCCCGTCGCCGCCGTCCTCCACGCGGCAGTGGGGATCACGCGCGGCTTCATGACCACGATCCACAGCTACACCGGCGACCAGCCGACCCTCGACACGATGCACAAGGACCTCTACCGGGCCCGGGCGGCGGCGCTCTCCATGATCCCGACTTCCACCGGCGCGGCGAAGGCCGTCGGCCTCGTCCTGCCGGAACTGAACGGCAGGCTCGACGGGGTCGCGATCCGGGTGCCGACGCCCAATGTCTCGGTCGTGGACCTGGTCTTTGAAGCCGCGCGCGAAACCTCGGTCGATGAGATCAACGCCGCCATAAAGGCTGCCGCCCAAGGCCATCTGAGGGGCATCCTAGGCTTCACCGAGCGGCCCAACGTGTCGTCGGACTTCAACCACGACCCGCATTCGAGCGTTTTCCACATGGACCAGACCAAGGTCATGGATGGCCGCATGGTCCGCATTCTTTCCTGGTACGACAACGAATGGGGCTTCTCCAACCGCATGGCCGATACCGCCGTGGCGATGGGCAAGCTCATCTAGGCGCCTGGCGCCGCCATGCGCCTGGCGCAGGGCGGCATTCCCCGAACGGCGATTGTTAGCGCTATCGCGATGACCATATTCCTCCCGACGGCGGCGCGAGGCCGCCGAAGGAAGGGAGCCGAAAATGGCCATCATCGAGAAGATCCGCACCGCCGCACAGAAGCGCCGGGCCTACATCCGCACGCGCGACGAAATCGCGCGCCTCAGCCGGAGCGAGGCGCTTGACCTCGGCATCTACCCCGAGGACGCCGCCCGCATCGCCCATCAGGCCGTCTACGGCAAGTGAGCCGGGTCAACGCACGAACCGGGCGGTGAGCGCCCGGTTGACGGCGGGCGTCACGAACTTCGAAGTGTCGCCGCCCAGCCGGGCGATTTCCTTGACGAGTTTCGAGGCGATTGCCTGGCGGCGGGCATCGGCCATGAGAAAGACGGTCTCGACGCTGTCGTCCATCGCCCGGTTCATGCCCACCATCTGGAATTCGTACTCGAAGTCCGCGACCGCCCTGAGCCCGCGGATGATCACGCGCGCACCGACGTCGCGGGCGCAGTCGATGAGCAGGTTCTCGAACGGGTGAACGACAATCTCGCCGCCGGTGGCCTGCGCGATCGCGCGGCATTCGTCCTCGACCATCGCCACCCGCTCCTCCAGAGTGAAGAGCGGGCCCTTGTCCCGGTTGATCGCGACGCCGATCACCAGCCGGTCGACGAGGATCATGGCGCGCTTGATGATGTCGGCATGGCCGAGCGTGATCGGGTCGAAGGTTCCGGGATATAGACCGATGCGCATGATCTGGCTGTCCCCTTGCGGTTGGCGCCTTCACGCAACAATAGTGCGCAGCCGAAATCAAGGAGTTTCGCCGCAATGCGGCGCGGCGGCCATCAGTTGCCCATGATCATGCCGGCCAGGGCGTCCTTTTCCATCGCGAGTTCCGCGATCCGGGCGGCCACGACATCGCCGATGGAGATGATCCCCACCATCTCGGCGCCCTCGATCACCGGCATGTGCCGGAACCGCCCGGCCGTCATCTTTTCCAGCACCGCGTCGGCGCTGTCGGTCGGAGCGCAGGAAATGAGATTCCGCGTCATCAGCGCATCCACCTTCTCGTCGAGGCAGACCGATCCGCGGCGGCCGAGGTCCCGCACGATGTCGCGTTCCGACAGGATGCCGAGCGGGGCCTTGCCGTCCGCCGACACCACAACCGCACCGATCCGCCGCTCGGCCAGAAGGCGGGCCGCGTCGGCAACGCGCGTGCCCGGCGGCACGGTGATCACCGTGCCCTTCGGCTTGGACCGGAGAATCTGGTGCACCTGCATGTCAACCTCCCTAGCGATGCGGCCGCCTCGACCAAACGTCCCCCCGGAAGCCCTGTCCTGTCAAGCACTTGCTTCGAGCCGTGCAAGTTCCCGGCGGACACCGACGGCGAGAAGCTCGGCGAAGCGGTTCAACCGCTCCACGCGCCGGTCGTCGGCATGGCGGATGAGGTAGAAGCTCCGCGACAGCGACAGGACGTCCGGCAGCACGCGGACGAGATCGGGCGCGGCGGGCAGCGCGAAGTCGTGGACGATGGCGACGCCGGCCCCGGCCCTCAGCCAGTTGAACTGGACCGAGACCGAGTTGGAGGCAAGCGTCACGAGCTCGAGCCCGGTTTCCGCGAGGTAGTCGAGTTCCTTGTCGAAGATGAGGTCCGGTATGTAGCCGATCATCCGGTGGCCCTTCAGGTCTGCGAGCGTCCGGATCGGCGGGTGCCGGTCGAGATAGCTGCGGGCCGCGGCGAGGTGAAGGTGATAGTCGGTGAGCCGCTGCGCCGTGAGCCGCCCGGCCGCCGGCCGGCTGACCGCAATCGCCATGTCGGCCTCGCGCTTCGACAGGTTGAAGACCCTCGGCAGGGCGATGATCTGGACCTCGAGCCCGGGGTTGTCGTCGCAGATCCGTGCCGATACCTGCGGCAGGAGGAAATTCGCCACCCCGTCCGGTGCCCCGATGCGGATCTGGCCGGAAAGCTGGCCGGGCGCGCCCCGGACCTCTTCGTTCGCCGCGGCGACGGCCTGTTCCGCCCGGATCGCGTGGACGAGGAGCCGCTGCCCCTCCTCGGTCAGCGCATAGCCCTGCGGCGAGCGCGCGAAGAGCCGCGCCGCCATCGCCTCCTCCAGCCGCGCCACGCGCCGGCCGACCGTGGCGGGGTCGAGCTTCAGCACCTTGCCCGCGGCCGAAAGGCTTTCCGTGCGCGCCACGGCAAGGAAAACGCGCAGATCGTCCCAGTCCGTCATCGCCCGCCCTATTGCAGAAATGCAAAACGCATTTGGGAAACTGCCTCTTTTCCCGGCAATTTTGCAAGCCTATCCTGCACCGGAACATTTCGGGAGGACCCCATGAAGGAACTGACGCACTGGATCAACGGCCGCCATGTGAAGGGCACCTCGGGCCGCTTCGCCGATGTCATGAACCCCGCCACCGGCGAGGTGCAGGCCAGGGTGCCGCTCGCCACGGTGGCCGAGCTTGACGCCGCGGTCGCCGAGGCCGCGAAGGCCCAGGTCGCCTGGGGCGCGACGAACCCGCAGCGCCGCGCACGCGTGATGATGAAGTTCGCCGACCTCATCAACCAGAACATGGACAAGCTCGCCGAATGCGTCAGCCGCGAGCATGGCAAGACCCTTCCCGACGCGCGGGGCGATGTCCAGCGCGGGCTCGAGGTCGTCGAGGTCTGCATGGGCGCACCGCACCTTCTGAAGGGCGAGTATATCAACGACGGCGGCCCCGGCATCGACCTCTACTCGATGCGCCAGCCGCTCGGCGTGGTGGCGGGCATCACGCCCTTCAACTTCCCGGCCATGATCCCGCTCTGGAAGATGGCGCCGGCGCTTTCCGCCGGCAACGCGATGATCCTCAAGCCGTCCGAGCGCTGCCCCTCGACTTCGCTGATGCTGGCCGAACTCCTGAAGGAAGCCGGCCTGCCCGACGGCGTTCTCCAGGTCGTCAACGGCGACAAGGAATCGGTGGACGCGATCCTCGACAACGAGGTGATCCAGGCGGTGGGCTTCGTCGGCTCCACCCCGATCGCGCAGTACATCTACGGTCGTGCCGCCACCAACGGCAAGCGCGCACAGTGCTTCGGCGGCGCGAAGAACCACATGATCATCATGCCCGACGCGGATCTCGACAAGGCCGCCGACGCGCTGGTCGGCGCCGGTTTCGGCGCGGCGGGCGAACGCTGCATGGCGATCTCCGTCGCCGTCCCGGTCGGCAAGAAGACCGCCGACGCGCTGATCGAACGGCTGGTGCCGCGGATCGAGAAGCTGAAGGTCGGCCCCTACACGGCCGGTGCCGACGTGGACTACGGCCCGCTCATCACCAAGCAGGCGATGGAGCGGGTGAAGGGCCTCATCACCTCGGGGGTGGATCAGGGCGCGACTCTCGTCACCGACGGGCGGGACTTCCGGCTCCAGGGCTACGAGAACGGCTATTTCGTCGGCCCGACGCTCTTCGACAACGTCACGCCCGAGATGGACATCTACAAGCAGGAAATCTTCGGCCCGGTGCTCAGCCAGGTCCGCGCCGGGTCCTACGACGAGGCGCTGAAGCTGACGATGGACAACCCCTACGGCAACGGCACCTCGATCTTCACGGCCGACGGCGACACGGCGCGCGACTTCGCGTCCCGCGTCAATGTCGGAATGGTCGGGATCAACTTCCCGATCCCCGTGCCGCTGTCGTACTTCAGCTTCGGCGGCTGGAAGAAGTCCGCCTTCGGCGATCTCAACCAGTACGGGCCCGACGCCTTCCGCTTCTACACCAAGACGAAGACCGTGACCGCTCGCTGGTTCTCGGGGATCAAGGAAGGCGGCGAGTTCCACTTCAAGGCGATGGACTGACGGCGCCTGACCGAAACGAAACGGGGAGGGCATCGCCCTCCCCTTTTTCGTTGCGATGGTGACGTGCGGTCGCGGTCAGGCGGTCCGACGGCGCCGGGCGACAAGGCCCGCCCCGCCCAGCGCCGCGATCAGCGCGAGGCCGGACGCGGGAAGCGGCACCGGGGTCGCGACCAGCGTGGCCGTCGCCTGGATCGTCGCGCCGTTCGCCTGGCCTTGACCGAACCGGCCGGCACCGTAGCCGAAGTTCGCATTTCCGAGGACGATCGACAGCACCCCGCCATTGCCGAAATTCAGCAGGAGCGGCGCGCCCCAGACGAGCGAGGCATAGTTGGTGGCGCCGCCGTGGCCGGTGGTCGAGCCCGAGGCAGAGCCGCTGGCACCGATGCCGGCGAAGGTGAACGCGGCAACGAGCGAACTCGTCCGCGTGTTGTTGCCGTTCGCCCGGTTCTCGTCCGTCCAGATGTCGAAGAGATCGAACGTCGTGCTCTGGCCCGCGGTATTGAGCTGGAAGCCGACCGACCCGCTCTGGGTCGAGGTCGCCACCACAAGACCCGGCTCGCTGAACGAGGAACCGCTCAGCGAGAAGACCCCGTTGAACGTGGCTGCCAGCGCGGCCGGTGCGCCGGCCCCGCCGATCACGACCGCCAGTGCGGCGGATTTGAGGATTTTAGCGATACCCATTCTGTCACCGATTCCCGCGCCACATGACGCACCCTTCCCGAGGACAGTGCACCTGCCCTGCGGCGTCATTGCGGGCGGAGTGGGGAGACATTGTGGCGGCGCAGGCGGCGGCCGGTCGGGTGCCGCGGGCCGGGCGGGCGAAAGGGTGCAAAAACGAAAACGGCGGGCATCGCCAGCCGTTTCCCCTGTCTCTTTCTGGCCGTCAGCCGTTCCGGCGGCGCCGCTGGAACCCGGCCTGGTCATCCCAGTGGACGTCGGTGATCGACGAGGCGAGCAGGCCTGCATTGTTGAAGGTGAACGACACGGTGCCCGAGCCGCTGTCGATGACGTCGACCGAAAGCTGATTCTGGCCCGTCGTCGTGTTCGCCTCGCTGTTGTTGGTAACACCCACGAAGCTGTAGCTCGCCGCCTGCGCGGCCGAAACCGCCATCGTCACGGCCACTGCGGCCGTGGCACCGAAAGATTTCATGCACATCAAAACCGCTCCACCGGTTCCCGTTTCTCTTGCTGCATTCCACCTCGTTTCGGAACCCCTTTGTCAGAGGCTCCGGCGCGCGCGGCGCCTTCCAACCTCTTGCTAAAAATGGAATAATCTTCCGTGGACATTCTGCCTTTTCGACCGCTTCCGGGAGAGATTGTGGCGACAAGCGGGCCCTCCGCCGCGTCGGAACGGACCCAGTGTTGCCGCCGTCGGTTCGTTACGGCGGGGCTGGTCGCCGCGGGAGGCGCCTCTTTCGAGGGCCTTGCAAAACTCCTGCAACAGTTGGAATTTAACATGCGTTCAATTCATGCCCGCGCCGCGAATGGGAGGACAGATGGACTTCGCCCTGAGTGAGGAGCAACACGCCGTCTTCGACATGGCCCATGCCTTCGGCCGGGAACACATCGCCCCCTTCGCGCGCGACTGGGAACGGCAGGGCACGATCCCCAAGGCGCTCTGGCCGAAGGTGGCGGAGCTTGGCCTTGGCGGCATCTATGTCGACGAGGCCTATGGCGGATCGGGGCTGACGCGGCTTGACGCGACGCTGGTCTTCGAGGCGCTGGCCATGTCCTGCCCGGCCGTCGGCTCGTTTCTCTCGATCCACAACATGTGCGGCGGCATGATCGACAAGTTCGGCTCGGAGGAAACGAAGGCCAGGTGGCTGCCGCCCCTGACCTCGATGGAGAAGATCTTTTCCTATTGCCTGACCGAACCGGGTTCCGGCTCCGACGCGGCGGCGCTCAGGACACGGGCGGAGCGGACCAACGAGGGATGGACGCTCAACGGCACCAAGGCCTTCATCTCGGGCGGCGGCTATTCGGATGTCTATGTCACGATGGTCCGCACCGGCGCGGACGGGCCGAAGGGCATCTCGACGGTGATCGTGGAGGATGGAACGCCCGGCCTCAGCTTCGGCGGGCTGGAGGACAAGATGGGCTGGCGCGCGCAGCCGACCGCGCAGGTGCAGTTCGACGATTGCCTGATCCCGCATGACAACCTCATCGGAGAGGTTGGCACGGGTTTCGTCTACGCGATGGCGGGCCTTGACGGCGGGCGGCTCAACATCGCGGCCTCGGCGCTCGGCGGCGCGCAGGCGGCTCTCGATGCGACGCTCGCCTACATGGGCGAGCGCAAGGCGTTCGGAAAGACGCTCGACCAGTTCCAGGCCCTGCAGTTCCGGCTGGCGGAGCTGGAGGTGAAGCTGCAATCGGCGCGCACCTTCCTCCGGCAGGCGGCATGGAAGCTCGACAGGAAGGCGCCCGACGCGACGAAGTTCTGCGCGATGGCCAAGCTGCTTGTCACCGACAATGCCTTCGACGTCGCCAACCAGTGCCTGCAACTGCATGGCGGCTATGGCTATCTCGCCGATTACGGGGTGGAAAAGCTCGTGCGCGACCTGCGCGTCCACCAGATTCTCGAAGGCACCAACGAGATCATGCGCCTGATCGTCGCCCGCGCGCTTCTGGCCGAGAGGAGCTGATGGCAGATGTCCTGATCCGGAAGGAGGGTCGCGCCGGGCGGATCACACTGAACCGGCCCAGGGCGTTGAACGCGCTGACCTACGGGATGTGCCTTGCGGTCGACGCGGCGCTGATCGACTGGGCCGATGATGCCGAGGTGGCACTGGTCCTGATCGACGCCGAGGGGGATCGCGCCTTCTGCGCCGGCGGCGACATCGCCGAGATGTACGCGACCGGCACGGCGGGCGACTATCGCTATGGCCGCCGCTTCTGGCGCGACGAATACCGGATGAACGCGCGGATCGCGGGATATCCCAATCCCGTTGTCAGCTTCCTGCACGGCTTCACGATGGGCGGCGGCGTGGGCCTTGGCTGCCATGGCAGCCACCGGATCGTCAGCGAAAGCTCTCAGGTCGCGATGCCCGAATGCGGCATCGGCCTTGTGCCAGACGTGGGCGGCAGCTTCATCCTTGCCACCGCGCCGGGCCATCTGGGCGAATATGCCGGCACCACCGGCGCGCGGATGGGGCCGCAGGACGCGATCCTGACCGGCTTTGCCGATCACTTCGTCCCCGAAGCGGCGTGGGGGCCGCTCAAGGCGCGGCTGCTGGAAACCGGCGATGTCGCGGCGATCGCCGCGGCCACCCGCCCTGCCCCGCAAGGCCAGTTCGCCGCCCTCAGCGACGAGATCGACCACCATTTCGGCCAGCCGACGCTGGCCGCCATCGCCCGTTCGCTGGAAGGTGCGGGCAGCGACTTCGCGGCCCAGGCGCTGAAGGCGCTATCCCGCGCCGCGCCGCTGTCGGCCGCCTGCACGGTGGAGATGATCCGGCGCCTGCGGGGCCATGCCACGATGCGCGCGGCGCTTGGCCTCGAATACCGTTTCACCTTCCGGTCGATGGAGCATGCGGATTTCCTCGAAGGGATCCGGGCGGCGATCATCGACAAGGACCGCAATCCGCGCTGGAAGCATGCCGGGCCAGAGGCGGTGCCGGCGGAGGATGTGGAAAGGATGCTCGCGCCGCTCGGCGCGGAGGAACTGACATTCGAGGAGGAGAATCCATGAAGATCGCATTCATCGGACTTGGCAACATGGGTGCGCCGATGGCGGCCAACCTCGTCAAGGCGGGGCATGAGGTGACCGGCTTCGACACGCAGGCGCCGATGCCCGACGGCGTCGTCGCGGCGATCAGCGCGGCGGGCGCGGTGAAGGAGGCCGAGGTCGTCATCACCATGCTGCCGAACGGCGCGATCCTGCGATCGGTCGCGGGCCAGGTCATCCCGGCGATGAAGAAGGGCGCGGTCCTCTGCGACTGCTCGACCGTCGATGTGGACAGCGCCCGCGCGGTCGCGGATCAGGCGGTCAAGGCCGGGCTGCTGGCGGTGGATGCCCCCGTCTCGGGCGGCGTCGGCGGGGCGGCGGCGGGTACGCTGACCTTCATGGCGGGGGGCAGCGACGAAGCCTTCGCCATCGTGAAGCCGCTTTTCGACGTGATGGGCCAGAAGGCGGTGCATTGCGGGCCCTCGGGCAACGGGCAGGCCGCGAAGATCTGCAACAACATGATCCTCGGCGTCACCATGATCGCCACCTGCGAGGCCTTCGCGCTGGCCGACAAGCTCGGCCTCGACCGGAAGAAGATGTTCGACGTCGTCTCCACCTCCTCGGGCTATTCCTGGGTGATGAACGCCTACTGCCCCGCCCCCGGCGTCGGGCCGAAGTCGCCCGCCGACAACGGCTACAGGCCGGGCTTCGCCGCCGAACTCATGCTGAAGGACCTGCGGCTTTCCCAGCAGGCGGCCGAGGCGGCGGATGCCGATACGCCGATGGGCCAGCTTGCCGCGCTCCTCTACGAGACCTTCGTGGAACGCGAGGACGGCAAGGGCATGGACTTCTCCGCCATGCTGCCGAGGTTCGAGAAACGGCATCGCGGCTGAATTCCGCCGATCGCGGAAACTTCCGGAACGCCCGCCATCCGCGATCCGTTAGGACAGCGGCGACTACAGAGATCGACGATGACACCGACCCGACCGATGCGCCTGATTCTGCCCGCAATTCTCGCCGCGCACGTCATCGGAACGGTGCCCGCGCAGGCGGGCGGCGGCTTCTGCCCGCCGGGGCTCGCCAAGAAATCGCCTGCCTGCGTGCCGCCGGGCCAGGCGCAGAAGCATCGCCACGAAACGCACGAACGCCTCCGGCGTGGCGACAGCCTTCACGACCACGACCACTACCACCTGATCCGCCATCCCGACCGTTACGGGCTTGACCCCTTGCGCCCCGGTGAACGTTACTACGTCGTGGACGGGCGGATTCTGCGCGTCGACCGGGAAACCTACGAAGTGCTGGACGTCATCCGGGCTGTCTCGGCGCTTCTCGACTGAAGGAAGCCGCCGCTGCCCGTCATGCCAGACAGAACGCCATGACGGGATGGATCGAAGCTGCGACCGGGCTCGACCGGATCGAAGCTGCGGCAAGGCGCCGGCTTGCCCGGCTCGTTCCCGTGACGCTCGACCGGGGCACGGCGCTCTTTCATCCCGGCGAAGCGGCCAAGGGATTCATCGTCGTGCTTGCGGGGCGGATCGAGGTCTTCCTGACCGGACCGTCCGGGCGCGACATCCTCCTCTATTCCGTCGAGGCAGGCGGCTCCTGCGTGCAGACGACGCTCGGCCTGCTCGGCGGCGAGGACTACACCGGCGAGGCGGTGGCGGCGACCGAGGTTCGCGCCGTCCTCATCCCCCGCGCCGATTTCCTCGCGCTGATGGACACATCGCCCGCCTTCCGGGGCTTCGTCTTCACGGCCTTCGCCGAACGGATGCAGGGGATGCTGCACCTGCTGGAACGGGTGGCCTTCCAGCGCGTCGAAAGCCGGCTCGCCGCTGCCCTGCTCGACCGCGCCGAGGCGGGCGAGGTCCGCGCGACGCATCAGGAGCTTGCGACCGCCATCGGCTCGGCGCGCGAGGTCGTGTCGCGCCGGCTCGACGCCTTCGCGCGCTCCGGCCTCGTCGCCACCGAACGCGGCAGCGTGATCCTGCGCGACTCCACCGCGCTGGCCCGGCTCGCGGCCGTTCAGGACTGAGGTCCGGTCCCGCACCCGACCGAAGTCCGAAGGACCGGGGTTCTGTGACATGGTCACAGACAGGACGCCGCGGCCGCGGCATGATCCCCCCATGAACCTCCGGACGGCTCGGAGGGTGGGAAACGGAGAGACCCCATGTTCAAGACCAATGTCGGCGGCATCGACCGGGTGCTGCGCATCGTCCTCGGCCTCGCGCTTCTGGCGGGCTTCTTCCTGAACGCCGACGCCACCTATCGCTGGGCCTACCTCATCGGCATCGTGCCACTCCTGACCGGGCTGATGGGATCCTGCCCCGCCTATTCGCTCTTCGGGATGAATACCTGCCCGATGAAGAAAGGCTGACGGTTTCCGGCGCCGGAACCTTCTGCCATTCTGGACATTCGTATGAGTGTGGCCGGAGGTTCCGATGTCGAGACTGCTAGCCAGCCTTGCCCTGGTCGTGGCGACGGCCTTCCCCGCGAGCGCGCAGAATTGCCGCATCGACGTGCGGTCGGGCAAGTGCATCTTCGTGCCGACGGGCCAGCAGACCCCGCCCGACTTCGCCGTCGGCGACGCCTTCCCGATCTACGACCACAGCATGATCCTCGACCTTGAACGCTACGGCCTGCCGCCCGTCGATGGCGCCTGGCGCTACTACCGGTCGGGCCCCGACATCTACAAGGTGGACGCGAACACCTACCGGGTGCTCGACATCCTGCGTTACGCGGGGCGCTGATCCCTATTCGGCGGCCACGCGGCGCGGCTTCAGCATCTGCCGCAGGTAGCGCCCGGTATGGCTGCACTCGACCTTCGCCACGTCCTCGGGCGTGCCGGCGGCAACGATCCGACCGCCGCCGTCGCCACCCTCCGGCCCGATGTCGATGATCCAGTCGGCGGTCTTGATGACGTCGAGGTTGTGCTCGATCACCACGACAGAGTTGCCCTGTTCCACAAGCTCATGCAGGACTTCCAGCAGTTTTCGAACATCCTCGAAGTGCAAACCGGTCGTTGGCTCGTCGAGAATGTACAAAGTGCGACCTGTGGACCGGCGACTGAGCTCCTTCGACAGCTTGACCCGCTGCGCCTCGCCGCCCGAAAGCGTCGTCGCCTGCTGGCCGACCTTGATATAGCCAAGACCCACCTTCACCAGCGCGTCCATCTTCTCGCGGATCGCGGGGACCGCGGCGAAGAACGACTGCGCGTCCTCCACCGTCATCTCCAGCACATCGGCGATGGACCTGCCCTTGAACTTGATCTCGAGCGTTTCCCGGTTGTAGCGGTGACCCTTGCACGTCTCGCAGGTGACGTAGACGTCGGGCAGGAAGTGCATCTCGATCTTGATGACGCCGTCTCCCTGGCAGGCCTCGCAGCGCCCGCCCTTCACGTTGAACGAGAAACGCCCCGGCTGGTAGCCGCGCGCCTTGGCCTCGGGGAGCCCTGCGAACCAGTCGCGGATGGGCGTGAAGGCGCCCGTGTAGGTCGCGGGGTTCGACCGCGGGGTGCGACCGATGGGCCGCTGGTCTATGTCGATGACCTTGTCGAGATGCTCGAAGCCCCGGATCGTCTCGCAGGGCGCCGGCGTCTCGCGCGCGCCGTTGAGCCGCATCGCCGCGTTCTTGTAGAGCGTCTCTACCGTCAGCGTCGACTTGCCGCCGCCCGAGACGCCGGTGACGCAAACGAACTTGCCCAGCGGGAACTCCGCCGTCATCTCCTTGAGGTTGTTGCCCGTGGCCTTGACCACGGTCAGCTTCTTGCCGTTGCCCTCGCGCCGGCGCCGGGGCACCGCGATCTCGCGCGTGCCCGAGAGATACTGGCCGGTGAGCGAGGCGGCATCGGCCGCTATCTCCGCGGGCGTGCCGCGCGCGATGACCTGCCCGCCGTGGACGCCCGCGCCGGGGCCGATGTCGAGCACATAGTCCGCCGCGCGCACCGCCTCCTCGTCGTGTTCGACCACGAGGACGGTATTGCCCTGGTCCCTGAGCGACTTCAGCGTGCCGAGCAGCCGGTCGTTATCGCGCTGGTGGAGCCCGATCGAGGGCTCGTCGAGTACATAGAGCACGCCGGTCAGGCCCGATCCGATCTGGCTCGCCAGCCGGATGCGCTGGCTCTCGCCGCCCGAGAGCGTGCCCGCATTCCGCGACAGCGTCAGATAGTCGAGCCCGACGTTGTTCAGGAACCCGAGCCGTTCGCGGATTTCCTTCAGGATCAACCGGGCGATCTCGTTCTTCTGCTTGGTGAGCCGTCCGGGCACCGTGTCGATCCAGGCGTGGGCCTCCCTGATCGACATCTGGACGACCTCGCCGACGTGAAGTCCGGCGATCTTCACCGCCAGCGCCTCGGGCCGCAGGCGATGGCCGCCGCAGGCATGGCAGGGACGGTTGTTCTGATACCGCTCGAACTCCTCGCGCACCCAGGCGCTGTCGGTCTCGCGGTAGCGCCGCTCCATGTTCGGGATCACGCCCTCGAAGGTTCGGCTGACCTCGTAAACGCGGCCGCCCTCGTCGAAGCGGAACCGGATCTCCTCCTCGCCCGAGCCGTAGAGGAAGAGATTCTGCACCTTCTCTGGCAGGTCCTTCCAGGGCTTCCTCGCGTCGAAGCCGTAGTGTTTCGCCAGCGCGTCGATGGTCTGCAGGAAATAGGGCGACTTCGACTTGTTCCAGGGGGCAAGCGCCCCGTCCTTCAGCTTCAGAGTGACGTCCGGCACGACGAGGCGCTCGTCGAAGAAAAGCTCCACCCCGAGCCCGTCGCAGGCCGGGCAGGCGCCGAAGGGCGCGTTGAAGGAGAAGAGCCGCGGCTCGATCTCGGGGATGGTAAAGCCCGAGACCGGGCAGGCGAAATTTTCGCTGAAGGTAATCCGCTCCGGCTCGCCATCGGCCGGCGCGGTCTCCAGAATGGCGATGCCGTCGGCGAGGTTCAGCGCGGTGCGGAAGCTGTCGGCCAGCCGCGTCTCCAGCCCCTCGCGCACGACGATGCGGTCCACCACGACGTCGATGTCGTGGCGGAACTTCTTGTCGAGCGTTGGAGGCTCCTCCAGCTCGTGGAACTGACCGTCCACCTTGACGCGCTGGAAGCCCTGCTTCCTGAGCTCGAGAAATTCCTTGCGGTACTCGCCCTTCCGGTCGCGGACGATGGGAGCCATAAGGTAGCCGCGCGTGCCTTCCGGCATCGCCATCACCGCGTCGACCATGTCCTGCACCTGCATCGCCTCGATCGGCTTGCCGGTGGCGGGGCTGTAGGGCGTGCCGACGCGGGCGAAGAGGAGCCGCAGGTAGTCGTAGATTTCCGTCACCGTGCCGACGGTGGAGCGGGGGTTCTTCGAGGTCGTCTTCTGCTCGATGGAAATGGCGGGCGAGAGGCCGGAGATGTGGTCGACATCCGGCTTGCCCATCATGTCGAGGAACTGGCGGGCATAGGCCGAGAGGCTTTCGACATAGCGCCGCTGGCCCTCTGCGTAGATCGTGTCGAAGGCCAGCGAGGACTTGCCCGAACCCGAAAGCCCGGTGATCACTGTCAGACGGTCGCGCGGGATGTCGACGTCGATGTTCTTGAGGTTGTGCTCGCGCGCGCCCCTCACCTCGATGAATTTCTGTTCGGCCATCCCTGCCCCCGCGGTTCACGCCGTTAACAGATAGTGCATGGGGGCCGAGTCTCCAACCCGAAATTGAGAACATAAGCGGAACCTTTCCACCCGGAATCGCCCGGCCTTTGCAGCGGCGGGGCGGCAGGCGGCGGCCTTCGTCCCGCGGCGGATCGGCAATCCATTCACTTTTTTGAATGTAACGTCGCAATTCCCCTTGATGCCGGAGCGGAGCGGCGCCAGATGAGGGGACACCCGCCGATGAGAGGCCGATTCCGATGCTGAACTTCTTCAAGTCTGCCCCCCGCCTGACCGCCGCCGAGGCCGTGTCCCGCGTCAAGGCCGGAGACCTGACGCTCATCGACGTGCGCGACCAGGGGGAACTTGCCGCCACCGGACGTGCCCAGGGCGCGCTCCACGTGCCGCTGATGGTTCTCCGGATGAAATGCGACCCCTCCAGCCCGGAATGCCTTCCGGAGCTTTCCACCGACAAGCCGGTGGCGGTCTACTGCGCCTCGGGCGGCCGAAGCCAGATGGCCGCGCAGGTCCTGATCTCGCTCGGCTACCGCGAGGTCCACAACATCGGCGGCCTCTTCGACTGGCAGGCGGCCGGCGGCGCGATCAGCCGCTGAGCCGGGGTCCGTCCTCACGAAGGCGCTGATTGCGCCCCCACCGCTCAGATATGGAGCGCGCGGCCGTATGCGTCGAGCACGGCCTCGTGCATCATCTCGCTCAGCGTCGGATGCGGGAAGACCGTCTCCATCAGTTCCGCCTCGGTCGTTTCCAGCGTCCGGCCGACGACATAGCCCTGGATCAGTTCGGTCACTTCCGCGCCAACCATGTGGGCGCCGAGAAGCTCGCCGTTCTTGGCGTCGAAGACGGTCTTGACCATCCCCTCGGGCTCGCCGAGCGCGATCGCCTTGCCGTTGCCGATGAAGGGGAAGCGGCCGACCTTCACCTGGTAGCCTGCCTCCTTCGCCTTCGCCTCCGTCAAACCGACCGAAGCCACCTGCGGATGGCAGTAGGTGCAGCCCGCGATGGAGTTGGGCTTGATCGGATGCGGATGGCCTCCGGCGATCAGTTCGGCCACCATGACGCCCTCGTGGCTCGCCTTGTGGGCAAGCCACGGCGCGCCGGCCACGTCGCCGATGGCATAGAGCCCCTCGACGCCGGTGCGGCAATATTCGTCGGTCACCACATGGGTGCGGTCGACCTTCACGCCGAGCGCCTCAAGCCCAAGACCCTCGACGTTCCCGACGATGCCGACGGCGGAGATGACGGTGTCGAACTCCTGCGTCTCGGTCTTGCCGTCCCGCTCGATATGGGCGGTCACGCCCTTGCCGGGTTTGCGGTCGAGCTTCTTGACCATGGCCTTTTCCATGATCTTCATGCCCTGCTTCACGAACTGCTTCCTGGCGAAGGCCGAGATTTCGGCGTCCTCGACCGGCAGGACGCGGTCCATCACCTCGACCACCGTGGTATCGGCGCCGAGCGTGTTGAAGAAGGAGGCGAATTCGATGCCTATGGCGCCCGAGCCGATCACGAGGAGCCGCGATGGCATCCGCATGGGCTGGAGGGCGTGCTTGTAGGTCCAGACGAGATCGCCGTCGGCCTCGAGCCCCGGCAGTTCGCGCGCCCGCGCCCCGGTGGCGATGACGATGGCCTTCGAGGTCAGCTCCTCGGTTCCCTTGTCGGTCGTTACCGAAACCACGCCCTTCGTCGGCAGCACCGCCTCGCCCATGAAGACCGTGACCTTGTTCTTCTTCATCAGGTGGCCGATCCCGCCCGACAACTGCTTGGCCACGCCGCGGGAGCGTTGCACCACGGCGCCGAGGTCGAAGCCGATGCCCTCGGCCTTGAGCCCGAAGTCCTTGGCGCGGTGCATCAGGTGGAAGACCTCGGCCGACCGCAGAAGCGCCTTCGTCGGGATGCAGCCCCAGTTGAGGCAGATGCCGCCGAGATGCTCGCGCTCGACGATGGCTACGTTCAGCCCCAGTTGCGCACCCCGGATCGCGGCGACATAGCCGCCCGGACCGGCCCCGATCACGATCAAGTCGAAAGCCTTCGCGGTCATGCCGTTCCTCCCTGGCGAAATGTAGTTTAATATTAAACTATTTTCCATCGCCGTGCAATCCACCTCGGCGGACGACTACTCCGCGCCCTTATCCGCCTGAAGTTGCTGCACGATCCGGCCGTACCCGCCCGAATCGAGAAAGGCACGTTCTTCTGCCGTGCTGGAGCGGCCGAGCGCGGCGTTGCGGAAGGGGAAGCGGCCAAAGCGGCGGATTACCTCGGCATGGGCGCGGGCGTGCAGGTGGTATCCGGCGCCATGCTCCGGCATCCGGTCCGCCATGAGCCCGATCGCAAGCTCCTGATCCCCCATGTCCTCGGAATGTTCGAAGGGCATGTAGAAGAAGACCCGCTCGGGCTCCTTCACCGCCAGGTCCCAGCCGTGATCGAGAGCCATTCGCGCGCCCGCCCGGGCGCGGGCGTCGGTGGCGAAGGCGCGCGGGTCGCCGCGGAAGAGGTTGCGCGGAAACTGGTCGGTCAGGACCAGATAGGCGAGCGCTCCGCGCGGCCCGTTCAGCCAGAATTCCCTCTCGCCGCGATCTGCCGCCTCCCAGGCGGGCAGGAAGCGCTCGCGGATCTCGGCGTCGGTCGTGTCATCGGCGGCATACCAGCCGCCCTCGCCGACATCGTGCAACCAGAATGCGAGGATGGCCTCCGGTTCGGACATCGTCCCCTCCCTCTTCGTCACGAGTCCATGGTCGCAGGTTGCCGCCCCGAAGGCCAGCGTCAAGGCGACGGCGTGGCCTCGGATTCTTGCTTGGCCTCCATGACCGCCTCCACGGCGATGGCGCCCGCCGACGGCGACAGCGGCGCGAACCCGCCGGTCTGGCCGCGCAGGGCGACGCGGCGGCGCGTCATGCGCCAGGCACAATAGGCCGCGAGGGCGAAAAACAGCACCGCCATCAGCAGGAAATAGCCATTCGGGCCGACCCACGCCATGATCCGGCCGGTGATCAGCGGCCCGCCGATCGCGCCGAGCCCGTTGATGAAGAGAAGCCCCGCCGAAGCCGCCGCCATGTCCGAGGAGTCGAGAAAGTCGTTGGTATAGGCCACGAGGAGCGAATAGAGCGGGTTCGAGATGCCGCCCATCAGCACGGCGACCGCGATGAGGCTCGCAAATCCGAGATCGAAGACCGTCGCCCAGAGCATGACGACGCCACCTAACGCCGAAAGCCCGAGCACGAGCTGTCGCCGTCCGATCCGGTCGGAGGCCCAGCCGATCGGATACTGGAAGACGAGCCCGCCGACATAGATCGCGGCCACGAAGATCGATATCTCGCGCACGTTCAGCCCCTCGGCCGTGCCCCAGACCGCCGACATGCCAAACTGGGACGCGAAGACACCGCCCAGCAGGAACATCCCGACGCAGCCGAGCGGCGAGGCGCGGTAGAGGGCGCCAAAGCTCAGGCGCTTCGTCGTCTCGAATGCCGGGGCCTGGCTTGCCGTCAGGAGGATCGGCGTGAAGGCGAGCGAGACGAGCACGGACGGGATGACGAATAGGATGTAACCTGAGGGGTCGCCGAAGTTCAGCAGCGCCTGCGCCGCGATGATGCCGATCATCTGCATGATCATGTAGAGCGACAGCGCCTGCCCCCGCGTCTCGTTCGTCGAGGCGTTGTTCAGCCAGCTTTCCGCGGTGATGTAGACGCCCGAGAACGAAAATCCGATCAGCACCCGCATCGCGGCCCAGGCGATCCAGTCGGGCGCGGCGGCATACATGATGAGCACGGCCGAGATCATCGAGCCGAGCGCCGCGAAGACCCGGACATGGCCCACGCGGCGGATCATTTCGGGCGTCATCCGGCTGCCGAAGAGGAAGCCCGCGAAATAGGCGGCCATGACGTAGGACATCTCCGTCGTGGTGAAGCCCTCGATGCCCCCGCGGATGCCGAGCAGCGTGCCCTGCATGCCGTTGCCGAGCATCAGCAGCATCATGCCGAGAAGGAGGGCCCAGGAATTGCGAAGGACGGTCAGCATCAGAGGGTTCTTTCGTTCACACCCTGGCAATCTGGCAGAGTTTCGGGCCCCTGTCAGGCCCCGCCCGGAGCTTCCGCCGCCCTCTCGCCGCGGCCGGGCAGGAGGAGCGAGGCGTCGCCGTAGGAAAAAAAGCGGTAGCCATGGGCGATCGCATGGGCATAGGCCCGCGCGATCCGCTCCTTGCCCATCAGCGCCGAGACGAGCATGAGCAGGGTGGACTTCGGCAGGTGGAAGTTGGTCATCAGTCCATCGGTCACGCGGAACCGGTAACCGGGGTAGATGAAGATCTCGGTCTTGCCGCGCCAGGGCCGGACCCGACCCGAGACTGCCGCCGTCTCGATCAACCGCAGCGCCGTGGTGCCGACGGGAATCACCCGTCCGCCCGCCGCCCGCGTCGCGTTGATCTCGGCCGCGGCGGCTTCGGAGACCTCACCCCATTCGGCGTGCATCCGGTGGGTGGTCACGTCCTCGACCTTCACCGGCAGGAAGGTTCCGGCGCCGACATGAAGCGTGACATGGGTGAAGGCCACGCCGCAGGCGGCGAGGCGGGCGAGGAGGTCCTCGTCGAAATGGAGCGAGGCGGTCGGCGCTGCGACGGCACCCGATCGGCGGGCGAAGACGGTCTGGTAGTCCTCGGCGTCCCGCGCGTCCGGGGCGCGCAGGGCGGCGATGTAGGGCGGCAGCGGCATCTGCCCCGCCTCCGCGAGCGCCGCGTCGAAATCGGTCGCCGCGAGATTGAACGACAGTTCCGCCTGCCCCTCGGCGATCCCTTCGACACGGGCTTGCAGCCGGTCGGAAAACCGGATCGTCTCGCCCTCCTTCAGCTTGCGCAGGGGCTTCGCGAGCGCCGCCCAACGCCCGCCGGATTGCGGCTCCAGGAGGGTCACTTCGATCTTCGCCATGGACGGCCCCTGCGCCGTCATCCGCCGGCGCGTGCCCGAAAGGCGGGCGGGAATGACCCTGGTGTCGTTCAGGACCAGCCGGTCGCCGGGGCCGAGCAGGTCCGGCAGGTCGCTCACATGCAGGTCACGGAGCCGCTCGCCCCCGCCTTCAGCCTCCACGACCAGAAGCCGCGCGGCCGGGCGGGGGCGAACCGGGCGCGTGGCGATGAGCTGATCGGGCAGCTCGAAATCGAAGTCGGACAGCTTCATTGGTCCAGTTTCGGCGGCGCGGCCCGGAAGATGTCGCGGAACATCCCGGGCGTGAGGATCGAAAGCGGGTTGACGGCAACCCGCGGGTCGGCGGCAGGACCGGTCATGCGGTAATTGAAGCCGAAGAGCCCCTCGCGCCGCTTCGAGAAGATCTGGCCGATGCCGTTCAGCATGTAGATGGGCGAAATCGTGCCCTGCAGGTCAAGGACGGCGCCGTCGGCCCGATAGGTGCCGGCGCCCGAGATGCCGAGCGACGGGCCGATGGCCGACCCGTCGCGGATTTCCACCGCGTCGGGCGTCAGCCTGAAATCGCCCGAGACGTCGGAGAAGAGAAGCCCGGGGCCGTTGAGCTGCGCCAGAAGTCCGACGACCGAGATCGCGTCGAGAAGCTCGGCAAGCGCCGGAACCCCCGTGACGCGGAACTGACGGATCGTCAGGGTCCCGTCGTAGTCGCGCGCGGGACCGGACGGGCGCAGCGTGAGGTCGAGCCGCCCGCCGACCCCGCGGGTGAAGACACCCGCCGCGCGGAATGTTTGGCCGGCGTCATCGGACCGGACGCGCACCGCCGTGCGGCCCGACATCGGCACGACCGCACCCTGCACCGGTGCTTCGCCGTTCACGCGACCGGCGAACTCGCCGTTCAGCCCCCCCTTGGTGGTGAACGTGCCGCGGAACCCGGTCAGCGCGATGCCCTCGGTCACTCTCACGCGGTCGAGCGCGACGGTCAGCGGCCCACCACCCGCGGCGCCCTCGCCCGTTCCGAAGGTGGCACTGCGCAGGTCGACCTGCCCGCCGGTGACGCTGATCGCAAGCGGCCGGCCCTTGCCCTGGCCCTTCAGTTCAACCTGGCCCTCGAACCAGCCGCCGACCTTGGCGCGTTCCAGCCGGATCGAGTCGAGTCCGCCGTCAGGGGTCAGTGTCAGCGCGCCCTGCGCCTCCAGCCCTGCGGCCGAAAGAGCCAGCCGGTCGATCCGTGCGGGCTTGTCGAGCGCTCCTTCCACCGTGAAGTCCCCCGTCGTCGCAGGGGGCTTCGTCCAGCCGATCTCGGGAATCCTCAGCGCGAGGCCGGAAAGGTCCGAGGTCAGGCGGAAGGCGGGCGGCGCGTCCGCCGCAAGGTCCAGCGTGAACATGCCCTTGCCCTTCCCGGCGACCGACCCCTTCGGCAGCGCCACGGAGAAGGCTTCGAGCGCGCGCGGCGACAGTTCCATCGTTCCCTCGGCGCGGCTCCTGCCCTTGTCTGCTGGCGCGAAGCCCTGCCGCCAGCGGACATCCATCGGCACGCCCGAAAGCATCGCCGGGCCCCAGATCTCCAACCCCTCGCGATCGGCCCTGAGCTGGAGCCGCCCCGCCGTGAACTCGCGGCCCGGCGCGATGCGATCCGAGGTCACATCGAAAAGCTCCGCCGTCACCTGATAGCCCACGTCCTGCGGTGTAATTTTCGGCGCAAGCGTCAGATCGAGCAGCGTCACCGCCCGCGCCCGCCCCTCGGCGACATCGACCGGCCGGCCAGCCTTCTTCATGAATTCGAACGGCTTCTCGTCGAGAAGCGCGAGTGCGGCGGTAATCGTGCTTTCGGTCTTCAGCGTGAAGCGCGCCGGCGCGGGCTTGATGCGGAGGTCTGGAATCGACATGACCGACCCCGCCACGTCGATGATGCCTCCCTCGGGCGGCGTGACGTGGCCGCGATCCACCACCAGAGTGTAGGTGTAGTTGTCGATCGTGGCATAGCCCGCGCCATCCTCGATCGGCGGAAGCGTCCTGATGACCCGAACCTCGGTATCGCGGAACTCCCAGCCGAGGTGGAAGTGGGGCTCGGCCCCGGGCGACAGGCGGAAGGCCGCGTTCACGTCGAAAAGCTCGCTCGTCGCCACGTTCTCCTGCAACCAGGCGCGGGTCTTCGGCACCGCCGCCACCGGCCAGAGTGCGAGAAGCCGGTCGCTCGTGATCGCGTCCATGCCGGCGTCAAGCGACGCCGCCCAGCCCGCCGGCGCGGCCGCGAACTGGCCACGGGCCGTGATCCTCTGGTCGCCGTCGACGAGGACGAGCTGGCCGAGATCGAGCCGGAACGGATCGAGCGCAAGGCGGAAATCGAGCGCTCCCTGGTTGAACGCGACGGCATCGGCGAAGACGCCTTCCGGATCGGCCTGGAGATCGGTGATGGCGATCTGGCCGACAAGCGCTGTCGGAAAGGCGCCGGCGAAGTCCTTGAGCCAGGCCTTGGCCGAGGCCCGGACTTTCAGCGCCGGGCCGTCGACCACGATGTCGGAGAACCGCAACGCCGCCGCCGCGGGGTCGTAGCTCAGTTCGAACCGGGCGCGGTCGAAGCGCACCGGCTTGGTGCCGGGCGTGGGCTGCAGCGCACCGGCGCCGATCTCCAACGACCCGTCGAGCGCCGCATAGGCGCCGTCGGCAGATATCCCGCTTTGCAGCGCACCCGAGATCGGCGCGTCAAGCGCCCCGAGCCAGGCGAGCGCCGGCGACTGTGCGGCAAGGTCTCGCGCCGAGACATCGGTGACGCGCATCGAAACCGTCGCCTCCGTCGAACCCTTCACCGAGGCAAAGGCGATCTGCGCGCGCCCCCTGGGCTGCCCAGCCTCCTCCAGCGCGAAGCCGAGGTCGATGGAGAGGTCACGCTTGTCCTGGGTGAGCGTGAGCCAGCCGTCTGCCGCCGCCCACACCTTGTCCGAACGGTCGTCACGCAGGGTCAGGTCGAGACCGTCGACGGTGATCGTCTCGATTCCGTTGAGGACGGGGGCCTCGAAGGCGCGGTCGATGACGCCGACGATCTCCGCCGGCTCCAGCGACGTCGAGGCCCCGACGCCCTCTTGCCCCACGGCCACGTCGAGACTGCCGTCGGCAAGCCGTCGGAGCGCGATCTTGGCGCCGGTGATCGAAAGGCTGCGCGGCTCCAGCTTGCCGCGCAGGATCGGCTGCGCCTTCAGCGTCGTCCTGAGGTCCGGAAGCACGGCGATCCGCCGCCCGCCGGGCGCGAGCAGCTCCACCGCCCGCAATCGCACATGCGGCACGAAGGCCCGGTCCACCACGAGGTCCACCCCGCCGACGCGCGCCGAGGCGACGCCGCCGAGGGAGGCATTCGCCCGAGCCTCGACCCGCTCAACCACCCAGCGCGGCAACAGAGAAGGGCCATCTGCTGACC
>WBZL01001652.1_pt1 | contig 22907 bp, 16 predicted proteins | sample 5204291 | NCBI WGS metagenome assembly WBZL01 (sample SAMN12344345, study PRJNA552823) | activated sludge metagenome | biome: Activated sludge suspended growth; feature: Nitrification reactor; material: Wastewater; isolation source: activated sludge from nitrification reactor of wastewater...
TGGCGAGGTCTACGACTGGCCGCCATCGACCTATATCGCCCGCCCGCCGTTCTTCGAACTGCCAACACAGCTTGCCGGCGACCTGCGCGGCGCGCGGGCGCTGCTGATCCTCGGCGACTCGGTCACCACCGACCATATCTCGCCGGCTGGTTCGTTCGGCGAGAATACGCCGGCCGGGCAGTGGCTCACGCAGCAGGGAGTTTCTCGATACATCCGCGATCCTCGCCTACCTGCACAACGAACCGGGCTGGCAGGCGGTGGAACCCGGCATCCTCAACGCCCACGCCATCCCGGTCAACATCGCTGAAGTCGCCAGCAAGCTGATCGACCGGGGTGTGCCGCTGGACGATGCCTTGTCGTCGATTGCCATCCTCAAGCTCACCTTGTTGCCCTTTGCGGCGCAGGAAGCCTCCGAAACCGCATGGCTTCGACCACTCACTCAGCCACGCGGGCTGTCTCTCGGCGGCAATCACGCCTGTCTCGCCAGTGCGCGCCTTCATAGCATGGCGGGGCTTGCCGCCGACCGGCCCTGGCTGGAATTCGCCACCGCCCTGCAACTCGATATTCACTGCATGCGCACGGATTCTGCCGCTGCTGGGCGCCGAGCACAGGCAGGCGAAGGCCTGTCCTCTACCTCATGACACTCCTGCCAGGAAACCTCGACGGCTCTCGATACGCTGCACCCACTGGCAGGCGCGGATCTGCGCGACGGGATGGCTCATGCATCGGAGTGACTCGGGCCGCTCGTCGCGTCGCACAGGCCAAGCCGCTGGGCGCTGAGCGCTGCCTGCGTACGATTGGTGACGCCGAGCGCGCGGAAGACCGCGCCGAGATGCGCGCGAACCGTGGCTTCGGAGATCCCCAGGCGGCGGGCGATGGTCTTGTTCGGCTCGCCGGCGCAAACTCCCTGCAGGACTTCGCGCTCGCGCACCGTCAGTGGACTGGCCGTCGTTCTCGGGGCGGTCGCCGGCGCCGGGTGCAAGGCCGGCGGCAGGTAGAGGCCACCGTCGGCGACGATGGCCAATGCGGCGGACAGGATCTCCCGTCGCGCCGACTTCGGGATGTAGCCGCTGGCGCCGGCGTCCATGCAGGCGCGGATGGTGGCGGCATCGTCGTCGGCGGAAACCACCACCACGGGAACTGCCGGATGGCGACGGCACAGCACTGCCAGGGCGGTACTGGCGTCGAGCCCAGGCATCTTGAGGTCGAGCAGCACCAGGTCGAAGGTATCGTCCTGCGCCAGTTGTTCGAGTGCCATCGCTGCGTCACCCGCCTGCTCGACCTGCGCCTCGGCAAACAGTTGCGCCACCAGCACTGCCAGCCCGTCGCGATAGATTGGGTGGTCTTCGATGATCAGGATCTTCTTCATGTCACGATGCTCCTTCCTGCCGCCTTGGAGCGCCCGCGCGAGGGGGAGATGGCGCCGCGACCGTTTCCGCAACCCGCACAGGCAGCCAGTGCGCCCCCAGCGCCACGCGCAACGCGGCAGGGCGAACCGGCTTGTGCAGCAGCACGAAGCCATGCTCGCGGGAAAGACGGCGCGCGTCGTCGAGAGCATCGCCGGTGATCAGGATTGCCGGCAGCGTGGCGCGAAAACGCTGGCGTACCAGTCGAACCACATCCAGCCCATCCTCGCCGCCGGGCAGACGCCAATCGGTGACCAGTGCATCCGGCGCGGCGGGAATCGTCTCCAGCGCCTTACGCACCGCTGCGGCGCTGGCGCAGGCGACGACCTGGCAACCCCAGGAGGCGAGCCAGCTGACCAGGGCGTCACGGGCGTGCGCATCGTCCTCCACGACGAGTACCTGCCGCTCTGGCCAACCAGGCGGCAGAGCCGCCTGGGCATCATTTACGGCCGGGGGAGCATCGGACAACGGTTCCGGAACAGTCGCCAGCGGCACGCTGAAGCGGAACACGCTGCCGCGCCCAAGGCGTGAACGAAGCTCGATGGGGCAGCCGAGCAGCGCTCCCAGGCGGCGCACGATTGCCAGCCCCAACCCCAGGCCCTGGTCCGGGTCGCGCTGCCGGTTGGCAACCTGGTAGAACTCGTTGAATACCGCACCCTGCTGCGCGTCGGCGATACCGATGCCGCTGTCCCAGACTTCGATGCGCAGCAGAGCAGCGCGCCGCCGGCAGGCGATGACGATGCCGCCGCGCAGGGTATAGCGCACCGCGTTGGCGAGCAGGTTGCGCAGGATGCGTTCGAGCAGCAACGGGTCGCTGCGGATCCAGACATCGCTGGCACGACAGCGCAGCGACAAGCCCTTGGCGAGTACCTCCGCGTTGAATTCGTCGGTCAATGCGAGCAGCAGCGGACGCAGTGCGAAATCAGTGCGCCGCGGTTCAATCGCGCCGCTGTCCAGCCTTGAAATGTCCAGCAACCCCGCGAATAGCGAGTCCAGTGAGTCGAGCACATGCGCCATGCGCGTGACAGTCTCTTGTGCCTGCAGGCTCAGCGACTGCCCCTGCAGCACATCGAGCAGCAGGCCGAGCGTGTGTACCGGCTGGCGCAAGTCGTGGCTGGCCGCAGCGATGAAGCGCGACTTGTCGAGGTTGGCCCGTTCCGCTTCGCGGGTGCGCTGCTCCAGCGCCCCCGCGAGCCGTCGGTTCTCGTGACCGATACGCAGCGATCGATGTGTCGCTGCGGCAAGGCGTGACGCGAACAACGTCAGCACGAGCATCATCATCAGCGCACCGATACACAGCCCCAGGTTCATCGCACCGCCGAGCAGGACGCGGTAGACCGCAGTTGGCAGCAATGCACCGGCAATGAAGACTGCGTAGATCGGCAGACTCGCGCCGATGTTGGCAAGCACCGCTGCGGCGAGACTCAGCAGCAGCGCCAGAACGACCATCTCGGCTGGCCAGGGCGCCGGTACGAATAGCCAACCGGCGCCCCCCAGGACAGGCCGCTCGCACCGACCAGGACATACAGGCAATGCCGCCATCCCGCAACGCCGTCGAGCGCGGGCGGGTGGCGCCGGTAGAGGAAGCCAAACAACAGCCCGAGGCCGAGGACGGTAGCGACCGCCATCACCCATTGCACGAGGTGGGGCGGCGAGGCCAGGAGCTGCAGGAGAACCGCAGACACGGCCAGCGGCACGAAGCCGCTGCCGAAACCCTCCGGCAAGCCGCGCGCGACCATGTCGAACACCTCGAACTCGACCAGTTCGTCGAGCGAGGGTTCACGCGAGTCGGGCGGAATCACTCGGACAGCAGTCGGGACGGACATGATCACCGGGCACCAACGAAGGTCGGACGGGATGACAAGGTAGTTGCTTTGTCGTACGACATAAAGTGGATTGGCACGAGTGGGCGCAAAGGTGCAAAGTCGCGATGCGCAGGCGGGCCTGGGAGTGGCCGGCGCGCCAGCCACGCTTCGAACGCGCGGTGCTTGACGATTACGCGCGCCTGGCGCGCCCAGGCCCTCAGCCGCAGATGGTCCCATTCGTTCATCGATGTCAAGCAAGTCAATAAGGAGTCAATCATGAGCCTTTTGCAAAACTCCCCGGTGGGCCGGGCGGATGTGGCATGGCTCGCTCTGGACGAGCGACCGGCGCCTCCACCCAGGTCGAACCGATCGAACCAATCCTGTACCAAGAACGAGCGCATGCCCCCACCGACCCTGCCGGGTCGCACCGTGTTGCTCGCAGGGCTGCTGGTGCTTGCCAGCCGGCGTTGGCCGAAGTCGACGTGCTGAGCATGAGCTCGGACGCGCGCTTCACCAGTGTGCTGAAGGCGCCACCGCCCTGGTCCAGTGCTTATTCGGTCGCCAGCGCGTCCGAGTGGATTGCCCTGGGTCGCCATGCGAAGACCGCCATGCCGGCTGGCCAGCCCGTGGGGTCACCCTTCAGCGTCGACAACGTACAGGCCTGGGCCGACTTCCAGCAGGAAGACGAAGGCAGCAGCTTCCACAGCTATGCCCGGCTCACCGGCAACTACCTGGACGCCGGGCCATGGAACTTCGCCCGCAACGAGATCTGGCTGACCAACCGCTACCTCGTTGAATATGATGCGTGGACCGGCCCGAGAATCAAATTCAATGTCACGCACGCCGGCCATGGCTTGCTGCTGGCGGGCGGTATCGCCTCCAACCTGAGGGCGCGCGCAGAAGAGCAGGTGTTCTGGGGCCTGCGCGTGCCGTTACCAGGCCTGGCAAAGCCCTACCTTCTCAAGGACGCCTGGTTTGGCAGTGCCGAAGTCACGCCGGACGGGCCACCCACGGCCACGGATGACTGGCGCACTCGCTGGTTCACCACCAGCCGTGAATTCGACTACGGCGTGTTGGACGGCATGGAGTTGAGCGTGCTGCTGGTAGGCAAACCCATCACGATGGACCTGGGCGACACGCTCTGGCTCGACGTCATCTTCCACGGCATCTACGAGGTGCGGGGCACCGCTGACACCGGCTACTTCTCGGCGGCGCTGGCCGACTTCAGCCACAGCGGCGCGCTGAGCTTCCAGGCTATCGACACCGACACCGGTCTGTCGGCGGACGGCCTGAAGTTCACGCTGCTGAGCCCGGTACCCACGGTGTCCGAGCCATCGGCCATCGCGATGCTGGGTCTGGGCCTGGCGCTGCTGGCCGGATGGCGAGCAAACGCCGGGCAGGGTGCCCGATACGGATGCCGCAGCATGCCGCCCCCAGCCCATCGCCAAGGATGGGTATTGCGGGATCTCTGGTCGTCTTGGCTAGCACGTACGCACCAGCAGAAGCCGCTTCCGCTCACGCAAACCCATTCACCTGCGCAGACATGAGTTGAACTTCGGCGAACTGCCTGGAGTACCCGCGGGAAGCACGACCGACTAACCTGCCCTGCGGTTGTAATGGAAACGGACAAAGGATTCCGCCGCTGCCGGAGGGCTGTAGTAGTAGCCCTGGATGGCATGGCAACCGTGCGCTTCGAGGTAGTCGAGCTGGGCGATGGTCTCGACTCCTTCGGCGATGACTTCCATCTTCAGGCTGGTCGCCATGGCCACGACGGCATCGACGATGGCGGCATCGTTACTGTCATTGGCAAGGTCGCGTACGAAGGAGCGGTCGATTTTCAGGCGCGTCACCGGAAATCGCTTCAGGTAGGCAAGACTCGAATAACCGGTGCCGAAATCGTCGATCGCCATTTTCACGCCTGCGGCGGCGAGTTGGTGCAAGACTGCCGTCGCCTGTTCGGGATCGATCATCAGCATGCTCTCGGTCAATTCGAGTTCGAGGCTTGCCGGATCGATCCCGGAGGCGTGAATCATGGCCGAGATCCGTGCGCTCAAGTCCCGCTGTTGAAACTGCCGCGCCGACAGATTGACGCTGATGCGCAAACCGGGATGTCCGCCGAGCTGCCAGCGCCTGGCTTGGCGGCAGGCCTCGCCGAGCACCCATTCGCCGATCGGCACGATCAGCCCGGTCTCCTCGGCGATGGCGATGAAACGGTCGGGAGCAATCAGACCCCGTTGCGGATGCTGCCAACGAATCAACGCTTCCATGCCGATCACCTTGCCACTGCGGCAATCGACCTGCGGCTGATAATGAAGCAGGAACTCGCCTCGCTCGATCGCCAGACGCAGATCGTTCTCGATCGTGACCCGTTCCTGCACGCTCTGATTCATCGCCTGCGTGAAGAACTGGAAATTGTTGCGGCCACGTTCCTTGGCGTGATACATCGCCGTGTCGGCGTTGCGCAGCAGGGTTGCCGCGTCATCGCCGTCCTCCGGATAAACGCTGATGCCGATGCTCGGTGTCACGTGCAGCGAGCGGCCTTCGAGCAGGTACGGCGCGGCGACTACCTCCAGCACTTTCCTGGCGACCACGGCCACGCGTCTGATGGCCGCCAGTTCGGGGATGACGATGACGAACTCGTCGCCGCCCAGCCGCGCCACCGTCTCGGTCTGGCGCAACACCTCCGTCAGGCGCTGGGCGAGTTGCTCGAGCAGGCGGTCGCCGATGTCGTGTCCGAGCGTATCGTTGATCAGCTTGAAGTGATCGAGATCGAGGAACAGTACCGCCATGTGGTCGTGATTGCGTTTCGACTTGGCAATGGCCTGACGAATCCGATCGTCGAGCAGGGTGCGGTTCGGCAGCTTGGTCAGCGCATCGTGGTGGGCAAGGAAGTGGATATCCTGCTCCCACTGCTTGCGCTCACTGATGTCCAGGAAAGTCCCGGTGTAATGCGTCACTTCGCCGCCCGCATTGCGAACGGCGGTGATGGTCAGCCACACGGGAAAGATCTCGCCATTCTTGCGCAGGCTCCATACCTCACCGCGCCAGACGCCGACTTCAAGGATGCATTCCCACATCGCTTGATAGAAGTCGGTGTCGTGCCGCCCGGACGAGAAAATTTTCCAGCTCTGCCCGATCAGTTCATGCTCCGTATAACCCGAAAGAGCAAGCAGGGCCGGGTTGACCGAGAGAATGCGCTCCTCGGCGTCGGTGATGCAGATGCCTTCGGCACTCGCCGAAAACACGGTCGCCGCAAGACGCTGCGCTGCCTCGGCGCGACGCTCCTCGCCAATGCGCCAGATTTCCTGACTGATCAGTTGCAGGGTCTCGATCTCCAGCGGCGTGTAGGGTTCGGTCTTGTTGCCGATGCCAGTGATCAGCCGCACCTTGCCGTTGGCGATGACCGGCACGCAGACCAGCCGAAGCAGTGGCGAATGCCCTTGCGGCAGACCACGACGGCCCTCCGCTGACCCATAGTCGTTGCAGACCATCGGCTCGCGGCGGTGGACGACATCGGCCCAAATACCGGCCTGGCTGATCGGATAATGTTTGTCGAAAGCTGCCGTACAGTATTCGTCGAGCGTGCGCCGCGACCACGCCGCAAACTCGATCGTCTCCTGATCGTCAGCAACGAAATGGACAAAAGAGATCGCGCTGCCGGTCAAGCGCTCGACCACTTCGAGGCAGTACGGCATGAATTCGGCTTCTGACATCCGCTCGGCGGCGCGCAGCATTTCGTGCAGCGCCGTGGCGCGTGCCGCCTGCAGGGCAAGGAGTTCATCCGCCCGTCGCTGTCTTTCTTCGGCACGCTGGCGCTCGGTAATGTCGGTCAGGATGCAGTGCGAGCGCGCCAACCCCTGCCGATCATGAGTGATCCGGCCGTTGATGAGCACAGTACGCATTTCACCGTCTTTGCGCCGCAGATCGAACAGCGAGCCTTCGCTATGGTCGGCAGCGACGAATTTCGGGAAGTTCTCGGCAAGCACCGGCAGTGAACGATCCTCAAGGAAATCGGTAATCGGACGCCCGAGCACCTCGTCACGGGCATATCCGCCAAGCAGGGTGAGCCAGGCCTCATTGACATCGAGAATTGCCACATCCATGTCCAGCGACTGGTAGGGCAGAGGCGCCTGGCGAAACAGCTCCCGGTAATACTCTTCCGATGCGGCGAGCTGCTCGGCTGCCGCTCGTTCGGCGGTGACATCGCGGCCAATGCCTGAAAAGCCTGCGATGGCGGCGTTGCCATGGGTATCCGCATGGTCGGCGACGATGTTCCACTGCAGCAGGTGCACCGCACCATGGCGCGCAGTCTGCCGGACCTCGAACTGCAAGGCCGGGCCATCGGTTTCCCTCCATGTGAAAAAAGCCTGTCGGGTGCGCTCGCGATCATCGGGGTGGACGAAATCAAAGGCAGACAGTCCGAGACAGTCAGCGGCCGGCAGGCCTAAATAGGTCTCGGCCATGTAATTGACGAAATACAGTCGCCCCTCGCGATCGACGCGAATGATCAGGTCGCGGGTATTCTCGACGACACCGCGGTATTTGGCCTCGCTCTCGCGCAGCAGCGCTTCCCGTTCGAGCACAGCCTGTGCCATGCGGCGCATGCTTTGCGCCAGCTTCTCGATCTCGTCGGTACCCGAAGGTGGAATCTGCGCGTGGTAATTGCCATCGGCCACCGCTTCCAGGTGTCTGGCGAACTGGCCAAGCCGCATCGTCATCCGCCGGCTCGCCAGCACTGCCGCAATGACTGCCAGCAGCAGCGCCAGCAGACTGCCGAAGGCTAGCGACCACAGTGTCGAACGGAAGGTGGCAAAGGCCTGCTCGGTCGGCTGCGCGATCAGCGCCGTCCAGCCGGCCTCGTGGATTGGCGTACTGCTGCCGATGTAGTCGATGCCGTCCAGACGGAATCGCGCGGTTTGCAGCGAGGCCGCACCACCCCCACTCAGTGGTGGCAGGTGGCTGAGGTTTTCCTGACGCAGGGCACGCTCGGCGTCAGGATGTCCGACGACATTGCCGCGCCGGTCGACGATGACCGGCAGCACATCGGCGGCGCTGGCGAGCAATTCGGCAAAGCGCGAAATTTCCTGCAGATTGAGTTCGCCCACCACGACGCCTTCCCTGGGTGCCGCAGTGGCCGATTCCATTGAGATTGTCAATGGCATGGCCAGCGCCACCACGATGTGTCCACTGGACGACAGATAGGTATCAGACCACACTGGACGCTGCTGCACACGTGCCGCGTGCACAAAGCGGCGGCCAGAGAAATCGACGCCGAGCTGGTTGTCGCGCAAGGCACGGCGAGCCTTCGGCAAGCCGACTTCGAGAACCCGATCGGCGCCATCGACGACGTAGATCGACTCGATGGCGCCATCCGCCTGGGCCAGGGTATCGAGCATGACGCGCAGTTCGGCGGTGTCCATCCTCGGCTGGCTGCCGACATCGTCAGCCAGGAGGGCAAGATTAGAAGAAAATTCCGCTAGAAAAGCATCGATCTGCGTCGCAGTCGTTGTGCCGAGCGCACGGTTCTGGGCCTCCACACCAGCGTTGAGACGCGGCAGGAGAACACCGAGCAGCACTGCGATGAGCGTCAGGATGGCCAGCGCGACCAGCGACGACAGTCCAAGCGACAACCAGAATCGTAGTGAACGTGACATTATTGCCCTGGTCTCGTCGTTCCTGGAGGTTGGTCAATGCAGGCGCACAAAGGAGCCATCACGGATGGTGGTCAGATAGGTCTCACGAGCTGCATCGCCAGTGGCATCGAAACGTATCTCCGACTGGGCTCCAGAAAACACGCCGCGCACAAGAATGACCTGCTTCAGGGTTTGACCGGGCTGTCTCGCGACGAGTGCATCGAGCACCACGTTCGCCGCGTCGAAGGCGGTGAGGCCGCCAAATCCCGGCTCCTGGCCGAAGCGCTCGACGTAGCGCCTGCGAAAGGCCACATAAGCGGGCTGTGTGCTGTCGCGATCGACAAATTGTGCGATCATGACGCCTTCGACCGCCTTGCCACCCAGTTCGATCAGACGCTCTGTGGCAGCCCACTCCGAGGTGCCAATGCGTACGACGCCATCACGCTTGCGAATCTGCTGGGCGAGTAGAGCGGCATCGACCGAATTGGCCAGGATCAACACAAGCTCCGGTTTGGCACTGAGAAGACGCCCCGCCAGGTCAGCAAACGAGGTTTCCTCGCTGGAACTGAAAGGAACGGTGATGTTGAGCGTGCCACCAGCCGATTCGAAGGCGTGGCGATAGTCCGCCAACCAGCCTTCGGTATAGGCCCGATTGCGCAGATCATAGGCGACCGCGACACGTCGGAGTCCCAATCGTTCGAAGTGATCAGCAGCGCTGATCCGCGCGTATTCGGCGGTCGAAGCGATGACCCGCAGGAAGTGATCGTCAATCCCGGTCAGCGTCGTTGTCGTCACCGTCGGGCTGAGCATCACCAGTTCGGCTTCGTTGACCAGCGGCACCGTAGCCACCGCCATGGCGCTGGTCATCGGCCCGATGATCGCCTCGACCTTGCGCTCCAACAGGCGGCCGACGGCCTTTCTGGCAAGATCCGGGTCCTGCTTGTCGTCCTCGACCAGCAGTTCGACCACCCGGCCGTTCACACCACCGCTGCTGTTGCGAATTTCGACGGCCAACATTGCGCCATTCCGGCCGGCAATTCCCAGGTCGGCCACCCGACCCGAGAGACCGCCGAGGAAGCCCAGGCGTAGCGGCTCCGGCGGTACACAGCCAGCCAATGCGCCACCAATCGCAAGCAGGGCCGCAACAAATTGCCACAAGCGTGGAAGCGAACTCTCTACAGCCAAGGATCGATCCTCTCGACATCCGTCGAAACAGGTAGCGCTGACAAGGCGCTTCACGCTGCAGTCTGATAGCCTGAAGTTATCCGGAACATTATGCAGAATCTCGGGCTTGATGTCCAAGAATAGGGCGAATGAATGTTGGGTGGATCCCTTGAGATGGTTCCCTGACGCCCTTGCTCACGAAGGTGAAGGCAAGGTTTCGTAGAGTACCGCTGCGCGCCGCCGAAACCACTCAGATGCAGAGCAGGCCGTCGAGGGGTGAGGGGAAGCAGGGGCGTGTTCTATGCCCCATCACCTCATTCAGGCCAAAGCAGTCTGCTCTCTTCGCTCCTGTACTGCCACAGGGATTTCACGACGATGAGCATGAATCGTCGATGATCAGCGCTGATCTCCGGCAACACATGCGTCGAACATATGGATTTCCGATGCGGTTCGGATCGGCTTGAACGACTGCTTCCCCTTCGGGTGAATCTACCTTTTTCCCTCACTGGCCGACCTGCCGTCGACGTTCTGGGAACTGATGCTGCCAGATCTGACATCCACCGTACGCTGCCTGCCCTCGATGCTGCTCGCAATCTCATTGAGCGCCAGACGGCCGGGCCAGTCCACGCCATTGCCGGTACGGACCTGAACAACGGGGACGGGGAACAAGGCTGGCGGTTTGCTCGTATCCGATGGCGGAGCGCACTGCCCATGCTGCAGTTCCTTACCATCCCTTTCCGAACAGGTCGGTTTCGCCGGCTGACAACGTCGATCCGAGTACTCGACTCGGCCATTGACCTCGCATCTGAACAATGAACCGGCAACGGCCAGTTGGCAGATTTGCAACCCTAGACATACCACGCAGATAGCCCGCAATTTCATCGACAACTCCCATGTCCACCCATAGACCGACTACGGAATTGATCTTCACACACCTTGACCATCCGCCCAGTGTCGAAAATCACGATCCGGGCTGGTTAATGTGAAAGTCTCGTCAGCGACGTACGAGTCTGCGCTCCGACACACGGAAGAGGAATACCGGGAAAATACAGGGTGGATGGGTAAGTCAGACGGGTCTTCCCTCGCAGATCTTTAAGTGCTTGAAAACATTAATTTGAAAGAAGCGACCCAGAAGGCGAACGAAGGCCTGACCACCATGGGTCATGCAAATGGGTTGGCGCGAATCAAGCGGCTGCGGGGATGAAGCCGAAGCGAGTCAAAGCCTTGATCCAGCGAGAAGCGTTGCGCTCTGCACGGTGAGCTGCTCATAGTTGGTGGCGGAATCCCGATAATATTCGCCCCGCTTGAGCATGAAAAAGATGGTGCGCAACATTTTGTGAGCCACAGCGACGATGGCTCGTTTGTAACCGCGGCGAACTATCCGCGACTGGAACTTGAACTGAAACGCCGACTTTGTGCATCTGGCGGCGTGAGCGAACTCACACAGGCGTCGGCGAACGTAGGGATTGCCCTTGCGGATATGCCCCGACTTGCGCTTTCCCGCCGACTCGTTGTTACCCGGACAGATACTGACCCAGGAAGCCAGGCGGTCTGAGGTACCGAAAACGCTCATGTCGCTGCCGCTTTCGACCAGCAGCATGGCCGCGCCGATGACATTGACACCCGGCAAGGTTTGCAGCAGTGCCAGTGCATTTTTCTCGCTCGCCAACTCAGAGAGCAGTCGCGCGTCGAAACGGGCGATGCGCGCTTCCAGTTCTTCGATAGGCCGCAACAGTTCGTCGAGAACGAACCCATGGCTCGCGGTCAATTCGCCCTGGAGGGCATCGTACAATTCCTCGCGGCTGGCTTTGAGACGTCGGCTGGCGAGATTGAGCACCTCATGCGGAGGCTGGCCGTCGAGAATCGCCTTGATCATGGCGCGTGCCGACTGGCCATGGAGATCACTGACGACCACGCCCAAGCGAATGCCTGCATCGGAAAGCACTTTGTGCATGCGGTTCTCTTTGTGCATGCGGTTCTTCTCGGAGGTAAGCAGACTGACCAGCTTCTGTCGTTGCCGGGAGATCACACGGAGTTCACGCAGTTTGGCCGATGGCACGAAGGACCCACGCAGCAGACCGGCACGCGCCAGGGTTGCGAGCCACTGGGCGTCGCAGACATCGGTCTTGCGCCCAGGCACCTGCTTGACGTGACGGGCATTGACCACCTTCACCCGGATGCCCACCCCCTCCAGCGCCGCATAGGGGCTCTTCCAGTAGATGCCCGTGCTTTCCATGACCACTTCGTCGGGATTCAGCGCCGCCGCCCAAACCGCCAGTGCCCGCCGGTCCTTTTTGAAGGCCCCAAATTGATTCTGCTCGATGCGTGTCTCGCCATCCGCTTCCTCAAGGATCGCGCATGCTGTGATCTGAGCCTGATGAACGTCGAGCCCGATGACTCGTTTGTGAATGGAAACCAGTTCGATACCGTCTCCTTTCGCAATACATTCAAAGGCGGGAAGCGGTGGGTGCCAGAACCGAAATTGCCTGAAGGCGACCAGTCGCCAGCGGCCCTTTTAATGTGTGCGCTCGATGGCAGCAATCCGGGGTACGAGTCGGTTCAGCGGGTCACGTTAGCTTGCGGGGTCAAACCGCCAAAATGTTGCGCGACATCTCCCCGCCGCTTCCCCACTTGAATCTTCTTTCATCATCCAGGGTGGCCGCAACTGCAATGGCCGTTAGCACCTTTACATGCCTAAAAATGATCTAAATCTTTGAAATTATTAGAGCGAAGGTGGGGAAAGATCCGTCAGAATGCAACTTGCCTATGGCCACTATGCGCCGCGAGCAGACACCTGAAGTCGGTACATCAGGCCCCCGGAACGAAAAACGATTTGCCCATTCAATTGTTCCAGGATCATTTCCGCCTTGACTGCAGCAGACTGCACTTGGTGTTGTGCAAAGGTCTTGCTCGAATAGACCCGCAGTTCGCCGTTACCGGGAATGTAGCCGACAATGCCACTACCTGTGGAAGCGGCATTGATGAAAGTCTCCTCCGTGTGCTCCTGCTCGATGGCGCGCCATTGGCCGGCTTCGAGACGACACAGATAACGCGAGACCAACGCTGTCCGCGGATCCTGCGCCAGAACGATGGCGAAGATGCCGTTGTCGGAAAAGACGTCGAGGATCTTCTGAGCACGCAGGAACGCCGCAGGAAAGATGTTGACCTGGTCGGCGACGGTCAACAGATAAGGCTGACCGAGGTAATTCGATAAACCGGCTGTACGGAAAAACACCGTCGCGTTGGCCATTACCGGCCAGGAGGTACGTACGATTCCGGCTTCGTCGAGTTCGATCAAACCGCGGTCCGAATCATTGACCACGGCAAACAGCCTGCCGCCGATACGCAACATACGGTCATGGGCGACGTACGTTGCGGGAAATCCGGCCGCTGGCGGCAGGGGTGAAGATAGTTGGGTCACCGACACGACCGCATCGCCATGGTAAGTACGGCGATATCCTGGCGACGCCAAGCCAGTGTCATCGAGTGTCGCTGGCGGTAGCGTACGCACCCCCTCCTGAAAGGTCGCCCGATACCATTCGCGCAGCCTGGTCGGAACCTCGTCCAGGCTTCTGACAGCAGAATTCAAGCGGACTCCGGCATCGAAGATCGACGCGTTCGCGATCATTCTCTCGACCAGCTTGCCCCGACCGAACGCCGGGTGGATGCCTTTATACGGATGGATCCCGATGAAGATCTGAAAGGTGACGATGCCCCAGGCAAACCAGTCCGTATATTCCGAGAATTCGGTCGCTGACCAGTCCCGAATCGACGGCATCAGGGCGCTCGCCTGGTAAGGGCCGACCTGCCACGAATCGATATCGATCACCCAGGGAGTGGTGCCATCGACCAACCAGTTAAACTCGTTGGCATCCACCAGCAATGCCTGGCGCGAATGAGCAAAACTGACGATCTCGCGCATGGCGAGGACGGTTTTCGTGGTTTCCGCGGCACCGAAGTGGTTGGCTTTGCGCCACGCTTCGGCGAACAGGTTCGGAAGCGAGGTGCCATGGCGACGTTCCATCCAGTAGCCGACGAAGCCTCCCTGCTCGTCGCGTAGCGCGCCACGTGGGTGGACCACGCCAGGATGGGCGAATGCTTGCAACAGACGGATCTTTTCCGAAAGATCACGCGGTTGATGATAGAGCTTGTACGCCTCGCCGCCTTTTGCATACACCGAACCCTCTCCACCGGAAGCCACGAGATGGCAGGCGTCGAGGATGACCGTTCCCCTGTTTTCAGCGATCAGTTTCATGGTAAGCCGCCACGGCAATGTCGTCAGCCGGCGGCATGCCTTTCAGGGCACGCAGCGCACGGCGTTTGAGAAAACTGCCGGCGAGAGTCTTGTACGCCGTCAGTTGCGACACGGCATCGACCACCCCGGTATGATCGAGTTGTAGCATCCCGTCGGTGGCGATCAGGAATTTCCGAGGTTTCGCGGCTTTCCAGTGCAGGCCACCGGACAAGGCTTGCGTTTCCCCGTCGTGACTCTCGATCATTCCCGTCAGACCGGGGTGGCCCTCCAGGAGGTAGACCGGGTACAGCGGGATGTTCCCGTCCCACTGCACCACTTTCAGAACCTTGCTGCCATCCGGGTACTCGGCGTAGAGCACGCCATCCCCCCAGAGCCAGGCATCGACCTCGCCGTTTCGCTCGACGAAGCCGCCGACGGTCGTCAGGAGGTCGGCATGGCTGGCATACCCTTGTGACAAGGTGGCGCGCAGGCTGGCAAGCAGCTGGCTCTCGACCTCCTCGACCGCGACTTGCTGCATGGCGCGCAGCATCGCCATGGCCACCAGACGCGCCCCGATGTCGGGGCGACCGGCCGAGTTGCTGCAGCCGTCGGCGACCACTCCGTAACATCCACTGGTGCTGCTCTCGTGCGTGGCATAGTCCTGGCAGGGCTCGGCAGCCAGAGCATGCGCAGACCCGATGGCATAGTAGCTGTCGACTCCCATCGCCCGCGCCTCAGAACACCAGAGCCAAGCTCGGACCACCGGTCCCCAGGCTCTGCGATTGTGAGGAGATCGAGTGGCTGACGAATCTCGCCAGCTTGGCCAGCGTACCGGGAGTGGCATCGGCGACGTCCACATACTGGTCGACCCCGGCCTGGGCTGTAAAGCTTTGCAGTTGCAGGCAATACTGGGCCGCGTTGATGCCGATCAGGACGACCCGGATCGATTCGAGCCACTCTGCGCTCACCCCTGCAAGCACTTCTCTGGCGATGTCTTTCGGGCCATACGAGGTCGATGCGTTATCGTCCCCGTCGGTAATGACGAAGACGATGGCATTGACACCGAAGTCGGCGTCCGCAAGTTTTTTCGCGTAGGCATTAGTCGCCGAGACAGCGGCCATGGTCGCGTCGTAGAGGGCAGTCATGCCGCTGGTGGTGGGGACAACATAGGCGGCAGGATCAATCGAGGAGAGTTCGGCAAAACCGTGGATCTCCGTGACACGGGTATTGAACTCGAGCTGCCGCAGCAGCAGGTAGGCAGCGCGCGGGCTTTTCTGGCATGCCTCGACGACGGCGCGTTTCATTGCCAGCAGTTCCTTCGCGAAATGACCGACGCTGCCGGTTCTGTCGGTGACCACGCTGACCAGGGTGTACTCGGTCGCCCCGAGCTTGTCCGGGCGTGTCGCGGAAAACGTGAATCCGGCGGCTTTTCCCGATTGCATGTCGATGAGTTTCATCCTCAGCTCCTTGTCTGGATTGTGGTATGCAGTAATCAGTAATCGGTCGATTTCATGACCCGCATGCCGCGAGCCGTCATCTCAGTGATGAAATCGGCGCCGAGAGACTCGAAGCCCGTCACCGGACTCGAGCAGTCTTCGAGCAGCACCAGCTTCCTGACGTTGTCGTCGCCAAAATTTGCGGCAATGTCGCGCACCGTGCTGGCCACGCAGTGCGACAGCGCTTCCCCGGCGATCAGAATCTGATCGGCGCGAGCGAGCGTGTCGATGAACCGGGTATTGACCAGGGTGGACGGGTCCGCAGCGTCAGGCACTTCTGCCTGAACGGCACTGTAATGTTCCGTAAAGGGATTCGATCCCTTGGTGACATAGTCTACGATTTCCATCCGGTTACGCGCCCAGCGGTTGAGTGCGCCCATCAGATCGACCTGGATGTTGTGTCCCCAGCTACCGATCAGACAGTGTTCGGGCCAGATCACCAGCGCATAACGCCCGGCCTGGCTCAATTGCCTGACGTAAGCTGCGCTGCGTGCCTGTGCGTCAGGATGACGCGCGCTCCATTTCCCGGCAACCATGTCGGCCTGGCTGATGACGGTAAACGGCAAAGGCGCATTCCCCAGCGAATCCACCCACCAGGAAGCGTGAGCGATATCCACCGGGTTGTGCGAATCCAATGTGACGTGGATGTCGTACAGACGAGCGGCGTGGGCATCGACAAATGCCGCCAGGCGTTGCATGTCGGCATTGGCGCCGGCAACCGGCAGCGCAGCACCCGCGATGTCGCAGAAGTCATTCTGCGGGTCAATGATGAGCAAGTGAGTCTTCTTCATAACGTTCTCCCGATGTTCGTGGCGTTTTGCCACTAAGCATAGTGTAGCAAGCATATTTGCTAAATGCAACTAACTCGGGTAAAATTTTTTCATCCTGAATCGCCGGAAAAACCATGGCCATGTACCCACCGATCATCGTCACCGTCGATGTGGTTCTGATGACCCTTTGTCTCGATGTGCTGTGTGTGGCGCTGATCCGGCGCCCGAACGCCCCCTTTGCCGGCGAGCTGGCCTTGCCTGGGGGATACGTCCATGCGCAGGAGGATGGGAATGCGGAGGATGCGGCCTACCGCATTCTGCGCGAGAAGATGGGCATCAAGCCGCCCTACCTCGAACAGCTTGCGACGTTTGCCGGAAATCAGAGAGACCCGCGCGGCTGGTCCGCGAGCATTGCCTATTTCGCCCTGGTATCGCCGACGACCGAGGCCACCTGGCAACCGGTAAACGAGTTGCAAAAGCTCGCTTTCGATCACCCGGCGATCATTCAGGCAGCGGTCGACAGGTTGCGGAGCAAGTCGGCCTATTCCGTTCTGCCTGCTTACCTGCTGCCGGAAACCTTCACGCTAGCAGAACTGCAGAAGATCTACGAACAGGTGCTGGGATCACCGTTGGACAAGAGTTCCTTCCGGAGAAAGATCAAGGAACTCGATCTGCTCGATCAGGTCGCCGGCAGCTTTCAGGTCGGCAACCAGCGGCCCGCGCAGATTTACCGCCTGAAGAAGATGATGACCTTCGACAGAACCTTGAGTCAGTCGGCCCCTCGGAAAACCGGGCGGAGTGGGCAGTGAGGCGCCCGCGCCGGAGAAATTCGCCGGAGAAATCAACGTTTCTTGCGTTCCTCCCACTCCCACAGCAGACGTTCGGCTTCAGGACGCTGGCGCTCTTTCGTTTCCCCACTCGAATTCAATGGCGCAGCACCGGCCCGAGCTGCCTGCCGGTGTTCCCGGAACGCCTTTTTTAATTCAACCTGGCGAACCGCCTCCAAGGCCACGGCGCGCTCGGTGGCGATGGGCGCGTTGCGTTTTTGCAGGCCGCCCAAGGTGAGATAGTGGTCGATGGCATCCGGGAGCCGCTCCCATCCAGTAGACTCCCGGCGGCTATCCGGCCGGGAAAATTCGTTGATCAGCGGCAGATTGAGCACCGTATAGATCGGCGTCCACTGTTCTTCATCCCCCTGCCTCTGCCGTACCGAGAGTCCGGGATTGAACTGATACCAGCCCTGCGCGACGCGCATGAACAAGGCCCGGTTGTAGGCGTAATCGCGATGGATTTCGTTGCGGGCAAGCACGCCGGAAAGATGCTGGCGTTTGTTGCGTTCGGGACGGACGATATTGGCCGGCAGGTGCTGCCAGGCGCCGAGAATCGCCTGCGTATCGAAGGCGCCGTTGGCGCGACGCTGCCAGTGGGTGAAGCGTGACTTGAACAGCACCCACAGCGTCTGAAATATGAAGTATTCGGACAGATGCCGGTCGATGCGCACCAGTCGATCGCCGGTATTGACGTCGATACTCGCCGGCGCCAGCAGTTCATAGAGGGCGGCCAGCGGACCTCCAGCAAACCTGGCATCGCGGAAAGCCTCGCGCAAGGCCCAGTGCAGCGCATTGTAGCCATAGTGATCGACCGCCTCGCGGTTGGCGCCGCGTTCGAGCAGGGCTTCCACCAAGGGCACATTGCCGGTAACGGCTGCGGCCATCAATGGCGTCTGGTTCATTGGCAAGCGATGGTCGATGCCGTACTGCTCGCATTGCCTGAGAATATCCTTGAAATGGTGGGCAAAGTAAGGGATGTAGGTCTTGCGGCCGAAAGTCGCGCGTTGCTGCGAAAAATATTTCGCCGGCTCGAATCTGGCCTCGCACGCCAGCCATTCGGCCAGTTGCGGCTCATCATGACAAGTCGCGTATTCGTAGAGTTGCTGCTTCCATTTCGCGCCAGGTGCCTGTTCGCGAAACACCTTGACCAACAGTTCGATGACCTTGGTCTCCTCGAACACCGGCCAGGGTACCGGCACCTGCTTCAGAATTGTGCGACGGATCGCTTCGGCCTGTTCCTGCTTGCCTTGCAGCTCCAGCTTGCGCGCTCCTTCTGCCAGTCTCCTAGGGTCGATTGTCTGGCCTCGACCCTGACCTGGCCGAGGCTCAGGTCGAGCAGTGCGAAGAGTGGATGCGCGGTGTCCGACTCGATGATGTAGATGTTCCGGATGGCGCGCGTCAGCGCTACATAGAGGGCATTGACAAAAAATTTGTAGACTTCCAGCGACTTGTCGCTCTTATCCTTGGCCCGCCGGTAGTCCAAGGTTTCGACGGCCAGGTCGGCGCGGGCAACGCCCTCGACGATGTCGCTGAACTCGGCGCGATGGTCGGAAATGAAACGGTAGAGGATGATGTTCTCGTATTCGAAGCCCTTGGCTTCATGAATCGAGAACAGCAGCGGCGTGGCGAAGTACCTTCTCGCTTCCACCTTGTCCTCGTCGCGCATCACCAGCACGGCGAACTGGGTGGACTGGCGAATCTTCTGGTCGAGTTCGCGCTTGCCGAGCTCCTTGTCGGGCATCAGCGCAATCTGTCCAGTGTCGCTGCCCACCGCCTGAACCAGGAAGTTGCTCTCGCGGTCGATCGAGCCAAAGCGCCTTTGCCTGATTTTCAGCAACTGGTTGGCGACCCGCGTGGCCTCCAGGCCGTTGCGGAAATTGGCCGTGAGCACGTGCAGTTCCTGCCGCTCGGCCAGCTTGGGGTCTTTCCAGAAAAGGCTCTTGACCTGACTCCAGGAAAAGAAGTTGGGATGGACGATCTGGTTGAAATCGCCGCAGAGCAGAAAATGGCCAGGTTTCCGCAAGGTCTTGAGAACCAGCGCCAGTTGCACGGTGGTGATGTCCTGCACCTCGTCGATGACCACGAAGTCGTAGCGTGGCGCGGCCAGCCGTTGCCAGTCCTGAGCAACGAGATTCAGGTCGTAGAGTTTCGCCTCGGCGAGCCAGTCGCGATATTTCTCGAACAGATCGTAAAGTTTGTCGCGCAGCTCGATGGGGAAGATCGACTGGCGTATACCGAGCGCCAGGTATTCATCGCGTGTGAGAACGCCGTCGGGAGCGGCCGCCAGAACGCCACGAATTTCTTCGAAGACCTGATGGCCGTCGAACTCCTTGAATGCCTGCCGCAGCCGCGCGAACCAGCCGGCAAAGTCGCGCCAGCCGGCTTCCCGGCCCGGCGGCACCCGGATCGACTCGACAAACTCGCGGTACGAGAGGAATACCGCTTCCTGAGCGGCGTGCTCGAAGCCGTTCGCGTAATAGAGAGCCCGGGCGCTCTGCGCAAGGTAGGCGGAGTGGGTGACATAGAGCATCTCGCCTTCTCCGTGCTTGAGCTTTTCCAGGGTCAGCGCGGTCTTGCCGCTACCGGCGCAGCCGACGACGATCAGCGGTGCCGGCCGGCGATAGATGGCCTCCTGGGTGTCATCGAAGGAGATTGGCTTGTCCAGCAGGTGAATCGTCGTACGCTCCGGGTGCAGGTAGCGTACCGGCTGCGCTTCCCTGATCGCTTCATCGACGCCAATCTCCGGAATCTTTTCGTCGTCGATTGCCGCCCCGCGCAGAAAGCGCGACTTGTCGTAATCGTGGTTACTGATCACTTCCAGCATCAGCGCGCAGCTTTCATCGCCGTAACGAATCAGGGTAAACAACACAACAGCCGGGCTGCATCATCGAGTTTGGCCCGGTAAAACCTGCCATGACTGAGATTGGCCAGCTTCTTGACCTGTGCGGCGCAAAAGTCATTGCGTGCGATGGCCTCCGCCACCTTGTGATATCTGGCCTTGACGCGGGACGTGTCGAGTCCGTTGTATTCGAGAATTTACACTGTTTATTTCCGGATGATCTGGATCGGACTTGCGGCTTGGAAGGCGTGACGCCAGGCATCCGCCGGATGGGCTTAGCAGCATCCGCCTGCGGCGGATTCTAACCGTTTCTGGACATGCTTGCGGCAGCACCGACTGCCGCAAACAGCGGTCCAGCGCTTACGGGGTGGACTACCCTGAGCAAAGCGGTTAAGCTTCCAACCCTGCACGCGCCCGTAGCTCAGTTGGATAGAGTACTGCCCTCCGAAGGCAGGGGTCGGACGTTCGAATCGTCTCGGGCGTGCCATGGATTCAATGACTTAAACCATCACGGGATAACTTCCCGGAATCTGTACGGAATCCAGACGGAATTCGCTCTTCAGATCGACCGGAAATCTTCCCCATGACCGCGGAACATGCCTTCAGATGGCTTGCCACCGGAAATTCCCCGACCGCCTTGCCGAGGTCTCCCGTGACAACCACAGGATGTGCCCTGCTCATACTGTTGGGACTAATGCGGCTATGGCGGATGCGGATCGTCCCGACTGACACCCATTAGCCGGCCCGTGTCAAGCGTGCGAAGCAAGGCCTCGCGTTGCTACCGCGATACCGTTTTGGAATGTGGCCCCGAAGGTCGGCCCGCATCTTTGCCTCGGAGCGGGGTCAAGGGCGGGCTGCGTTGTTGCAGCCCGGCAAAGCTTCCCTTGACGCCGCGTAGAGGCTCTACGCTTGGTCATGGCCGCGGGCGAGGCGTTTTCGCCCGCGGCCATGACGACCGATGCGTGGCCGGTCCTTCCAAAACCTCAAACTCTCCAGCGGCAGCGCTCGAACCGCACCCGGTTCTTCACCCATGGCTACGACCGAATCGCGCCAGACACCCATCAGGATCAAGCGAACGGCGATCAAGCAGCCGGTCGCCCTGGCGGCCCTTGCTGCCCCAGAAGAACGTTGGTGCCGCTTCGTGTCCAATGGATTCATCACAGACCTGTGGCTGCCGAAGGGTCGGCGCCAATCCCTGGGTGGCTCACGTTGCAGGCGATCCGCTGGTGCTGCCAACCGGTGACGGCGATCCGGCATCCCATTCAGACCAAATGGCTGTTGCTCCAGTCCCCAGTGCCGGGCTTGCCGGCCGCCGTCGTCACTCATGCGAAGCAGCGCGTCACGTCAAAAGGCTGGCGCTCCTTCAGTATGTGGTAGGACGCCCGGGCCAGCTTGTGCGCCAGCGCCTTGACCGCTACCACGTTGTTTGTCCTGGCCTTCTTCCGTTCGTAGAAGCGCTTCGCCTCGGCAATAGCGCAGGGCAAAGTTGGCCGCTTCGACGAAGGCCCAGGCGAGGTACTTGTTCCCGTTCCTCGCATTCCCTTCGCCTTTCTTCTTGCCATTGCTGGTGTGCACGCTATCGACGCAGCGCGCGTAAGAGACAAAGTTGCCGGTCGCGCCAAACCGCTCGATCGGACCCGTTTCAAGCAAAATGGTCGTGGCCAGCACTTGTCCGATCCCCGGCGTCGTGGTCAGCAGTGCGTATTCGAGTCGCTCCCCGACGCGCTCCTGCAGACGCTTTTCCAGAAGGTCGATTTGGCTGTTGAGGCTGGCAATGATGGCAACGTTCGCTTTTATCGCCAGGGCTACGTCCTCCGCCAGCCCCAGTTGATCGATCAAGTCGGCGGTCAGGCGTTTCACCTGGTTGCTGGTGATGCGGGCACCCCGTTGTCGGGCCATGATGTTCTCGACGGCCAGGATATGGGTGGTTCGGCTACGAACCAGTTGCATGCGCTTGCGCGCCAGATCGCGCACCGCGCGTTGTTCCGGCGGTAGGATGGTTCCCTTCGGCAGTATCCCCAGTCGCAGCAGGTGCGCGAGGTGACGGGCATCCGCTTGGTCGCCGCTGTGTTTGAGCCCGTCATACTTCTTGATCGCGGTCGTGTGCGCCAGATGGACGGCGAACCCCGCCGCCTGTAGCCCATCGACCAACCAGTACCAGTTAAAAGTCGATTCCACGACTACCCCTACCAACTCCGCTCGCCACGGCGAAAGCAACGCAAGGATCTTCTCCAGCTCGTTCGGCAGGCGCTTCTCGACCACGACCCTGTCTTCCTCGTCCGTCACCACGACCACACAGTTGTTCGAATGCAAGTCAATTCCGCTATATTTCATTTCCGGCCTCCTGTGGTTAAGCATGTAAACTCACTTTAAACCCACCGCCACCGCGGCGGTGGGAGGCCGGCTAGATGATTATCAGACTGACCACAAAAAATACGACTACCCGGAACCCGAATCTGCGTTTATGATGGGTTTTACATACCTGCTGGCAGCGTGCTGTCGGCTCAAGGAGCCACGCCTTCGGGTGTGGCCTTTTGCTATATGGAGGTAACTACTCAGGAGCAGGGACGGCATGTGCTTGTCGAGACATGGACGCACTTCCTGACCTTGACCTACTGAACGTTGCCGAGAAAGATCAAGTGATCCACGATCTGTGGTCGTTGGTGGGTAGTCTGAGCGTTGCACTCACAACGCTTCCAAAGAAGGTAGAGGAACTGGCAGCGCGCCTTG
>WBZL01001653.1_pt1 | contig 22897 bp, 20 predicted proteins | sample 5204291 | NCBI WGS metagenome assembly WBZL01 (sample SAMN12344345, study PRJNA552823) | activated sludge metagenome | biome: Activated sludge suspended growth; feature: Nitrification reactor; material: Wastewater; isolation source: activated sludge from nitrification reactor of wastewater...
GCGTCGGCGACCGCATCGAGTTCCGGCCGCTCGACCCCGACGGCTTCGACACCCTGGTGTTCCCCGACCTTCGCCTGGCGGTGCCCGCCGACTGGGACGAGTACCGCGATCGCGTCGTCGCCGCGTTCCCCGACGAACGTGCGGGGGTGCAGCGCTGCATGGACATCCTCCGCCAGGTCGCCGAGGAGAGCCGGATCCGGGCGATCCCCGGCGTCGACACACCGACCTTCGACCGCTGGGCGTTCCGTCCGCTGTCGGAGCTGTTCGAGCACGCCGAGCTGTCGGCTCGGGCCCGGGCGGTGCTCGACCACTGGTCGGGGCTGTACGCCGGCGGCCCGTCGCAGACCGCGGTGGTGATGCACGCCACGATCATCGACCACTACATGCGCGGCGCGGCCTACCCCGAGGGGGGCGGACAGGTGCTCCCGGCACGCCTCGCCCAGGTGATCGAGGCGTGCGGGGGCGAGATCCGGACACTGAGCACCGTCGAGGAGATCCTGGTGGAGAGCGGTAGGGCCCGAGGCGTGCGCCTGGCCGACGGATCCACGATCTCCGCCCCGCTGGTCATCTCCAACGCGGACCACACCCGGACTGTGAAGCAACTGGTCGACCGGCGTCACTGGGATCCGGCCACACTCGAGTGGGTCGAGCAGGCGACCATGACCCTCGGGTTGGTGTGCGTGTACGTGATCGTCGACGTGGAGCTCGACGGGCCGAACACCAACTACTTCCTGTTCCCCTCCTACGAGACCGATGAGCTCTACGACCGGCTCGACCGCGGCGAGATGGCCGAGGGGGTTCCGTTCGCCTACGTCGCGATGGCGTCGCGGAAGGACCCCGACAACCCGCACCTGTGCCCCCCGGGGCACACGAACTTCCAGATCATGACCCTGGCCCCGCGGGGCTGGGAGTGGTGGGGCCTCCACGACGGCCCCGCGGACGGCGCCCGATACCGCCGCGACGACTCCTACCGCGACCGCAAGGCCGACGTCACCGAGCGGCTGATCGACGCGGCGGAGCAGGTGCTCGGCCCGTTCCGCGACCACATCGTGCACGTCGAGACGGCCAGCCCCGCCTCCCAGGAGCGCTACACCCACTCCACCGGTGGGACGAGCTACGGCTACCTCCACTCCCCCGACCAGGTGGGAGAACGCCGGCCGGCACACCGAACCGAGATCGACGGGCTGTGGGTCGTGGGGGCGGGCACGGCGTCGGGCCACGGCATCGCCGGCACGATGGTCGGCGGGGTCAACTGCGCGGGCGAGATCCTGGGGCGGCCGCTGCTGGTCGAGATGGTGATGGGCACCACGCTGCTGGAGCCCTCGGCGGTACCTGCGGATCCACCCGACTTCGATCCGGTGGAGTGGTGTCGGGGGGCTGCGCTGCGTGAGCGCCGGGCCGCGGGCCGAGCGGCCCGCGCTGCCCGCGCTGCCCGCACGGCCGGAGGCACCTGAACTTCCCCTTGCTTGGTACCCTACGGGGGTATAGTCTACCTTCAGTTCGAGACGGACCGAGGGAGCATGACCGACCACACCACCACCCCGACCGAGACCAGCGACACCGGTTGCCACGACCACGATCCGGGCCCCGGCTACATGCACCGCAAGGACGAGTACCTCAAGCGGCTGCGCCGGATCGAGGGGCAGGCCCGGGGACTGCAGCGCATGGTCGAGGAGGACCAGTACTGCATCGACATCCTCACGCAGGTGTCGGCCATGACCAAGGCCCTTCAGGCGGTGTCGCTCGGACTGCTCGAGGAGCACCTCGGCCACTGCGTGCTGAACGCCGCACGGGCCGGCGGCGAGGAGGCGGACCTGAAGCTCAAGGAGGCGTCCGACGCCATCGCCCGCCTGGTCCGCTCCTGATCGGGCCGGCGGCCCGCCCCGCTGCGGATCCCCGCACCCCCGATCACGCACAGGGACACCCCTCACCCACCACGACGCCACAGCCACCACGACACCCATCACTCACGACACGGAGGAGACACCATGAACACCAGCACCTACACCGTCACCGGCATGACCTGCGGCCACTGCGTGATGTCGGTCACCGAGGAGGTCAGCGAGGTCCCGGGCGTCACCGGCGTCGACGTCGACCTGGACTCCGGCCGGATGACCGTCTCCTCCGACGCGCCGGTCGACGACCAGCTCGTCCGCGCCGCGGTGACCGAGGCGGGCTACCAGGTCGCCGACGCCTGAACGTCGGCGACCTGAGCCACGGATCGGAGCCGTGATGTCCACCCCGGCCAGGATCACCGCCTTCCTCGCGGGGCTGGTGGTCGTGTTCGTGCTGTCCTTCGCCGTCGGGCGGGCGGTCGGGCCCACAGCGGGCCCGACCGCACCTACCCATGACGGAGGCCACCCGACCACGACCTCCACGACCCCCTCGCCGACCGTGAACGCCCACGACACGGGCGGCCACGGAGGCTGAGCGGCACCCGCCGCGTCACACCCGTCCGCCCTCACGACCGGGAGGAGCCCCCGATGAGCGCACTCGACGACGACACCCGAGCACCCGAGGCCGATCACGTCCTGGAGCTGGCGATCGGCGGCATGACCTGCGCCTCGTGCGCCAACCGGATCGAGCGCAAGCTCAACAAGCTCGAAGGCGTGACCGCGACGGTCAACTACGCGACCGAGAAGGCCAAGGTCACCTTCGACGACTCGATCACCCCCGAGGTCCTCGTCGGCGCGGTCGAGCAGGCGGGCTACTCGGCCCGCCTGCCGGCGCCGCCGGCACCGACGGGCACCGCCGGCAGCGCACAGGGGTCCGACGTCGACGAGGACGCGCCCGTCCGGGCGCTGCGCCAACGCCTGATCATCTCGACGGTCCTGAGCGTGCCGGTCATCGCCATGGCGATGGTCCCGGCGCTGCAGTTCACCAACTGGCAGTGGCTGTCGCTCACCCTGGCCGCACCGGTGGTGGTGTGGGGCGCCTACCCCTTCCACCGCGCCGCGTGGACCAACCTCCGGCACGGCACCACCACGATGGACACACTGATCTCCATCGGCACCCTCGCCGCGTTCGGGTGGTCGCTCTACGCCCTGTTCTTCGGGACCGCCGGCGAACCCGGGATGACCCACGCATTCGAGCTCACCATCGCCCGCACCGACGGAGCCGCCAACATCTACCTGGAGGCCGCGGCCGGGGTCACCACGTTCATCCTGGCCGGCCGCTACTTCGAGGTCCGCTCCAAGCGGCGGGCAGGAGCGGCGCTGCGGGCGCTGCTCGAGCTCGGCGCCAAGGACGTCGCCGTGCTGCGCGACGGACGCGAGGAGCGCATCGCCATCGACCAGCTCGCCGTCGGCGACCGCTTCGTCGTGCGTCCCGGCGAGAAGATCGCCACCGACGGCACGATCGTCGAGGGCACCTCAGCGGTCGACGCGTCGATGGTCACCGGCGAGTCCGTACCGGTGGAGGTCGGAGCCGGAGATGCGGTCGTGGGCGCGACGGTCAACGCCGGCGGACGGCTGGTGGTGGCGGCGACGAGGGTCGGCGCCGACACGCAGCTCGCCCAGATGGCCCGCCTGGTCGAGGACGCGCAGAACGGCAAGGCCCAGGCCCAGCGGCTGGCGGATCGGATCTCGGGCATCTTCGTGCCGATCGTGATCGCGCTGGCCGTCGCGACGTTCGGGTTCTGGGCCGGCACCGGCGACGGGCTCACCGCGGCGTTCACCGCCGCGGTGTCGGTGCTGATCATCGCCTGCCCGTGCGCCCTGGGTCTGGCGACCCCGACCGCACTGATGGTGGGAACCGGCCGCGGCGCCCAGCTCGGCATCCTGATCAAGGGCCCCGAGGTGCTCGAGACCACCCGCCGGGTCGACACCGTCGTGTTGGACAAGACCGGCACGGTCACCACCGGGCGCATGACGCTGCTCGAGGTGGTCGTGGCCCCCGGCGAGGACGCCGAGCAGGTGCTGCGGCTGGCCGGAGCGCTCGAGGACGCGTCGGAGCACCCGATCGCCACTGCCATCTCGCGGGGTGCCCGCGAGCGGGTCGGCGACCTGCCGACGGTCGAGGACTTCGCCAACGTCGCCGGCCTCGGCGTCCAGGGCATCGTCAGCGCCGGGGCAGATCCCGGGTCCGACGGGGCTCCGGCCGTCTCCCATGCCGTGCTCGTCGGGCGCCCTGCACTGCTCGAGCAGTGGTCCCAGCACCTGGGACCGGAGCTGGTGTCGGCCATGGAGCGCTCCGCGGAGCAGGGACGCACCGCGGTGGCGGTCGGCTGGGACGGTCGGGCCCGCGGCGTGCTGGTGGTCGCCGACGCGGTGAAGCCGACCTCGGCCGAGGCGATCGCGGAGCTGCGCGGACTGGGCCTCACCCCGGTGCTGCTCACCGGCGACAACGCCACCGTCGCTCGCTCGGTGGCCGCCTCGGTCGGGATCGACCCCGGCCCCGACACCGTCATCGCCGAGGTGCTGCCGGCTGACAAGGTCGACGTGGTGCGTCGGCTCCAGGCCGAGGGCCGGTCGGTGGCGATGGTGGGCGACGGCGTGAACGACGCCGCGGCGCTGGCTCAGGCCGATCTGGGCCTGGCGATGGGAACGGGCACCGACGTCGCCATCGAGGCGTCCGACATCACCCTGGTGCGCGGCGACCTGCGGGTCGCGGCCGACGCCATCCGGCTGGCCCGGCGCACGCTCGGCACCATCAAGGGCAACCTGTTCTGGGCGTTCGCCTACAACGTGGCGGCGCTCCCGCTGGCCGCCGCGGGCCTGCTCAACCCGATGCTGGCGGGAGCGGCGATGGCGTTCTCGTCGGTGTTCGTGGTGTCGAACAGCCTGAGGCTGCGCCGCTTCTCGCCTGCCCGTCGATCGGGCACGACGGCGGCATGATCCGTCCCCGCCGGGCTCGGGGACACCGGCGGGGACGGATCAGATCATGTCGACGGGCCCGAGCCCGCGTCGTACGGATCGGATCCGGATCGGGCTCAGACCGACGAGGCGCCCACGGCGGCCTCGTGCTCGGCCTCGAGCTTGGACTCGTGCAGCACGAACCCCATCATCCCGCCGAAGCCGGGACCGCCCCAGAGGCCGGTGAAGCAGCCCAGGGCGATGGCCGCCACGGGCGGGAGTCCGAGCAGCAGACCGATCCCTCCGCAGAAGCCGCCCACGACGAAGAACCCGAGGATCGTTCCGATGACGATCGCCCGACCCGTCCCCGGTGCCACGGCGGGCTCAGGGGCGGTGGGTCGCTGGGCCTTTGTGTCATTCTTTTCTACCATTCGCTAGAAGATATGCCTTCGGGTGGCCGCCGACCAGTACCACGCTCTCCGCACCCGTCGGCGACGAGTTCTCCACACCCTCTCGTGTTGGCCATGGGTCCGGGGAACCAGGCGCGTCGATGCCGGTGGGGCTTCGACCCAATGCCCCCTCACGCTCCGTGGTGCTTCGATGACTGGAAGGACGGGGAAGGGACCCCGACGGACCCTGGGGGAACCGGATGACCGCACGAGCGATCGAACTGCACATGGACATCACGACCGAGGGGTCGGCCCGCCTGGAGATCGTCGAGGTCGACGACGTCGGTCAGGAGTTCGTGGTCGACCTGGTCGGACCCGAGGCCGAGGTGCGCGCGGAGGCGGCGTTCCTGGCCGAGCAGTACCACCTGGCGGCCATCGCCTGAACGGGCCTGCGGGGTCCGCCCCGGGCGTGAGATCGGTCACCCGGCTTTACGAGACGAGAGCGACTCGGAATAGAGTCCTTTGCGTCACAGTTGTGTCTCGTTATCACCCCGACGTCGGCGTCGGGAACGGGACACCCAGAAGGAAGCCCCCTCATGTCCGAAGAGCTCGTGTACCGACGCCGGTGGTGGATCCTCGGCGTGCTGTGCCTGTCGCTGATGGTGATCACGCTCGACAACACCATCCTCAACGTCGCCCTGCCCACCCTGGTGCGGGACCTCGGTGCGACAGACAGCCAGCTGCAGTGGATCGTCGACAGCTACACCCTGGTGTTCGCCGGACTGCTGCTCACCGCCGGCAGCCTGGGAGACCGGTTCGGGCGCAAGGGTGCCCTGCAGATCGGCATGGTCGTGTTCGCAGTCGGCTCGGCCCTCTCCGCGTTCGCCACCGACCCGAACCACCTGATCGTGACCCGATCGTTGATGGGGATCGGCGGGGCGTTCATCATGCCCGCCACGCTGTCGATCCTGACCAACGTGTTCCCCGCCGAGGAGCGCGGACGGGCCATCGGCGTGTGGGCAGGCGTGTCGGGGCTCGGCATCGCCCTGGGCCCGCTGCTCGGCGGCTACCTGGTCGAGCACTTCAGCTGGCACGCGGTGTTCACCGTCAACATCCCGATCGCCGTCGTCGCGATCGGGGCCGGGGTCGTGCTGCTCCCCCGCTCCAAGGACCCGTCGGCACCCCGGCTCGACCCGCTCGGAGCAGTCCTGTCGATCGCCGGGCTCGTGGCGCTGGTGTTCGGCCTCATCGAGGCTCCCGGTCGGGGGTGGACCGACGGGGTCATCCTCGGCTGCTTCGCCGCCGCCGCAGTGCTCCTGACCATGTTCGCCGTCCACGAGTTGCACTCCGCCGAGCCGATGTTCGACGTCACCTTCTTCAAGAATCCCCGCTTCACCGCGGCGTCCACCGCGATCACCCTGGTGTTCTTCGCCCTGTTCGGCTTCTCGTTCCTGCAGACCCAGTACTTCCAGTTCGTGCTCGGGTACTCCCCCGCCGAGACCGGCGTGCGCCTGCTGCCCCTGGCCCTCACGCTGATGGTCGTCGCCCCGCTGTCCAGCCGGATCGTCGAGAAGGTCGGGACCAAGGTCGTGGTGGGGACCGGGTTGACGCTGGTCACCATCTCCTTGTTGCTGCAGCTCCAGCTGACCGCCGAGAGCTCCTACCTCCCGGTGATGTGGCGCATGATGCTGCTCGCCATGGGCATGGGCATGACCATGGCGCCTGCCACCGAATCGATCATGGGCTCCCTACCTCTGGCCAAGGCCGGCGTCGGCTCGGCCATGAACGACACGACCCGCCAGGTGGGCGGCGCTCTCGGCGTCGCCATCATCGGCAGCGTGCTGTCCTCGGTGTACGGATCGAGGATCACCGACGCGCTGTCGGGCAAGGTCCCCGACCAGGCTCTCGACGCCGCTCGCAGCGGCGTGGGCGGCGCTCTGGCGGTGGCCGAGCGGGCCGGTGATGCCGGCGCCGGACTGGCCGAGCTCGCCCGCAACGCCTTCGTCGACGCGATGCACGGCGGAGCGATCGTCGCCGCGGTGGCCGCCGCGCTGGGAGCCGTCGTGGTGTTCGTGTTCCTGCCCGCCCACGCCCGCCGGGAGGACGAAGTGGCCCAGGAACGCGAGTTCGCCGCCGAGATGGCAGACGCCGCCGCCCACGGCGAGAGCGTCCGGGGCGCCCCGCAGCCGTGAGCGCCGCCGCCGGTCACGCCGAGCCGGCCACCTCGGGGCAGTCCCGCGCCCCCGGCCCGGGCCGGCCCCGCGACCCGCTGGTCGACCGGGCGATCCTCGACGCCGCGGTGGAGCTGCTGAGCGACGGCGGGATCGAGGCGATGACCATGGAGTCGGTCGCGACGCGGGCCGGAGTGTCCCGAGCCAGCGTCTACCGGCGCTACGCCAACCGGGTCGACCTGATGGAGGCGGCCTTCCACGCCGCCGCGCAGAAGAAGCCCGAACCACCCGACACCGGCGACGTCCGTCGGGACCTGGTCCAGCTGCTGACGCGCCTGTCCACGCTGCTGATGGAGTCCGACACCGGAGCGGTCCTGCCGGCCATGCTCGCCGCGGCCCGGGAGAACGCCGAGGTCCGCGAAGCGCTCGAGCGCTTCACCGCCGACCGTCGGACTCCGACCACCACCGTCCTGATCCGGGGGATCGAACGGGGCGAGATCCGCGCCGACGTGGATCCCGAGCTGATGGCCGACGCCCTGGTGGGGGCGGTGATCTACGGCCTGCTCCTGCGCAACGTCGGACCGGGCCGGGCGCGGGTCGCGAAGCTGGTCGATCTCGTGCTCGCCGGCGCCGCGGCGTGATCGTGTCGGGCGTTCCTTGCGGGGTCCACCGCGCGGCTCAGGTGGTGCTGGTCTCCGACGGGTCCTCGGCGAGGATGCCGTAGATCGCCTTGCGGGCATCGTTGAGGATCCGGGTGGCTCGCTCGAGCTGATCCGCGGTCCCGGTGTGGGTGACCTGCTTGAAGGCCATCGCCAGCTGGGAGACGGTGCGCCGGACATCGACGGAGGCGCCGTCGCCCGCCACGGCATCCCAGGGGGCGGGCTCACCCCCGGCAGCCGCCCGACGCCCGGAGTCGGTGAGGTGGAACACGTTCTTGCCGCCCTCGGGCTCGGATAGGACCAGGCCCTCGTCGGACAGCATCTGCAGCGTCGGGTAGACCGAGCCGGGGCTCGGCTTCCAGGCGCCACCGGTGCGCTCATCGAGCTCGCTGATGATCTGGTAACCGTGCATCGGCTGCTCGGCGAGCAGGGCCAGCACCGCGGCACGGACGTCGCCCCGGTTGGCGCGGCCGCCGGAGCGGGAGCGGTACCCGCCCCGACCCCGGCCGCGGCCGCTGCCTCTGATGGGGCGTCCCCGCCCAACCCGACGGCCGAACGGGTCGTGGCGGTTGTCGAGGTCGTGGTGGTCGTCATGGATGTGGTGGCTGCTCGGCCGCACGGTTGTGGCCCCTCTCGTTCCTCCGCCGGTCCGAACGGACCGGATGCACCGACCTATCTCGATCGGTTGCGATATATCGTTACTGATCCCGTGCGGGTCCGTCAACACCCGACCGGGAATCAGCGGCCGGTTCGCTCAGGGGTCGAACGAGGGCTGGTCCCACCACGGGAACCAGTCCGGCAGATCTCCGGGCACCTGCTGGCGCCACTCGGGCGGGCGCTTCTCGAAGAAGGCGGTGATCCCCTCGCGGGCGTCCGCTCCCGATCCGGTGGTGGTGACCCCCGGCGAGTCGATCCGATGGGCCTCCATCGGGTGATCCGCCACCAGGCCCCTCCACATCAGCTGCCGGGTCAGAGCGACCGACACCGGTGCCGAGTTGGTGGCGATCTCGGTCGCCAGGGCCCGGGCTGCACCCAACAGGTCCTCGGGCGCGTGCAGGGATCGGACCAACCCGCCGTCCAAGGCCTCGGCCGCCGGGAACACCCTGGCCGTGTAGCACCACTCGAGCGCCTGCTGGATGCCGACCAGTCGGGGCAGGAACCAGCTGGAGGCGGCCTCGGGGACGATCCCGCGGGCAGCGAAGACGAACCCGAACCGCGCCGAGTCCGACGCCAGCCGGATGTCCATCGGCAACGTCATGGTGGCGCCGATGCCCACGGCCGGGCCGTTGATGGCCGCGATGACCGGCTTGGTGACCTCGAAGATGCGCAGCGTGAGAAGGCCGCCGAAGTCCCGCCGCGGGTCGACCGGCCGGCGCATCGCGCGCTCCCCCGGCGACAGCTCCGCGGCCGCGGCGCCGCCGGGCGGGGCACCCCCACAGTCGGTCAGCTCCGAGGCCGCCCCGGCCGCGGCCGATCCCGCCGGGTCGAACGCGTCCGCGCCGCCGACGAGGTCCGCCCCGGCACAGAACGCCCGCCCCGCGCCGGTGACGATCACCGCCCGGACATCGGGGTCGTCGTCGACCCGGTCGAACGCGTCGATCATCTCCAGGCACATGCGAACGGTGAACGCGTTCATGTGCTCAGGTCGGTCGAGCGTGATCGTGGCCACGCCGTCGCTGACGTCGTAGCCGATCGTGCGGTAGCCATCCCCCACCGTCATCCCCCTGTCGTGTCGGCTCACACCTTGAGGAACCGGCTCACGGCGATGCCCGAGCCGATGCCACCGGTCAGGGCGCCGACCACGAAGATGATCAGGATCGACGTCCAGAGCTGACCGGAGTCCCAGCGGATCTGGTTGAGCAGCTCGAAGCCGACCTGGTCGACGAAGTTGCGCTTCCAGAGCTGGTCGAAGCCCCACGCCCCCACCGCGGCCAACGCCGCGCCCAGAAGTCCGTGGACCAGGCCCTCGACGATGAACGGCAATCGGATGAACCAGTTGCTGGCCCCGACCAGTCGCATGACCTCGATCTCGCGCCGCCGTGCGAACACCGCGGTGCGGATGGTGTTGAAGATCAGCAGGACCGAGGCCGCGATCAGCACGCCGCCGACGATCAGCACCCAGGTGTTCAGCGTCCTCACCGAGGTCTGCATCCGTTTGGCGTACTCGGCTGCGTACTCGACCCGGAGCACGCCCTCCTTGGCCTCGAGCTCGTCGCCGAGCGACGAGACGATCTCGGCATCGGTCGACTTCGGCTTGATGCGGAAGCTCTGCGGCAGGTCCTCGGGCTTGATCGTGTTGACCAGGTCGGGCTGGTCGCGGAACAGGCGCTTGAACTCGTCGTAGGACCGGGCGCTGTCGTAGAAGTCGAACTCGCCGACCTGGGGGCTGGAGTCGAGGGTCTTCTCCATCGCCTTGATCTGCTCGGCGGTGGCCGCCGGGTTCATGTAGACGAACAGGTCGACGTCGGAGCGCAGTCCCAGGAAGCTGTTGTTGATGCCGGCACCGATCAGGTAGCTGGCTGCGACCATGGCCAGCGACACCGCCACGGTGAGCACCGCTGCGAACGTGAGGGTCAGGTTCCGGACGAGGTTGGATCCCGTCTCGCGGAGGATGTAGTCAGCGCGTACGGCCACGTCGCCTCACTCGTAGACGCCGCGGGCCTGGTCGCGAACGACCCGCCCCCGGTCGAGCTCGATGACCCGTCGGCGCATCGTGTCGACGATGCCGCGGTCGTGGGTGGCCATGACGACGGTGGTGCCCGTCCGGTTGATGCGGTCGAGCAGCTTCATGATGCCCACCGAGGTGGCCGGATCCAGGTTCCCGGTCGGCTCATCCGCGAGCAGGATCAGCGGCCGGTTCACGAAGGCCCGTGCGATCGACACCCGCTGCTGCTCACCGCCGGAGAGCTCGTTGGGCATGTTCGACTGCTTCTTGGCCAGTCCGACCAGGTCGAGGATCTGGGGGACGGCCTCGCGGATGGCGGAGCGAGGCCGACCGATCGCCTCCAGGGCGAACGCGACGTTCTCGTAGACGCTCTTGGTCGGCAGCAGCTTGAAGTCCTGGTAGATGCTGCCGATGTTGCGGCGCAGGTACGGCACCTTGTAGCCGGGCAGCTCGGCGATGTCCTTGCCGGCGACGAAGATCCGGCCCTTCTCGGGTCGCTCCTCGCGGTTGAGGAGCCGCAGGAAGGTGGACTTGCCCGACCCCGAGGGACCCACGAGGAAGACGAACTCGCCCTTGTCGATGTCGACCGAAGCGTCACGAAGGGCGACCATCTCGCCCTTGTAGATCTTGGTCACGTTCTCGAGCTTGATCACGCTGACCTCTCTCCGCGGGAGGGAGGACCCGCGGCGATGTTACGAACCTGTGACGATAGCTCAGCGGGGAGGGCCGCGAACCGACGTCGGCAGCAGTCTCTCAGCCCCGGCGCCGCAAGTGGCGGAGGCCCTGCGCTCACCCCACACCCGTTCTGTTCGTTGGATCACAACACTCGTGTTGTGATCCAACGAACAGAACGGGCAGCGCGGTCCGGGCAGGAGGGTCCGGGCAGGGGGCGTCGACGTGACCGGGTCAGCCGCCGACGCGGACCCACTGGAGGTAGGCCTCCATCAGGTCGTCCAACTCGCCGTCGAGCACCGCCTCGGGGTTCGACAGCTCCAGGCCCGACCGCAGGTCCTTGACCTGCTGGTAGGGCTGCAACACGTAGTTGCGGTCCTGGCTCCCGAAGTCGACCGCCGCGCCCTCGCCGGTGATCTCGGCCAGCTTCTCGGCCCGCTTCTGTCGTTCCAGGTCGAGCAGCTTGGCCTTGAGGATCTTCATGGCCCGGTCCTTGTTCTGGTGCTGGGACCGCTCGTTCTGACACGAGGTGACGATGCCGGTGGGCAGGTGGGTGATCCGCACCGCCGAGTCGGTCACGTTGACGTGCTGGCCGCCGGCGCCCGACGAGCGGTACACGTCGATGCGCAGGTCCTTGTCGTCGATGTCGATCTCGTCGTCGACGTCGTCGATCCACGGGGTGACCTTCACCGAGGCGAAGCTGGTCTGGCGACGGGCGTTGTTGTCGAACGGCGAGATGCGCACCAGCCGGTGCACCCCGTGCTCGGAGCGCATCCAGCCGTAGGCGTTGCGACCCCGCAGCAGGAAGGTGGCCGAGGAGATGCCCGCCTCGGTGCCCTCGTTGAGCGACTCGATCTCCAGGTCCATGCCGGAGCGCTCCGCCCACCGCACGTACATGCGCAGCAGCATCTCGGCCCAGTCCTGGGCGTCGACGCCGCCGGCGCCCGAGTTGACCTCGACGATGGCGTCGCGGTCGTCGTAGTCGCCGGTGAACAGCGCCCGCAGCTCGAGGCGATCGAACTCGCCCACCAGCGACCCGAGCTCGGACTCAACCTCGGGCTCGAGCGACTCGTCGCCCTCCTCGCGGGCCAGCTCGGCCAGGGTGTCGACGTCGTCCACGCGGGACTCGAGCCGGTCGAAGAGATCGAGGTCGTCGCTCAGCTCGGCGAACTCCCGCTGCAGGGCCTGGGCGGACTCGGGCTCGTCCCACAGGTCCGGCCGACCGAGCTCGGTCTCGAGCTGTGGACGGCGGGCCCGCAGCTCGGCGACGCGCAGGTAGCCCTCGGCCTCGGCCAGTCGGGTGCGGAGCGCGCTGATTCGGGGGGTGAAGTCCTGCACGGTGTGGGTTCTCGTCTGTTCGGTCGGGCTCAGGCTGCTCGGTCGGGCTCAGGCCGCGCCGTGGCAGACCTTGAACTTCTTGCCGCTCCCACACGGGCACGGTGCGTTGCGCGGGGTCTTGTCCCACTCGCTCTTGACCACCGGCTGCTGCGGGGCGGCGTCGTCGTCGGCCTGGACAGCTGCGGCCTCGTGGGCGGACTCCGCGGCGACCACGGCGGGCACCGGGTTCGGCCCCGAGGACGGGTCGTCGGGAGCGGAGTAGTCGAAGCGCTGCGGCTGGAGGCGGGGCTGCTCCTCCTTGACCGCCTGGACGTGCATCACGTACTGCACGTATTCCTTGCTGACCGCCTCCATGAGCGAGCCGAACATGTCGAAGCCCTCTCGCTGCCACTCGGTGAGGGGGTCCTTCTGGCCGAGCGCCCGCAGGTTGATGCCCTCCTGGAGGTAGTCCATCTCCTTGAGGTGGTCCCGCCACTTGGCATCGATGATGCGCAACATGATCTGACGCTCGATCTGACGGAACGTGTCGGCGCCGAACTCGGCCTCGCGCCCCTCGTAGTGGCTGACGGCGTCGGCCATGAGAAGGTCGTAGAGGCCGTCCTGGGAAGCAGCCTCGGTGAGGTCCTCGACGGTGAGCTCGACCGGCCAGTAGGTGGCGGTGTCGCCGAGGAGGGCCTCGATGTCCCAGTCGTCGCTGTAGTCCGAGCCGCAGTGGGTGCCGATCAGCTCGTTGGTCGCCTCGGCCAGCGCCTGGAGGGTCTCCTCGCGCAGGTCGACACCCTCGAGCACCTCGTCGCGCCGGGCGTAGATCACCTTGCGCTGCTCGTTCATGACCTCGTCGTACTTGAGGACGTTCTTGCGGATCTCGCCGTTGCGCGCCTCGACGGTGTTCTGCGCCTTCTCGATGGCCCGGGTGACCATCTTGGCCTCGATCGGCACGTCGTCGTCCCAGCCCTTGCCCATGACCCACTCGATCGCCCCGGTGGCGAAGAAGCGCATGAGGTCGTCCTCGAGCGACAGGTAGAACCGGCTGGCTCCCGGGTCGCCCTGACGGCCGGAGCGGCCGCGGAGCTGGTTGTCGATGCGGCGGCTCTCGTGGCGCTCGGTGCCCAGCACGTACAGGCCGCCGAGCTTGCGGACCTCTTCGCCCTCGGCCTTGCACTCGACCTCGTACTTGGCGAGCAGCTCCTCGTAGCGGGCCTCGGCCTCCTCCGTGCCGTCCTCGAGCCCCTCGGCGTGCACCTCGCGCCGGGCGAGGCCCTCGGGGTTGCCGCCGAGGAGGATGTCGACGCCGCGGCCCGCCATGTTGGTCGCGACGGTGACCGAGCCGATCCGGCCGGCCTGGGTGACGACCTCGGCCTCCTTGGTGTGCTGCTTGGCGTTCAGCACGGAGTGCGGAACGCCGCGCTTCTCGAGCTCGCGGCTGAGGCGCTCGGACTTCTCGACCGACACCGTGCCGACCAGCACCGGCTGACCCTCGGCCTGACGCTCGACGATGTCGTCGACCACCGCGGAGAACTTGGCCGCCTCGCTGCGGTAGATCAGGTCTGCGTCGTCTCGGCGCTGCACCGGCCGGTGGGTGGGGATCGGGACGACCTGCAGGTTGTAGGTCGACATGAACTCCGCCGCCTCGGTCAGGGCGGTGCCGGTCATGCCGGCGAGCTTGTCGTACATGCGGAAGTAGTTCTGGAGGGTGACCGTCGCCAGGGTCTGGTTCTCCTCCTTGATCTTCACGCCTTCCTTGGCCTCGACCGCCTGGTGCAGGCCCTCGGACCAGCGACGGCCCTCGAGGACTCGACCGGTGAACTCGTCGACGATCTTCACCTCGCCGTTCTGCACCAGGTAGTCACGGTCGCGCTTGTAGAGCTCCTTGGCCTTGATCGAGACCTGCAGCTGGTGGACGAGGCTGTTGGAGACGTCGTCGTAGAGGTTCTCCACACCGAGGCTCTTCTCGACCTTGGCGATGCCGTCGGGCAGCGGGAAGACGACCCGCTTCTCTTCGTCGACCTCGTAGTCGACGTCACGCGTGAGGCCCCGGGCCACCGACGCGAACTTGTAGTAGAGCTTGGCCGCGTCGCCGACCCGACCCGAGATGATCAGCGGGGTGCGGGCCTCGTCGATGAGGATCGAGTCGACCTCGTCGACGATGGCGTAGACGTGCCCGCGCTGGACCTTCTCCTCGAGCGACAACGCCATGTTGTCGCGCAGGTAGTCGAAGCCGAACTCGTTGTTGGTGCCGTAGGTGATGTCGCACGCGTACTGCTCGCGCTTGAAGTTCGGGTCCTGCTCACCGGGCAGGATCATGCCGATGGTGAGGCCGAGGAACCGGTGGACCTGACCCATCCACTCGGCGTCGCGACGGGCCAGGTAGTCGTTGACGGTGATGACGTGCACCCCGGTGCCGGGCAGGCCGTTGAGGTACACCGGCAGGGTCGACACGAGCGTCTTGCCCTCGCCGGTCTTCATCTCGGCGACCCACCCGAAGTGCAGGGCGGCACCACCCATGAGCTGCACGTCGTAGTGGCGTTGGCCGATGATGCGGCTGGCGGCCTCGCGTACGACGGCGAAGGCCGGGATCAGCAGGTCGTCGAGCGGGATGCCCCGATCGAGCTGCTCGCGGAACTCGACGGTGCGGTGCTGGAGGTCCTCGTCGGAGAGGGCCTGCATCTCGGGTTCGAGCGCTCCGATGTCGGGAACCAGGTCCGCCAGGGCGCGGACCTTCTTCCCCTCGCCGGTGCGCAGCAGTCGATCCATGAATCCCATAGCGGGCCCACTCTACCGGTGGCGGTGGTCGACCCCCTTGCGCCCACCGGCTCCGGCGCCGTTGTCGGGGCCGGGCCGTACGGTCGGGCCGTGCTCGAGGTCCTGCTCCCCCGCCGCTGCGCCGTGTGCGCGGCGCCGGGCTCCGCCCTGTGCGGACCGTGCACGTCCCGGCTCCCGCCGGCACCCGATCGGGAGCCGCCCGTCGGGCTGGACGACTGCTGGGCGCTGCTGGCCTACGACGGGGAGACACCCCGGCTGGTCGCCGAGCTCAAGTTCCGGAACCACCGCGACGTCCTGTCGCCGGTCAGCCGGGCCCTGGCCCACTTCGTGACCGGTTCCCCCAGCGCGGTGAACTCGGTCACCTGGGCTCCCACCAGCATCCGCCGACGTCGCCGGCGCGGCTTCGATCAGGCCGAACTGCTGGCCCGCGGCATCGGAGGCCGGGCGTCGACACCGGTGACCGGGGTGCTCGAGCGGGTCTCCGCCGGCGCCCAGACCGGCGCCGACCGCGACCACCGGTTGCTCGGCCCCGCCTTCCGTGCGACCGCACCGGTGGCCGGACACGTCGTGGTGGTCGACGACGTGTGGACCACCGGGGCGACGCTGTCGGCCGCGGCCGCGACGCTGCGAGAGGCGGGAGCGACGCGGGTCAGCGGGCTGGTGCTGGCCGTGCGCCCGTGATCAGTTGCCCGGCAGCGCCATGGTCGGGTTCTCGCCTCCCAGCATCCGCTCCACCCGGTCCCGGACCATCGTCTGCCACTCCGGGTGCGTGAGGATGTAGAAGCGTCGCTCCTCGATCGCGCTCACGACCATGTCGGCGACGACGGCGGGGCGTATCCCCTCGGCCACGAACCCGTCGATCATCGCCTTGAGCTGGGCGGCGTCGACCGGAGCGTCACCGTCGGCGGCCTCGGCGGCGGCCTGGGCCGCCGCGACCTCGTCGGGCTGGTTGCGGTCCGACTCGTTGATGCGGGTCTGCACCCATCCGGGGCACAGCACGCTGATGCCCACCTCGGGGTGCAGCATCTCGAGCTCGACGTACATCGACTCCGACATGGTCACCACCGCGTGCTTGGACACGTTGTAGGGGCTCATGAACGCCGGTGAGGTCAGACCGGCCATCGACGCGGTGTTGACGATGTGGCCACCGCCGCTGGCGATGATGCGCGGCGTGAATGACCGCAGGCCGTGCACCACGCCCATCAGGTTCACGCCCAGTACCCACTCCCAGGTGGACAGGTCGACCTCCCAGGTGGCGCCGCCGCTGCCCACCCCCGCGTTGTTGCATGCCACGTGGAGGGCTCCGAACGTGTCGATCGCGGCCTGGCCGACACGCTCGACATCCGCGGCCCGGCTCACGTCCGCGGTGACGGCGAAGACGTCCGCACCGTCGCCGCGGAGGGCGTGGGCGGTCTCCTCGAGCGGCCCGGGCTCGATGTCGGCGAGAACGAGCTTCATGCCTCGGGCCGCGAAGGCGGCGGCCATGGCAGCGCCGATCCCGCTCGCCCCACCGGTCACGACCGCGACCTTGCCCTCGAACTCATCCATGCCACACCCCCGGGACGACGTCACCTGCGGGCGACCACCCGAGGCCGGACGGAGCGTAGGTCAGACGACCGGCGCCGCGGCGAGGCGCTCGGCGCAACGCACACCCTGATCGACCGCCAGCGGATAGACCGCCCGGGCCCGATCCGCGTCGAAGAGGTTCATGGGGTTGCGCCCGGCGTGCGCCGCGATCGCCCGGTCGGGTCGGATGACGGTGATCCGACGGTCCGGATAACGGCGCCTGAAGGCCCGGACCTCGCGTTGGAGCAGCAGTCCGGCGCCTCTCCCCATCGCCCCCAGGTGCGGGCCGGCGAGAGGAGCGACGACGATGACCGACTCCGCCGCCGGCGCGGCGTCGACCGAGGTGGCCGAACGGACTCCGCCGTCGATGTAGAGCCGGCCGTCGACCCGGTGAGCCGGGAGCAGTCCCGGCACCGCGGACGAGGCCGCCACCAGGTCCGACAAGCGGTAGCGGTCGCCGTCGAGGATGTGACGTCGACGGCTGCGCACGCAGACCGCCGAGACCGACACCAGCGGGTGGGTGGCCGCGCCGAACACCGACTCCGCGGCGTCGGCCAGGACCCCCGGTCGGCGGTTGGGGACCCTCGGGGCGTCGATCCCGGCGATCTCGTCGTAGGTGACGCCCAGCGCCACCACCGCGGCGGCCCAGGAACCCGCCGAGGTGCCGAGCGCCGGCGCGGACTCGACCGGGACTCCCGCCGCCGCCAGCCCGTGGGCGACACCGACGCAGTAGCCGATCCCGAACATGCCTCCCCCGCCGTACACCATCGACAGCGGACGCGGCGACGTCGGGCTCGTCCCGACGTCGTTGCGTCCCGTCCGGTGCGTCCGCGGGTGGCGGAGGTCGATCGGGTGATCCTGGGTCATGTCGCCTCCGTTCGCCCGAGCGGGCGGGGCCCGCCACCTCGACGGTACGGGTACCGTCGAGAGGCGACGAGAAGGTAATGCTCCCCACCTCGAGGAACGTGGACGCCCGACCCCGGGGGGATCCGCCCATTCCCCGGCGGCCCCCGATCCGACAGGATCGAACGGGGCGACGTCCCCGACGCCGCCCCGACCGCGGGCACCCCGCACGATGACCACCCTGACCGACACCCCCGACGTGGCCGACGAGCACCCGGCGCCACGGCCGTCGATCGGCACCCTGCCCGGCCTCACCGGCCTGCGAGGGATCGCGGTCGTGGCCGTGGTCGCCTACCACCTGGGCTACCTGCCCGGCGGCTTCGTCGGCGTCGACCTGTTCTTCGTCCTGTCCGGATTCCTGATCACGTCGCTGCTGATGAGTCGCCCCCCGGTCGGCGCTGCCGGGCTTCGACGGTGGTGGGCCCGTCGCGTGCGACGCCTCACCCCGGCCGTCGCCGTGGTCGTCCTCGCGGTCCTGGCCCTGTTCCTGACCCGCTCGGGCATCGCGCTCGACGCCGTCGCCACCATGACGTGGTGGCAGAACTGGCACCTGATCGCCGAGGGGACCAGCTATTGGGCGAGCTCGCCGTCGCCGCTGCGCCACGCCTGGTCGCTGTCGATCGAGGAGCAGTTCTACCTGCTGTGGCCGGTGACCCTGCTCGGCCTCCTGGCGCTCGGCCGCCGGTGGCGACGCCCCGCCGCCGTGGTCGCCGGCGCCGCGGCCCTCGGCGCGGCCGCGTCGTTCCTGTGGGCGTCGTGGCTGAGCGGGGCCGACGGGGCGGACCTGTCGCGCATCTACTTCGGCACCGACACCCGCATCGGCGCCCTGCTGGTCGGATGTGCCGCCGCGGCGTGGATGCAGAGGGAGCCGGAGCGATGGCGACGCCCTCCCCGGGTACGGCCGGCCGTTTCCGTCACCGCCGTCGGCGCCGGGATCCTCCTCGCCGTCCTCAGCGTCTCCCTCGCTCCGGACTCCCTGTGGAGCTACCGCGGAGGCCTGGCGCTCGTCGCGCTGAGCGCGCTGGTTCTGGTGGTCGCCTGCAGCGGGCCCGGTCCGGTCAGCAGCGCCCTGTCCGGACGTGTCCTGCAGTGGCTCGGCACCCGCTCCTACGCGATCTACCTGTGGTCCTGGCCGATCCAGCTGACCGTCCAGGAGCGCTGGCCCGATCTCGAGCTCCGCTGGGTGGCGGCGACGACTGCGGTCAGCTCGCTGCTCCTGGCCGACGTCTCCATGCGCGTGGTCGAGAACCCGCTGCGCTTCGGCTCAGGCTGGGCCGAGGGGCTCCGACCTCGGCGGGCGGCCTGGGGTCTGGGCCTCGTCGCGCTGGTCGTCGGGGCGTCGGTGGCGGCTCGATCGACGGTGCCGACCACGGCGGAACGCCTGGCACAGGAGTTCGAACAGGTGCCCGACCCGACCACGACCGTCGTCGCTCCGACCGACGGGGTGGCACCGACCGCTCCCCCGACCACCGTGTGCGTCCCCACCACCGACGTGGCCACCCAGTTCTCCGGGGGCGACAGGAAGTTCGACCCGAGCACGGTCGAGGGTATCGGCGACCCGACCGGCGACAAGTGCGGGGCGACCCGGGTCCTGGTCGTCGGCGACAGCACCGGTCGGGGCGCTGCCAACGGCCTGAGGCGCGCCCCCGCCAGCGGGCTCGAGGTCTGGGACCGGACGGTGCTCGGGTGCGGGATCGAGGTGAACCCGGCCAAGTGCCCGTCGTGGCGGACGATCTGGCCCGCAGCGGTCCAGGAGGTCCGCCCTCAGGTGGTGCTGGTGCACCTCGGCGTGTCGGTCGACGTCGTCGATGGCCCCGAACCCCGCTTCACCGCCCCCGAGGCATCCGGATTGCGCCAACAGGTCATCGGCGAGGCGATGGACGCCCTGGCCGCCACCGGTGCCCGCGTGGTGTGGACGCTCCCGGCGGTCCCGCTCGACAACGGCACCTTCTACTGCGGTGGCTCCCGCAAGGGCACGGGGTGCGACCCCGACTGGATCGCCCGCTGGAACGCGGACGTGGTCGCGGCCGCGACCCCGCGGGGCGTGGCCGTGGTGAACCTCGAGGACTGGGTGGCCTCGCGGGGGCGGACCAAGGCGGACCGCCCCGACGGGCTGCACTTCTCGGGCGCCGGCCTCGACGCCGAGGCCGCGCTGCTCGCCCCGCAGCTCCGTTGAGGCGACCCCGCCGCGGTCGGGTACCGGTGGCGTTCGGTGCCGGTGGCGCTCAGTACCGGTAGTGGTCGGGCTTGTAGGGGCCCTCGACCGGGACCCCGAGGTAGGCCGACTGCTCCGGGGTGAGCGTGGTGAGGCGGACGCCGAGGGCGTCGAGGTGGAACCGGGCGACGTCCTCGTCGAGCTGCTTGGGCAGCACGTGGACGCCGAGCGGGTAGTCGGCGGTCTTGGTGAACAGCTCGATCTGAGCCAGCACCTGGTTCGAGAACGAGCAGCTCATCACGAAGCTCGGGTGCCCGGTCGCACAGCCGAGGTTCAGCAGCCGGCCCTCGGCGAGCACGATCACCGAGTGGCCGTCGGGGAACACGAACTCGTCGACCTGCGGCTTGATGTTGACCTTGCGGATGTCGCTCTGGCGGTACAGGCCGGCCATGTCGATCTCGTTGTCGAAGTGGCCGATGTTGCCGACGATCGCGTTGTGCTTCATCCGGGCCATGTGCTCGGCGGTGATGATGTCCTTGTTGCCGGTCGTGGTGATGAAGATGTCGGCGGTCTCGACGACGTCCTCGAGACGCACCACCTGGATGCCCTCCATGGCGGCCTGCAGCGCGCAGATCGGGTCGATCTCGGTGACGACCACCCGGGCGCCCTGTCCGCGCAGCGACTGCACGCAGCCCTTGCCGACATCGCCGTAGCCGCAGACGACCGCGAGCTTGCCGCCGATCATCACGTCGGTCGCCCGGTTGATGCCGTCGACGAGGCTGTGGCGACAGCCGTAGAGGTTGTCGAACTTGGACTTGGTGGTGGAGTCGTTGACGTTGATGGCCGGGAACAGCAGCAGGCCCTGCTCGAACATCTGGTAGAGGCGGTGCACGCCGGTGGTCGTCTCCTCGGTCACGCCCTTGATGCCGGCCCCGATGCGGGTCCAGCGCTGTGAGTCCTCGGTCAGGGTCCGGCGCAACGTCGAGAGCACGACGCCCCACTCGTCGGAGTCCTCCTCCACGGTGTCGGGGACCGCGCCGGCCGCCTCGTACTCGGTGCCCTTGTGCACCAGCAGGGTGGCGTCACCGCCGTCGTCGAGGATCATGTTCGGGCCGGTGTGGCCCTGTGCGTCGGCCGGCCAGGCGAGCACCTGCTCGGTGCACCACCAGTACTCCTCGAGCGACTCGCCCTTCCAGGCGAAGACCGGTACCCCGCGCGGGTCCTCGACGGTGCCGTCCGGGCCGACGGCGACCGCGGCGGCGGCCTCGTCCTGGGTCGAGAAGATGTTGCAGCTGCACCAACGCACCTCGGCCCCGAGGGCGGTGAGGGTCTCGATGAGCACGGCGGTCTGCACGGTCATGTGCAACGACCCGGTGATCCGGGCCCCGGCGAGGGGTCGGGAGTCGGTGTACTCGGCGCGGATCGCCATCAGACCGGGCATCTCCTGCTCGGCGAGCTCGATCTGCTTGCGGCCGATGGGGGCCAGGGCGAGGTCCGCGACCTTGAAGTCGGTGAACGTCATGGGATGCCTCCTGGGCGCGGCGGACGCGCCGCGGTGGTGAAGTCGTGTGGGACGAGCTCGGGCTGGGGTCGTCTGACTCCGGGTACAGGGCAGCCCTGGCGGGACCAGAGCCTACCCGCGACCGGGCGGAGGGACCTCGGTGGGTCCGGAGCCGCGCCCGGACGGCGTCAGGCGCCGACCAGATCCTCGGACAGCTCCCAGAGCCGCACCGCCTGATCGGGGTCCCGGGCCCAAGAGCGCACTCCGTGGGTGGCGTCGGGGTCGTCGACCGGTTCGGCCACCGAGCAGTTCTCCAGGTAGGCGCCGCCGTGCGCCTCGAGGGCGGGCGACGTGGCCGCCCACACCGTCGTCGCCGCTCCCTGCGGAACCGACTTGAACACCGCCCGCCCGCCGTCGGCGGAATCGGCGCCGGTGCGGCGCACCGACGACAGGTACTCGAAGTCCTCGGCCTGCATGTGCCGGCCCAGGTCGGTGGCGATCATGCCGGGGTGCACCGAGAACGCCCGGATGCCGTCGGAGGACCACCGGCGGTCGAGCTCCAGAGCGAACAGCGCGTTGGCGGTCTTGGACTGCCCGTACGCGGTCCAGTTGAAGTAGTCCTCCGAGCGCTCCCAGTTGGGGTCGTCCCAGCGGATCGGGCTGAGCCGGTGCCCACCCGAGGACAGCACGACGACCCGGGCGGATCCGTGCTCTGCCACGGCGGTGGCCAGGGGCTCCTTGAGCAGGGTCGTGAACAGGAAGTGCCCCAGGTGGTTGGTGCCGAACTGGATCTCGAAGCCGTCGGTGGTTCGACCCAGCGGACAGGCCATCACCCCCGCGTTGTCGATCAGCAGGTCGATGACCGGATGCCGATCGGCCACCTCGGCCGCTGCAGCCCGGACCGAGGTCAACGCGGCCAGGTCGAGCACCACCGAGTCCACGGTGATGCCGGGGACCTGGTCGCGCAGCTGTGCCACCGCGGCGTCGAGCTTGGCGCGGTCACGCGCCGCGAGGACCACCGCGGCACCCCGAGCCGCCAGGGCCCGGGCCGTCTCGAGGCCGAGCCCACCGGACGAGCCGGTGATGACCGCGGTGCGTCCGGTCAGGTCGACACCCGCGAGGACGTCGTCGGTCGTGCTGTCGGCTCCGAGCATCGTGGCTCCCCCTCGTCCGGCTGACCCCCCGGCCCGGACCGCCCGGTCCGTGACGTCAGGCGTTGCGCAGCCATTCCTTCAGATCGTCGAGCACCGCGATGGGGCCCGGGTCGACCCCCGCCCTCGCCGCCAGGTGCAGCGTGACGAGATCCCCCTGCAGGACCAGGT
>WBZL01001655.1_pt1 | contig 22892 bp, 22 predicted proteins | sample 5204291 | NCBI WGS metagenome assembly WBZL01 (sample SAMN12344345, study PRJNA552823) | activated sludge metagenome | biome: Activated sludge suspended growth; feature: Nitrification reactor; material: Wastewater; isolation source: activated sludge from nitrification reactor of wastewater...
CGCTCCGGCACGCTGCACCAGGTACGAGTGGGCACCAAAGGAGTCACGATGGTTGTGGCCCATCGCGTACACACCAGGAGTCAGTTCGAACGGGAACGCCGGTTCCGCCGGCCGGCGCAGGGACCGCAGATGCTGGCGACGCGCGGACTCGAGTACGGGGAGACGCCAGGCTTCGGCTGGATCGCGGGAGAGGTGGTGCGGATCGAGCCTGCCGACCCGGGGCTCAAGGTCCCCCACATGGGCTGGAACGACCTCGTGATCGACCGGCCGCACCCTGTGCTCGCCGGGATCGGGACCGGCGATCATGCCTATTTCGTCCACTCCTACCACTTCCGCGTCGCGGACCCCGGCCACCTCGTCGCGCATTGCGACTATGGCGGGCCGATCACGGCCATCGTGGGCAGGGACAACATCCTCGGCACCCAGTTTCACCCGGAGAAGAGCCAGGCCGTCGGCCTCAGGCTGATCGCCAACTTCCTCGGCTGGGCGCCCTGAGGCGTCACTTCACGCGGGTCCAGTTCTGGCCAAGGCAGATCGGCCCGATGCAGCCCGACACCTTCAGCCGGTTGCCCGAAAGCGCCATCTTCGACTTGTAGGTCTTGCCGTTCGACGGGCGCCAAATCTTGCCGTTGCCATAGCTTCCGTCCCCGGTCGGCTGCATGTCCCAGACGATCTGCTTGCCGAGGTTCTCGCTCTGCCGTGGCGAGCCGTCGTCGTTGAACGCGGCAGAGATCACGCCGCAGAGCCTCTCGCCGCAGGGTGAAATCGTGATCTGGGCATAGGCGCCGTCATCCGGCTCGGTCTGCCAGACACCCTCCACCGGATCGGCCATGGCCATGCCCGCCGTCAGGATGAAAGCCGCCGCGATCGTCAGATTCCTCATGTCCGATGTCCTCCCTGACACTCCCGAAGATCATCGGAGAACTGCCCCGTCGCGTCCAGAGTGACGTGACGTTGGACGCCTTTGCATTCGGCCCGCTCATGTGGCAAGAGGCGGCACGAACAAGGAAGGCGCAATGATCCTCTACCCGGCCATCGACCTCAAGGACGGCCAGTGCGTGCGGTTGCTGCACGGCGAGATGGACAAGGCCACCGTCTTCGGCGACGACCCCGCCGCGCAGGCGGCGAAGTTCGAGGCGGCAGGCTGCGAATGGCTGCACCTCGTCGACCTGAACGGCGCCTTCGCGGGTGCTCCGGTGAACGCCGCGGCCGTCGAGGCGATCCTCGCCCGCGTCAGGGTTCCCGCCCAACTCGGCGGCGGCATCCGCGACATGGCGACGATCGAGGCGTGGCTGGCGAAGGGCCTCGCGCGTGTCATCCTCGGCACCGTCGCGGTGGAAAACCCCGCCCTCGTGCGCGAGGCCGCCGCCGCCTTCCCCGGCAAGGTTGCCGTTGGGATCGACGCGCGCAATGGCAAGGTGGCGACCAAGGGCTGGGCCGAGGAGACCGACATCCTCGTCACCGATCTCGCGAAAAGCTTCGAGGATGCCGGCGTCGCCGCGATCATCTACACCGACATCCTGCGCGACGGCGCGATGAAGGGGCCGAACATCGCCGCGACCGAGGCGCTCGCGCGAGCGGTATCGGTACCCGTGATCGCGTCCGGCGGCGTCTCCTCGCTCGCCGACCTCGTGGCGCTCCGCGACACCGGCGTCATCGCCGGCGCGATCTCGGGCCGGGCGCTCTACGACGGGGCGATCGAGCTCAGGCAGGCGCTGGAAGTCCTCTCCGGCTGAGTTTCTTCGTTGCCCGGATAGCCCGGGAGGGCAGCGCCCTCCTGGCAGCAACCTGGCAAGTCGATTGGCTCTTCCGATCATCCCCAAGGCATCGGTTCATCGACACTCACTTGGCCGAAGACATTCTCGCGGTGCCAGCGCAGGTTTTCCGGGTGGGGATGGTCCCGCCAATCCGCAGGCAAACACATCTTGCCGTCGGGCACGATAAGACGGTCAACCACCTCGTGCGGCACCTTGTTGCGCGACACAAGAATCGAGTGGTCGTCAGCGACAGACAGGAGTCCTCGGTCGAACATCCAGTGCAACGTTCCCGAAAGCGCTGGCAGTCCCGCAGCGACAATCGCCTCAAACTCGTGGTCCGGCAATCGGCGCACCGCCGACTGTTGCACCCCACCGGATTTTTGGGCGCCCGTCGGGATGGGCGAGTGCGGTCTCAAACGGGCGGCCGTCGCGCAGGCGCTCCACAGGCTTGTCGAACTCGATATAGCTTCCTGGCTCGATCCGGGCGAGAAACCGTCCTTCTACCCCCGGCTTCGCGACAACGTCCCTAATCTTTGCCGCCGCAAAATATCCGCGCGTACCGGCCTTTACAGGCTCGTAATAGACTACCCAATCGCCCCTGCCCTCCTGCATCGCGGAAAGGTAACTGCGTGGGAAATCGTAGACCCGGTCCGGCTCGTCGTCATAGATCGAATCCGTCCGATGCAATAGAACGAGTTTTGCCATACCGCCAGGAAAGCTTGTCCGAGGTATTTGGCAAGCCCAAACCGATCGTGCCGAGCAGTTCTCCTCCATCAGGCGCCAGCTCCGACGCTTGCCTTTCCTTCCGTCGCGCGGCATTGAAACGGAATGCTCAAGACCCGCATCATCCCCTGCCTCGACGTGGCCGATGGCCGCGTGGTCAAGGGCGTGAATTTCGTCAACCTGATCGACGCTGGCGACCCCGTAGAAGCGGCCAAGGCCTATGACGCGGCTGGCGCGGACGAGCTTTGTTTTCTCGACATCCACGCCACGCATGAAAACCGCGGCACGATGTATGACCTCGTCACCCGCACGGCCGAACAGTGCTACATCCCGCTGACCGTCGGCGGCGGGGTGCGCAGCCATGAGGATGTGCGCGCCCTCCTCCTCGCCGGGGCCGACAAGGTCAGCTTCAACTCCGCCGCCGTCGCCGATCCCGGCGTGGTGGCCGAAGCCGCCGACCGTTTCGGCAGCCAATGCATCGTCGTCGCCATCGACGCCAAGACGGTTGAACCGGGCCGGTGGGAGATTTTCACCCACGGCGGCCGCAAGCCCACCGGCATCGACGCGGTGGAGTTCGCGAGGACGGTCGCGGCCAAGGGCGCGGGTGAGATCCTCCTGACCTCGATGGACCGCGACGGCACGCGGGCTGGTTTCAACATCCCCCTCACCCGCGCCGTCGCCGACGCGGTGGACGTTCCCGTGATCGCCTCCGGCGGCGTCGGCACGCTCGACCATCTCGTCGAGGGCGTCACGGAGGGGCACGCCGTCGCCGTTCTGGCCGCCTCGATCTTCCACTTCGGCACCTACACGATCCGCGAGGCGAAGCAACACATGGCTGCGGCCGGCATCCCCGTGAGGCTGACATGAACCCGATCCAGAGGCTCGCCGCCACCATCGCCGCCCGCAAGGGTGCCGATCCCGACACCTCCTGGACCGCGAAACTCCTCGCCAAGGGGCCCGAGAAATGCGCCGAGAAGTTCGGCGAGGAGGCCGTCGAGGCGATCATCGAGGCGGTCAGGGGCGACCGCGCGCGGCTCACCGCCGAGGCCGCGGACGTGCTCTACCACCTCCTCGTCATGCTCGCGGCGCGCGATGTGACGCTCGCAGAGGTGGAGGCGGAACTTGCCCGCCGGGAAGGCATCTCGGGGCTCGCCGAGAAGGCAGCGCGGGGCTGAGAGCGGCCGGGAACGTGTCGTCGTCCGGGCCCGCGGCCGCCCGCGCTTCCCGCCGAGGGGCCGCCCCCCTGCCGGCGGCGGCCGCGTCTCAGAGCTTCGCGGATATCACGCCGGTCGCGAAACCGCCCATCCTGAGTTCGCCGAAAAGCCGCTGGTACTCGATCTTCGGGCACCGGTTCTGCACCACCCTCATGCCCGCGGCCTCCGCCCGCGCCGCGGCGTCCGGGTGCTGCACGCCGATCTGCATCCAGATCGTCCGGAGGTCCGGCAACTCGCGCAGCGCCTCCTCGACGATCTCGGGCACGGCGTCTGAACGCCGGAAGATGTCCACCATGTCCACACGCGCGTCCTTCGGGATCGAGGCGAGGTCGGCGTGGACCCGCTGGCCGAGGATCTCCTCCCCGGCATGGCCGGGATTGACCGGGATCACCCGGAAGCGCTTCAGCAGGAGATAGCGGGCGACGTAGAAGGATGGCCGAACCGGATTCGGCGAGACCCCCACGACGGCGATCACGCGGGTGGTTCTGAGGATGTCGCGGAGCGTATCGTCGGAAATCGCATTCATGTGCGGAAACCTGACAGAAAAAGGCGCCCGAACCAAGGGCCGGGCGCCAGTGCGGAACGAGGGACAGTGAATTGAAGCGCGGGTGTTCCGAACCCGTGCTTCGCTATTCTGATTTAGAACTGTGACGGCAAGGTGAAAGGCCCACGCCGAATTTTGTGATCACTTTTTGTTCATAACCTCCGGCCAGTGCAGATCCGCCAGCGCGACATTGCCGTCGATGTCCTCCTCCCAGATCGCCCTGACCTCGGTCGAATAGGTCAGATAGAGCCGCCCGCCGGCCACAGCAAAGGCTTCGGGCGCGGTCGGCGAGATCGCGCCCTTCGTCATCGCATAGGCGCAGTAGCCGCCGTATTGAGGCGCATAGGCCTGAGGGTTCATCTCGAACGCTTCCTGCGACTCGGCGCTCGCGAAATACCAGGTGGCGCCGCGCCACATCAACGCATGGTCGGGGCTGCCCTTCACCGGCTTGCCGGTGGTGAAATAGGCCACGGGATCGTACCCCTGGAGGGCGACCCCGCCGGGCGCATAGATTTCCGGCTCGCGCGCCAGTGCGGGCCGCAGGATGGTCCCCGCAACCGGGATCATGAGCGCAACGGCAAGGAGGCTGCGGCGAGTGAGCGTCATGTGGCGTCCTTTCCGGCGAAACCCCGACACGGTGTCCGGCATCGCGGGCAAAGATGCCACCGCCGCCCCGGCGGTGAAAGGGGCCTCCCGCAACCGTGATGAAGCGTGCGCGGGTGCGAGCGCTCAGTCAGCCGCCGCCGCGTAGAGCGCGACCGCCGCCGCGTTCGAGACGTTGAGCGAGCCGAAGCCGCCGGCGCAGGGAATCCGCACCAGTCGGTCGCAGGTCTCGCGCGTCTTCTCACGCAGCCCCGGCCCCTCGGCGCCGAGGACCAGCGCGACGGGCCGATCGCCGCGCTCCGCCATGGCCTCGGCAAGGGTCAGCTTGCCCGCCCCGTCGAGGCCGAGAAGAACATAGCCCATGTCCCGCAGGCGCTCCATCGCCTCGGAAAGGTTGCCGACGCGGAGATAGGGCTGGCGCTCCAGTGCGCCGCTCGCAGTCTTGGCGAGCGCGCCCGTCTCGGGCGCGGAATGGCGGGCGGGTGCGATGACGGCGCGCGCCCCGAAGACCTCGGCCGAGCGCAGGATGGCGCCCACGTTGTGCGGATCGGTCACCCGGTCGAGCAGGACGACCAGCGCGCGGCCTTCGCCCCCCGCACAGACCGCGTCAAGAGACCCCCAGGCGAGCGGCTTCACCTCGAGCGCCGCGCCCTGGTGAACGCTCTCCGGACCAAGCGGCACATGCGCGTCGAACTTCCGGGGATCGACGATCTCGGGCAGGATCGCGCCCGCCGCCAGCGCCTCGCCCAGCCGGTCGGCGGCATTCTTGGTGAGCACGAGCCGCAGCTTCTCCCGCCGCGGATTCATCAGCGCATCGCGCACCGCATGAAGTCCGAAGAGCCACACCGTCTCGGCCGCCGCAGCGCGCCGCGCGCGCTCCTTCTCGATCACCCAGGCGGGTTTCTTCATCGTCCCGATCTCCGTCCCGAAGGGGCGCGAGAATGCGCCGGCGCGCGCGAGAGAACAAGCCCCGGCGCCCGGGATTTTCGTCCTTGACGCCCCTTGCCGCCGTGCGTATTGACCGCGCCAGTGGGCGACGTGCTGCAAGGTGCGGCAGCGGACTGTAACTCCGCCGAGGAGACTCATGCCTGGTTCGATTCCAGGGTCGCCCACCATCTCCGGTCACAACGCGATGGACGGAACGCCTTTTTCGGGGCAGGTCCGCCGGCCGTTTGGCAGCGTCTAAACCAATGAGGTGACGGAAACGGTGATGGCCACCGGCGCGACCGCCTCCCGCCCGGGACCCCGGTCGTTCTTCATCGCGGGTTCTCGGTCGTCCCCGCGCCAAGCGCGAGGATGCCGCGGGCCGTCCGCCAGTCAGCAACAGGGCGCCCGTATCGCCCGCACAGTTCCACCACCCGCCGCACCAGCGTGGCGTTGGAGGGCGCGAGCCGGTCGCGGTCGAGCCGCACGTTGTCCTCGAGCCCCGTCCGGGCATGGCCGCCCAACGCTATCGCCCACTCGTTCAGCACGATCTGGTTCGCCCCGATCCCGGCGGCGCACCAGGGCGCGTCCTCGCCGAAAAGCCGTCTGACCGTGCGGATGTAGTAGTCGAAGACATCGCGGTCGGCGGGCATGGCGTTCTTCACGCCCATGACGAACTGGACATAAGGCCGGTCCCTGATCTGACCCGCCTGCCACATCTGGTGCGCCTTGAGGATGTGGGAGAGATCGAAGGCCTCGATCTCGGGCTTCACGCCGTATTCCAGCATCTCGGCGGCCAGCCAGTCGACGAGGTCGGGCGGGTTCTCGTAGACCCGGGTCGGGAAGTTGTTCGAGCCGACGGCGAGGCTGGCCATGTCCGGCCTGAGCGGCAGCATCCCGCCCCGCGCCTGCCCGGCGCCGGAACGCCCGCCGGTCGAGAGCTGGACGATCATGCCGGGGCAGTGCTGCCGAAGTCCCTCCACCAGCCGGGCGAACCGCTCGGGGTCGGAGGTCGGCCGGCCCTCGTCGTCGCGGACGTGGCAATGGGCGATGGCGGCGCCCGCCTCGAACGCTTCCTGCGTGCTTTCGACCTGTTCGGAGACCGAGATCGGCACGGCGGGGTTGTCGGCCTTCGTCGGCAGACTGCCGGTGATCGCCACGCAGATGATGCAGGGGGTCGTCATGACGCGCTCCCGGCTGGCTTCTCGGTCGATCAGGCGGCCCCGTCGGCCGCAACCGGCACCCTCCCCGGCGCCGCTGCGAGGAATGGACGGAAACCCTCTGGATGCCCGCTCGTCGCGACATGCCCGAGTTCGTCCATGATCGCAAGGTCGGCGCCCCCGTCCGCGCCAAAGGGGCGCAGCCACTCCGCCCGACGGGAGTTGCCGTCCGCACCTAGCCCCTGTCCAGTACCTCGACCGCGAGGATCGTCGGCAGGTGGCGGGCGATCTCGTCCCAGCTCTCGCCCTCGTCCCGGCTGGCGAAGACCGAGCCGGAGTTGGTCCCGAAGTAGAGCCCGGCGGGATCGCGTGCATCGCCGGCCATGGCCTGGCGCAGGACAGTGAAGTAACAGCCCTTCTGCGGCAGCCCCTCGCGCAGGTCCTTCCATGTCCTTCCCCCGTCGCGCGACCGCCAGACCGCCGCCGCCGCGCCGGGAGGGAAGCGGCCCTGGGTGTCGCCGTTCAGGGGCAGCGTCCAGAGTGTGTCGGGGTCGCGCGGATGCACGCGGATCGGGAATCCGAAGGTGGAGGGCAGGCCAGCAGTAATATCCTCCCAGCTCCGCCCGCCGTCCGGGGATCGCCAGACGCCGTGGTGATTCTGCTGGTAGAGCACGTCGGCGGTGCCCGCCGCGCGCACCATGTTGTGCACACAATGCCCGGTCTCGCCGTCCCTCGGCGCGGCTGGATGGTCGTGCCCCTCGCAGGCGGCGGCATTGGCGAGCCGGTTGCGCCGCTCCCAGTTCGCGCCGCCGTCCTCGCTGGCGAAGACGCCGGCGGCCGAGATGCCGACCCAGAGCTTTGCGGGGTTCGCAGGGTCGCAGACGATGGTGTGCAGGACCAGCCCCGCCGCGCCGGGGTTCCAGCCTGCGGCCGAGGGATGGTCGGTCAGGCTTTCGACGCGCGCCCAGGTGACGCCGCCGTCGCGGCTGGCGACGAGGCCCGCGGGCTTCGTGCCGGCATAGAGCGTGCCGCCAGCTAGGCCAAGCGACCAGACCTGGCTCATGAGCCCGTCGAAGGGCGTCGCCGCAGCCGCCCAGCCGACCATCGCGGCGAGGTCTGGGTCCCTCGCGGCCCAGTCGTCGATGGTACCGCGGCTCAGCCGCGCCACATCCCAGGTCTCCCCGCCATCGGAGGAGCGCCAGACCCCCGCCCCCTGCCAGTCGCCGCCGCCGCCGGCCCAGATCGTGCCGCTCTCGGGGTCGCCGATGACGTGGTTGATCGGCCAGCCGCCGCAGAACGGCCCCGCGACGTTCCACTCTGCCCGACCCTTGCCGCCGGACAGCAGAAATGCCCCCTTCGTCGTGCCGACGAGAAGGGTCAGACCCTCGTTGCTCATGCGAGCCTCCCTGTTGCGCGGGAAGGAGCATAGCACGGGCTGCATCGTCTACGCAGCGCCCTCAGCCGAAGCGCGGCTGGCTCAGGAGGTAGCGGTCGAGGATAGGCAGCGCGGCGGCCCCGATGGCGCGGGCATTGCGGCCGACGCTCGCCTCTGCGATCACCGGGGCGCCAATTCCCTGCGTGTCGAGCCCGGCCACCGCGACGCGGGTCCGCTCGACGACGCGCCGGCGCACATCGGGCGGGCAATTCGCCTCGATCAGGATGCGCTCGAAATCGATCACGGCCGAGACGGCGACCACGCCAATGGCAAGATGACGCGCGGTGTGTTCGATCCAGTCGTCAAGCGCAGGCCCGAACGTCGCCCAATCCGTCCCGGGGTCCCAGATCGCGGCCGGATCGATTTCCGCCTCGGCCAGCCGCCGCTCCAGGAGGAAGATCGACGCATGGTCGATGAGTTGGCGCGGCACCCCGAGCCCCGATGCGACGGGAATAGAGCCGAAGGCGCCGGCATTGCCGGTGCGCCCGGTGTAGACGGTGTCGTTCAGAACCACGCCGCCGCCGATAAAGGAGCCGATGAAGAAATAGGCGTAGTCGGCGAACTCGCGGCCGCGGCCGAAGACATGCTCGGCGGTGCAGGCGGCGGTCGCGTCGTTGCGCAGGATCACCGGCAGCCCCGTCACGGCGCCGACCCGCTCCTCCGTGTCGAAGTCCCGCCAGGCCTGCATCTCTTCCTTTGGGGCGTTCACGATGTCGAGCCAGTTCCAGAGCTCGAAGGGAGCGGCCACGCCGATCCCGGCGAGCCGCGCGCCCCTGAGTGCGCCCAGCGGTGCGGTCACCTTCGGCAGGTTATCCTCCAGAAACCGCATCACCGCGCCGGGCGTCGGATAGGCATAGGTGCGCTTGGCCACCGCGCGGATCGCGCCGGTGACGTCGATCAGCACCAGGTCGGCGCTCTTCCGGCCGATGTTGAGCCCGAGCGAGAGCACCCCGTCGGGATTGAGGGCCATCGGGATCGAGGGTTTTCCCACCCTGCCCCGGATCGGCTCCCCCCGGATCAGGAGGCCGTCCTTTTCCAGCGCGCGGATGATGGTGGAAACGGTCTGCGCCGAGACGTTGGCGCGGCGGGCGATATCGGCGGACGGCAACGCGCCGTGGCGCTGGATCAGCGACAGGACGAGGCGCTCGTTGTGATCGCGCACGCCCGAGGGCGTCGCGCCCCCCATCGGATCGCGGATCAGAATGGCATCCATGTTTTCCGCCATATCGCCTGTCGCCATGGCGTCAAGTCTGGTCTCACCTTATTAATAAATCAAGTTGATTTATTTATTGACACCCCGCGCCGAGTCGGGGCACAACCGACGGCGGGGACAGGCAGACGCGGCCTGTCCGGGATGCCCGGGCCGCGCAGGAGCGCGAGGCCCTTCGTCAGGGAGGACGACATGAAGAGACTCTTCGCCAGCGCCGCCGCGGCCGCGCTTCTCATCGGCGGCGCCACGGCCGCCTCGGCCGACAGCGCCTGCCTCATCACCAAGACCGACACCAACCCCTTCTTCGTGAAGATGAAGGAAGGCGCGACCGCGAAGGCGACCGAGCTCGGTATCGAACTGAAAACCTATGCCGGCAAGATCGACGGCGATCACGAAAGCCAGGTCGCGGCCATCGAGGCCTGCGTGGCCGACGGCGCGAAGGGCATCCTGCTCACGGCCTCCGACACCAAGGCGATCGTCGATTCCGTCACGGCCGCACGGGATGCCGGCGTGCTCGTGATCGCGCTCGACACGCCCCTGGACCCGGTCGACGCGGCGGACGCGACCTTCGCCACCGACAATTTCGCCGCCGGCCTCCTCATCGGCCAATGGGCGAAGGCGACGATGGGCGACGCGGCCGCGGACGCCAAGATCGCGCTCCTCGACCTCGCCATCTCGCAGCCCTCGGTGGACGTCCTGCGCGACCAGGGCTTCCTTCAGGGCTTCGGCGTGGATCTCGGCGATCCGAACAAATGGGGCGACGAGACCGACCCGCGCATCGTCGGGCACGAGGTCACGGCCGGCAACGAGGAAGGCGGCCTGACGGCGATGGAGGCGCTCCTGGCCAAGGACCCGGACGTCAACGTCGTCTACACGATCAACGAACCCTCGGCCGCGGGCGCCTACGAGGCCCTTAAGGCCGTGGGCAAGGAAGGCTCCACCCTCATCGTCTCCGTCGACGGCGGATGCCCGGGCGTGCAGAACGTGAAGGACGGGATCATCGGCGCCACCTCGCAGCAGTATCCGCTGTTGATGGCCTCGAAGGGCATCGAGGCGATCGCCGCCTATATCAAGGACGGCTCCAAGCCCGCGCCGACCGAGGGCAAGGACTTCTTCGACACCGGCGTCGCGCTGATCACCGACAAGCCGGCGGAAGGCGTGGAGTCGATTGACACGGTCAAGGGCATGGAGCTCTGCTGGGGCTGATCGGCCGCGTCGTTACCCGGGTGTCGGTAACCAGTGAGGGGGCGGCCCGCGCCGCCCTTTTTCCTGGCGAAGAGGACTGGACGCAAGGAGGGGCACTATGGCTGCGGATCAAAGGGCGGGAACCGCCTTCGAGGAGGGGCTGAAGGGCGCCTCCGAGAAGGTGGCCGAGTTCCACGAGCAGGAAGGCGCGCTGAAGCGGATGCAGCACTGGCTGCACCAGACACCGTCGGCGGTTCCGATGATCGTGCTGGCCGTCGCGGTTGTCGTCTTCGCGCTCCTGTCCGAGAACTTCTTCAAGGCGACGACGATCTCGACGATCCTTCAGCAGATCGCCATCGTCGGCATCCTCGGATGTGCCCAGAGTCTCGTGATCCTGACGGCGGGCATCGATCTGTCGGTGGGCGCCATCGCCGTCTTCTCCTCGGTGCTGATGGGTCAGCTCTCGTTCCGCTACGGCCTGCCCGCGCCACTCGCCATCGCGCTCGGCCTCGCACTCGGCACGTCGATGGGGGCGATGAACGGCTTCCTGATCTCGCGGCTGAGGTTGCCGCCCTTCATCGTGACGCTCGGCACCTGGCAGATCCTGCTCGCTTCAAACTTCATCTTCTCGGCGAACGAGACCATCCGCAGCCAGGACATTGCCGCGAACGCGCCCGCGCTCCAGTTCTGGGGCCGCGCCATCCAGCCCGGCGGCGTGAAGGTGCTCTACGCCGTGTTCCTGATGATCGCGCTCGTCCTGGTCATGTCCTATGTGCTGCGCCACACCGCCTGGGGCCGCCACGTCTATGCGGTGGGCGACGACGCCGAGGCGGCGAAACTCGCCGGTGTGCAGACCGATCGGGTGATCCTCCAGGTCTACGCGCTCGCCGGGTTCTTCTGCGCCGTCGCCGGCTGGGTTATGATCGGCCGCTTCGGCTCGGTCTCGCCCACCGCCTCCACCGGCCAGCTTGGAAACATCCAGTCGATCACCGCCGTGGTGATCGGGGGGATCAGCCTCTTCGGCGGGCGCGGCTCGATCCTCGGCATGTTCTTCGGGGCGCTGATCGTGGGCGTCTTCGAGATGGGCCTGCGCCTTGTCGGCACCGACCCGCAATGGACCTTCTTCCTCATCGGTGCGCTGATCATCTTCGCCGTAGCCGTGGATCAGTGGATCAGAAAGGTGGCCGCGTGATGGACCCGATTCTCAAAGCCCGCAATCTCGTCAAGCGCTACGGCAAGGTCGTCGCCCTCGACCAGTGCGACTTCGACCTCTACCCCGGCGAGATTCTCGCCGTGATCGGCGACAACGGCGCCGGCAAGTCGACCCTGATCAAGGCGATCTCCGGCGCCGTGGTGCCGGATGAGGGGGACATCTGGCTGGAGGGCCGCAAGGTCGCCTTCTCGACCCCGCTCGAAGCGCGCGGCGCCGGGATCGAGACCGTCTACCAGACGCTTGCCATGTCGCCCGCACTCTCGATCGCCGACAACATGTTCATGGGGCGCGAGCTCAGGCGGCCGGGGATCATGGGCCATGTCTTCCGCAAGCTCGACCGCCCGGCGATGGAGAAGTTCGCGCGGGAGAAACTGAACGAGCTTGGCCTGATGACGATCCAGAACATAAACCAGGCGGTGGAGACGCTCTCGGGCGGTCAGCGGCAGGGCGTGGCGGTGGCGCGCGCCGCCGCCTTCGGCTCGAAGGTGGTGATCCTCGACGAGCCCACGGCCGCGCTCGGCGTGAAGGAAAGCCGCAGGGTACTCGAACTCATCCGCGACGTGCGGGCGCGGGGCCTGCCCGTCATCCTGATCAGCCACAACATGCCGCATGTCTTCGAGGTGGCCGACCGCATCCACATCCACCGCCTCGGCCGCAGGCTCTGCGTGATCCGGCCGGGAGATTTCACCATGTCGGATGCCGTGGCCTTCATGACCGGCGCCAAGGAGGCGCCGGAGGACGCCGCCGCCTGAACGGATCAGGCGAAGCGGTGCCTGAGCCGGCGCGGCACCGCCTCGATCACATGCCAGACGAAGGCGGCATAGGCGATGGATATGACCGCGGCCGCGGCGATGAAGAGCGCGGCGTTGCCCTCGAACCAGCCGTACTTTTCCAGAATGCGGATGATCACGTAGTGGGCGAGGTAGATCGAGTAGGAATAAAGCCCGATCGTCCTGACCCAGCCAAGATTCAAGGGCCGGAAGAGCCAGTAGTCGGGCCGCGTGACCGCGTAGTGGAAGACCACCATCAGCGCGAGACCCTGCACCGTGTAGCGAAGCGTTGACCGGAACGTCATGTCGCGTGCGAGGATGGAGAGGGCGAGCACCGCGAGCGCCCCGAAGACGAGGAACGTGAGCCGTCGGTTGTCGGCCGGCAGAACCCGCCGCGCCGTCCCGTTCCGCTCCATGAGCGCCAGAAGACAGCCGTAGAGGATCGAGTCGAACCGCGTGTCGGTTGAGATGTAGATCGTCCACTGGGTGTCGAGCAGGACCTGCCAGCGGAAGTAGCGCCAGGCGACGATAACGACGAGCAGTGCGACGATGTGGGGAAGCCGCACCTTCCCGTGGGTGAAGAGCAGGAAGATGAGCGGGAAGATGAGGTAGAAGTGCTCCTCCACCGACAGGGACCAGAGCGGCTGCAGTCCGACGACGACGGACCCGCCATCGGGGAAGGCCGCGAGGTAGTAGTTGTGGAAATAGAGAAGCTGGCTGAGGATCGCGAGCGGGTCGAATTTGCCGTCCGCGAAACCGAGCCAGACGAGCAGGTAGCCCAGTCCGAGCGTGAAGAAGAGCGGCGGCGAGAGCCTCAGGAAACGGCGGACATAGAATTTGCCGATGTGGATGCCGCCGGTGTCGCGCCATTCCCGCAGGAAGAGCGTGGTGATCAGGAACCCTGACAGGAAGAAGAAGATCGTCACGCCGAAACCGCCAGCGATGGCGTCGGAAAGCCCGGCATGCGCGAAGAAGACGATCGCCACCGACACCGCCCGGATGCCGTCGAGCGAAGGGATCGCCCCGCGCGCGAGGGTGGGCGGCAGGCTCCCTGCCTCCGGCGCGGCCGCCTCGGCCGTCCTTGTGACGTCGCCCCGCATCATTTCCGAACCTGGCACACCCATAACGAACCCTTCGCCCCGCGCCCCTCAGTCACGGCCCGCCCCGGTCCCGACCGCCACCCCCGCCCGCGTGACCGGCCGCGACTCGAGCCGCCGCCCGAACTGCAGCATCGGCCCCTCGAACCAGCGGAACGAGACGACCGCGGCGGCGTAGCTCAGAGCGAGGCAGAGCGCGGCATTGACCCAGAAGGGCAGCCCGCCGACGCCAAGCGCGCGCTCGGCCATGAGTTGCGCCTCGAGCACCATGAAGTGAAAGAGATAGATGAAGTAGGAATAAAATCCCACCCGCGCATATCCGGTGGCGAGGAGCCCGCGGTAGCCCCTGAGCCAGGCCTCCGATACCGCGATGGCCAGCAGGGTCAGGCAGGTGACGAGCGTGTAAAGGAAGGTCGGCGCGAAGGCGCCGCCAAGCATCCTCGCCCCGAGCGCGATCAGTGTCAGCACGGCGATCGGGCCGATGACCGGCATCCCCCGGCCCATCGCCCAGGCAAGAACGCCACCCATGGCGATGGAATCGAGCCGGGTCAGCGGGAAGTGATAGATCCCTCCGTGGCCCACCGTGTTGAAGTAGAACCTCAGGCCCAATGAGAAGAGGCTCAGGAAAACGAGGAAGGCGGGCAGCGACCGGCGCGCGACCAGCGCGGCAAGGCCGATGACGATGTAGGAGAACTCCTCGACCGAGAGCGACCAGGTGATGGTGTAGGGCACCGTCTCGACCCCGTCGAAGAAGATGAACCAGCCGGTCATGAACGTGTAGGGAATCCAGATCCGGTCAATGATCCCCGGTTCCTGGCCGAGCACCTTGGCTGCGAGGAAATAGATCGTCACAGCCGCCATGTAGAGCGGCACGATCCGGAAAAACCGCCTGAGGAAGAAGGTACGGATCGAACCGGCATCGGCGTGCCGGATGAGGAAGGAGGTGATGAGATAGCCGCTCAAGGGAAAGAAGATGTCGACGCCGAGTGTGCCCCAGGCGCGGAACAATGCGGCGACCGGGTCGAGGGCGGCATCGGGATAGCGCGTCGCCACGTGGAAGACGACGACCATGACGATGGCTGTCGCCCGGATGCAGTCGAGCGGCACCGACCGTTTCGAGATGAATTCCGATTTTACGCTCATGCCGCAGGCCCGCCGCTCATGCCCGGCGCCCCGCCGCGCGCGGCACAAGCCCCGGCGCGACCGGTCGCTGCCGGGAGGGGCCGAAGCGTGAATACTGCGGCCCGCGTCGCGGCTCCGCCTCGGACTCGGACTCGGGCGGCTCCTCGCCGGTCTCGACCTCGGTGTCCAGCATCCACAGGCCGGCACCAAAGAAGAAGAACATGAACGAGGCGATCTCGCTCCAGACGAAGACCGTGCCGAGCGTCAGCGTGGCGCTGATCATGGAGATGACCCAGGCAGTTCTCACCCGGTCGAGCGTGCTGCCCTTGGGAAAATCGCGCTTGGCGACAGCGACGATGGCGAGGATGAACGCGAGGAACTGCGAAAAGAAGGTGGGGAATCCGAAGGCCACGGCAAGGCCGAGCCAGTAGTTGTCGAGACTGCCTGTCATCCAGGGCGGCAGGTTCCAGGGTCGCTTGAAGATGCCGAAGACCGGCGTCACCATAACCTGGTCGATGCCATAGTCGAGAAGGATGCGCCGTGCGTTTGCCGTTCCGGGGTTAAACGCCAGCTTCGTGATGATGTAGTAAAGCGCCGGGCCATTCGACGCTATCTCGAGCACGACGTAGAGCCCGAGGCTGAGCCAGACCAGCGTCATCCACGGCCGCTCGTTCTTGCGCATCACGTAAAGCCACATGATCAGCAGGAACTGGATGATCATCGACAGGAACGGGCCGCTCGAGAGCGAGAAGAAGGTAGTGAGCGCGAGCACGGCGGTCTGCGCCCACAGCCGGAAGTTGCCCATCTGGTTCTTCATCGCGAGGAAGAAGAGCGCGACCGAAAGGGAGCAGAAGAAGCCGTAGTGGATGGGGTGGACGAACACGAACTGCACCCGATCGAGCCCCATCCGGCGCGGGTACTGTACATCCCGGTTCGACGTGAAACCCGGGATCATCTCGACGATCTTCGGTATCGTGAGATGCCCCGTCAGCGTCTCGTAGACGATGAAGGGAAGGCTGAGCGTCAGGACGAGGGCAAAGAACCGGACGAAGCCGAGGAACTGGTCGAGGTCGCGGATCGCCGCCCGCCCCGCAAGATAGCCGCCGAGCAGGATGACCGTATTGACGCCGGTGTAGGTGATCGCGGTGCTGGCCGAAGCGTTCACGAAGACGCTCAGCGTGAACCAGGACATGTGAAAGAGGATGAGCCAGTCGACATAGGTAATGCGCCCGTAGTTCCTGCCCAGCAGCTTCAAGAGCAGCAATGGGATCATCAGGAGGAACAGGAGCCGCGACGGCGTCATCAGCAGCGTTCCGATATTGAAGAACGCCGGAATCAGGAGCGCGACGAAGACGATGAGCGCGAAGAACGGCATGCGCTGCGCGGCCCGCCCCGCGCCATCGGGGCGAACGACCACCTGCCCATCCCGCATCAGGACAGCGCCCCGCTGCGAAGGGAGTGTTCTCACGCCTGCCACGCAAGCCCTCCTGTTCCTGCCTCGCGTTTTGCGGAAACGACGGGCATTTCGCAAGGAAAGAAGTGGATCCGGCACCTCCTGGCGACAATCCCTGCCGAAGGCGGCAGAATTGCGGCGCAGGCGGCACTGGCGCGTGTCGAATGCCCGTGTCGCAGGGCACGACAAGGACCGCGTGTGACCCGGGGCCTCCGTCCTGCGAAAGGATGAGACCGCGGGGGCGCGTCCCCCGCCGCACCGCCGGCCCGGCAGATGCCGCCCCGGACCGCCGCTTGGATGATGGTCGCGGGCGCCCGGGCGGCGCGCCCGTTACTGATCCAGGAAGCTCCGCAGCTTCCTCGACCTCGACGGATGCTTCAGCTTCCTGAGCGCCTTGGCCTCGATCTGCCGGATGCGTTCCCGCGTCACGCTGAACTGCTGGCCGACTTCCTCAAGCGTGTGGTCGGTGTTCATGCCGATCCCGAAGCGCATCCTCAGGACCCGCTCCTCGCGCGGCGTCAGGGACGCGAGCACGCGGGTCGTCGTCTCCTTCAGGTTCTCCTGAATCGCCGAGTCGAGCGGCAGGATTGCGTTCTTGTCCTCGATGAAGTCGCCAAGCTGGCTGTCCTCCTCGTCGCCGATCGGCGTCTCGAGCGAAATCGGTTCCTTGGCGATCTTCATCACCTTGCGGACCTTCTCGAGCGGCATCTGCAGCTTCTCGGCCAGTTCCTCGGGCGTCGGTTCCCGCCCGATCTCGTGCAGCATCTGGCGCCCCGTCCGCACCAGCTTGTTGATCGTCTCGATCATGTGGACGGGGATCCGGATCGTGCGGGCCTGGTCGGCGATCGACCGGGTGATCGCCTGCCGGATCCACCAGGTCGCGTAAGTGCTGAACTTGTAGCCGCGGCGGTACTCGAACTTGTCCACGGCCTTCATCAGGCCGATATTGCCTTCCTGAATGAGATCAAGGAATTGCAGGCCACGGTTGGTGTATTTCTTGGCAATCGAAATTACCAGACGCAGGTTCGCTTCGACCATTTCCTTCTTGGCCTGCCGGGCTTCCTTCTCGCCCTTCTGGACCTGGTTGACGATGCGGCGGAACTCCTGGATGTCGACGCCGACATACTGGCCGACCTGGGCCATGTCGGCGCGCAGATCCTCCACCTTGTCCTGGCTCTTCTCGACCAGGGCCTGCCAGCCGCGACCCGATTTCGCCGCCATCCGGTCGAGCCAGGTCGGGTCGAGCTCGTAGCCGCGGTATTCGTCGATGAACTCGCGGCGGTTGATGCGCGCCGCGTCGGCGAGCTTCACCATCGCCGAGTCGATCTGCATGATCTTGCGATTGATGCCGTAGAGCTGGTCGATCAGCGCCTCGATCCGGTTGTTGTGCAGGTGAAGCTCGTTCACCAGCACCACGATCTCGGATCTGAGCTTCTGATAGGCGGTCTCGTCGGCCACCGTGAAGGTGCCGTCCTCGTTCAGCGTGGCCGACATCCGCTGGTCCTGCATTTCGGCCAGCCGGGAATAGTCGCGCGCGATGTTCTCGAGGATTTCCAGCACGCGCGGCTTCAGTGCGGCTTCCATCGCCGCGAGCGACATGTTGGAGGCCTCGTCGTCCTCGTCCTCGTCCTCGGCCCGCATGATCGGGTTGCCATCGGCGTCAAGCTCGGGCTCCGCTTCGTCGCCTTCGGCCTTGCGGGGGGCAGCTTCCCCCCCGTCGACGACGGGAGCCTCGATGTCGCCCTCCTCGTCGAGCGAGCGGCCGAAGGTCGCCTCCAGGTCGATCACGTCGCGCAGGAGGATATCCTCGTTCAGAAGCTCGTCGCGCCAGATCGTGATGGCCTGGAAGGTCAGCGGGCTTTCGCAGAGCCCGGCGATCATCGTGTTGCGGCCGGCCTCGATGCGCTTCGCGATGGCGATTTCGCCCTCGCGCGACAGAAGCTCCACCGTCCCCATCTCGCGCAGGTACATCCGCACCGGGTCGTCGGTCCGGTCGAGCGTCTCGCCCGCCGAGGTGGCGATTGCGACCTCGCGCGAGGTCGATGCCTCCACCACGGCGCCCGCGGCACTCTCGCCTTCCTCGGCCTCCTCCTCCTCGATGACGTTGATGCCCATCTCGGAGAGCATCGACATCACGTCCTCGATCTGCTCGGAGGAAACCTGTTCGGGCGGAAGGGCGGAGTTGAGCTGGTCGTAGGTGATGTAGCCGCGCTCGCGCGCGTCGGCGATCATCCGCTGCCTGCGACATGTCGAGCGTGTGCTCGCTGTCGTCGGCTTCCGGCTTCTGCTCGTCGGTATCCTTGGCGGCCATCGGGGCTCCTTCCTGGCGGGCGACTCGGGCGCGGGGCGAATCGGCTCGACCGTCTTAGCGAATCACGGCGGCGAATCACAGAGGCGGCGGCCCCGCGTTCGCGGCCTTCAGGGTTTCTTCTTCTCCCAGACGGCCGCGTCGATGAGCCGCTGAAGCCCGGCCGAGAGAGCACCGCGATCCTCGCCCATGTCGCTGTCGTCGTCGAGTTTCGACCGCTCCGCCCGGTGCCGTGCCTCGGCCGCCTGGCTCAGCCGCCATGTCAGGCCCTCGTCGGCAAGCCCGGCGAGATCCTCCATCGCCTCGGCCACCTCGGCCTCCATGCCGCGTCTGGCTTCCAGCTTGGCGAGTTCCTCGGCAAGGCACATCTCGGCAAAGTCGTAATCGTCCGCATTGCGCACCGGGGGGGCGATGCGCACATGGGTCAGCGCGAAGAGCTTTTCAAGCTCGGCGCCGGCTACGCGCGCCACTCTTTCCCGCAAGGAACCGGGATCGCCGTCATGCGCGGCCGAGAGAACCGCATTGCGCAGGCGCTCGTGGCTCGCGTCCCGCAGGTGAAGCGTTTCGAACTCGCTCTCGAAGCGGGTGACACAGGCCGGATGCGTGATCGCGATGGCGAGAATCATCGCCTCGCGCAGATAGTCCTCGACGTCTCCGACCCGGGCGGCGGCGAGGAGCGAGGCCCGCGTGCCCGGCAGGGGCTCGGCCGGGGCACCGGAACGGAACCGGTGCGCGCCCCCCTCCGTCCGCCGCGCCGCCCGTCCCTGCGGCAGAGACCGGCCGGCCGCGAAAAGTTCCCAGCGCAGCCGCTTGATCTCATCGCCGTAATGCGCGCGGATCGAGGGGTCGGCAATGCGCCGGATCGCCTCGCGCAGGATCTTGTCGAGCGCCGCCTTCCGTTCGGGACTGTCGAAGACACGGCTCTCGGTCTCGCGCCGCCAGAGCAGGTTCACCATCGGTTCGGCCCCGTCGATGGCTGCCGCCATCGCCTCGCGACCGCGGCTGCGGATGAGATCGTCGGGGTCGAGACCCTCGGGCAGGATGACGAAGCGCAGGCCCTGCCCCGCCTTGAGCAGGGGCAGCGCAAGATCCACCAGCCGCGTGGCCGCGCGGATGCCCGCGGTGTCGCCGTCGAGCATGATCAGGGGTTCGGGGTGAATGCGCCAGAGAAGCTGAAGCTGGTCTTCCGTGATCGCGGTGCCGAGCGGGGCCACGGCCGCCTCGAAGCCGGCGCCCACGAGCGCGATCACGTCCATGTAGCCCTCCGCCACGACAAGCCGCTGGCCCTTCCCGGCCGCCTCGCGCGCGGGCCCGTGGTTGTAGAGCGTGCGCCCCTTGTCGAAGAGCTCGGTTTCGGGCGAATTGAGGTACTTCGCGCTGTCGGCGGGGTCCATGGCCCGGCCGCCAAAGGCGATGCAGCGGCCGCGCGCATCGCGGATCGGAAACATGATGCGGTTTCGGAAGACATCGTAGGGCGCCTTGCCCTTCGTGCTGGCCTTCGCCAGTCCGGCGTCGAGGATGAGATCGTCGGCAATGCCCTTGGCCTTCAGATGGTCCCAGAGCCCCTGCCATCCTTCCGGCGCAAAGCCGATCTCGAACCGATCCTGCGCCGTCTCGGACAGCTTGCGCCGCGCCAGGTAGTCGCGCGCCGCCGCCCCGGCCGAGGTTCTGAGCTGCAGCCGGTAGTGGCGGACGGCCTCCTCCATGACCTTCGCAAGCTCGCCGCGCCGGTCGGCGCGCTCGGCCGCCTTCGGATCGGCCGCGGGCATCGCCATCCCGGCCGCGCGCGCCAGCGTCTCGACCGCCTCCATGAAGGGCATGGCCTCGGCTTCCCGCAGAAAGCTCAGCGCATCGCCCTTCGCGTGGCAGCCGAAGCAGTAGTAATAGCCCTTGCGGTCATCGACATGGAAGGACGCAGTCTTTTCCTGATGGAACGGGCACGGCGCCCAGAAGTCGCCCTTGGCCTGGTTCGACTTGCGCTGGTCCCACGTCACCTTGCGGCCGACGACGTGACTCAGCGTCGTCCGGGCACGAAGCTCGTCGAGGAAACCGGGGGGCAGACTCATCGGCCGAATATCGGCCCTTCGATCGCCGCGAGCAAGGGGCCGTAGGCCCGCTCCGCCGCGGTCAGCCGAGCGCCGCGCGGGCGCAGAGCGCCTTCATCGCCACCGCAAGTTCATGGACGGCCGACCCGGCCATGGAACGGAAGACCATGATCTGGAACGCCTGCGGACCCTCGCGCATCAGCACCATCATCATATGGTTGAGTCCGCTCCGGGCCACCGCGCCTTCGGGAAAGGCCGCAACCCGAAGATCGAGAGGCACGAGGCGCGCCAGCACGGCCTCGGCCCCCGGGCCCTGAAGCCGCATCCGCGCCCAGCCGTCCGACTGGTCGGTCAGCGCGGCAAGTCCCGCCAGCCCCTCGGGCGCGGCCGCGACAAGGAACGCCTGGCCGCGACCGGTCCAGAGGCAGGCGGCCTCGCCGGCGCGGACCGACTGGCCGGGGCCGGGCCAGCCGAGCCCGAGCTTCTTCAGCGCCGTCCCCACTGCCTTCTCCTTGCCGGCAAAGGGCGCGACGGAGGTCACGGGGGCGAAGGGCAGCTCGCTCAGCCCGACCTCGGGCAGGATAACCGGCAGCAGCCCCTCGCAGGCGGAGGTCTCGATGAGCCTAGGCACGGGCGCGCCCTCCCTCGGGGTCGAAGAATACCGGATGCGTCACCTCGCACAGGACCTCCGCCTTGCGCAGGTGGTCCACGAGCTTCACCCGGCCGCCGATCCGCGCCCGACCGTCCTTCAGGAAGGCCAGCGCGAGGTAGCTGCGCAGCGTGGGCGACCAGCAGACCGAGGTGACATAACCTCGGTCGTTTGACGAGACCGCCGCCGTCCCCTCGTCGAAGAGATGCGCGCCCGCGGCAATGGCGCGCCCGGCCGGAATCGGCCTGAGGCCCACGAGCTGCTCGCGCTCCGGCCCCGTCAGTCCGGGCCGCTGGCTCGCGGCCTTTCCGATGCAATCCTTCTTGGCGCTCACCATCCCCTGCAGTCCGATGTCGAAGGCGGTCACCCGACCGTGGATCTCTGCATGTGTGATGAAACCCTTCTCGATCCTGAGGACATTGAGCGCCTCCATCCCGTAGGCCCCGCCGCCGAGGCTTTCCGCCCGCGCCACGATATCCCGCCAGAGCGCCGCGCCGAAACGCGCGGGCACCGCGATCTCGTATCCCGCCTCGCCGGAGAAGGAGATGCGGAATAGCCGCGCCTCCACTTCCATCACGCGGACCGGCCCGCAGGAGAGGAAGGGAAAGGCTTCGCAGTCGATCGGCGCTTCCAGGACCGAATTGAGCAGCTCGCGCGCCAGCGGGCCAGCCACGGCGAACTGCGCCCAGCTCTCGGTGACCGAGATCATCCGAACGTCCCAGTCCGGGCAATGCGCCTGGTGGACGAAGTCGAGGTGCCGCATGACCTGTCCCGCCGCGGCGGTCGTCGTGGTCATCAGGTAGTGGCCCTCGCCGAGGCAGGCGGTGGTGCCGTCGTCCATCACCATGCCGTCCTCGCGCAGCATGAGGCCGTAGCGGACCCGCCCCGGCTTCAGCGTCGAGAAGGTGTTGGTGTAGACGCGGTCGAGGAAGCGGGCGGCATCCTTTCCCTGGATGTCGATCTTGCCGAGCGTGGAGACGTCGGCCACGCCGACCCGTTCCCGCACCATCCTGACCTCGCGGTCGCAGGATTCGCGCCAGGTCGCCTCGCCCGGTCGCGGGAAATAGGCGGCGCGATACCAGAGCCCGGCCTCGATCATCGGCGCGCCGCGATCCCGCGCGGCGCCATCGGAAGTCGTGCGCCGTTGGGGCGCGAACCCCCGGCCCTGCCCGCCCGCGCCCATCGCGGCGATGGAGACGGGCGTGAAGGGCGGTCGGAAGGTCGTCGTCCCGGTCTCGGGGATTGCCCGGCCGGTCGCGTCGGCAAGGATGGCCAGCGCCGCGACGTTGGAGTTCTTTCCCTGGTCCGGCGCCATGCCCTGCGTCGTGTAGCGCTTCATGTGCTCGACGCTGCGGTAGTTCTCCTGCGCGGCAAGCCGCACGTCCTTCGTCGTCACGTCATTGGCGAAGTCGAGCCAGGCGCGGTGCTTCGGCTCCGGCACTTCCCAGTACGCACGGATGCGCACGCCCGCATCCTCGGC
>WBZL01001656.1_pt1 | contig 22889 bp, 24 predicted proteins | sample 5204291 | NCBI WGS metagenome assembly WBZL01 (sample SAMN12344345, study PRJNA552823) | activated sludge metagenome | biome: Activated sludge suspended growth; feature: Nitrification reactor; material: Wastewater; isolation source: activated sludge from nitrification reactor of wastewater...
ATGGCCTGACCGATACCCCGCGACGCGCCGGTCACCAAGGCCACTTGTCCTTCGAGCATGGTGCTTACTCCAGGTTGGTGACGGCAGCTTCCATCGCTGCCCGATCAGCCAGTGCGATACTCGTCAACTGGTCTGCACAGCGCTTGCTGAGGCCCGCCAGAACCTTGCCAGGTCCGCACTCGGCGACCGTCGTGATGTCCATGGCGGCCATTTTCCGGATCGTTTCGACCCAGCGCACCGGTGAGTACGCCTGCCGAACCAGAGCATCCTTGATCCGGTCGGGATCCGATTCGATCGCCACATCTACATTGTTGATGACTGGCAGCTGTGCGGCGGCAACATTCAACTCGGCCAGGCGGGTGGCCAGCTTGGTAGCCGCCGGCCGCATCAGCGAGGAGTGAAAGGGCGCGGAAACCGGCAGCAGCAGCGCGCGCTTGGCGCCACGCGCCTTGCATTCGGCGCAGGCTCGTTCCACCGCCGCCTTGCTGCCGGCAATGACGGTCTGCCCGGGCCCATTGTAATTGACTGGTTCAACCACCTCGGCAGCACTGCCTGCGGCTCTGGCCTCGGCACAGGCGGTGGCAATCTTGTCGTCATCGAGGCCGAGAATGGCGGCCATGGCCCCCTCGCCCGCAGGAACCGCTTCCTGCATCGCCGCTGCACGCAGGCGAACCAGGGGAACGGCATCCTTGAAAGCGATCACGCCGGCAACCACCAGCGCGGTGTATTCGCCGAGACTGTGCCCGGCAACGACGGTCGGTAGCTTGCCGCCCATGTCGAGCCACAGGCGATAGACCGCCACGCCGGCGCTCAGCATCACGGGTTGTGTATTGACGGTCTGTGCCAGGGCCTCTGCCGGACCCTCGGCAAGCAGTTGCCAGAGATCCTGATCAAGCGCCGCCGACGCCTCGTCGAAAGTGGCCCGTACCACCGCAGAGTCGCCGTAGGCTGCCATCATGGCGACTGCCTGCGACCCCTGACCGGGAAAAACCAACGCGAAAGTCATGCATACTTCCTTCAATTTGAAAGGCGCGTCAGCGACTCACGAACACACTTCTCACGCAAGCAGGCAAAGGGTCGGGGAGCGCCTGGAAAGTCATGGCCGTCAGAGTTCAAGCAGAACTGCGCCCCAGGTAAAGCCACCGCCCACCCCTTCGAGCATGATCTTCTGTCCGGCCTCTATGCGTTGATCACGAATGGCCACATCCAGAGCCAGAGGAACCGAGGCCGCCGAGGTGTTGCCGTGCCGGTCCACGGTGACAATGACCTTGTCCATCGGCATTTTCATTCTTCTGGCCGTGGCTTCAAGGATGCGAATATTGGCCTGGTGCGGAATCAGCCAGTCGATCCCTGACGAGGCAATGCCTGCCGCCTGACAGCACTCCTCGCCAACTTCCGCAAGGACACGCACGGCAAACTTGAACACCGCCTGCCCATCCATCCGCAGGAAAGGATCACCAGTTACCCGACCGCCACTGACACTACCCGGAACCGACAGTATGCCGTGGTGCGCGCCGTCGGCATGCAGGGCGGTTGCCAGGATTCCTGTTCGATCAGACGCCTCCAGCACCACTGCACCGGCACCGTCGCCGAACAAGACGCAGGTGGCACGATCGGACCAGTCGAGAATGTGCGAGAAGACCTCGGCCCCGACCACCAAGGCCCGTTGATGACTGCCCGAACGGATAAACTTGTCGGCAATCGCCAGCGCGTAGACGAAGCCGCTGCAAACTGCTTGCACGTCAAACGTCGTAGCTCCATGGTTCCCCAGTTTGCCCTGCAGCAAGCAAGCGGTACTCGGAAAAATGAAATCCGGGGTCGAGGTCGCCACGATGATCAGGTCCAGATCGGAGGCCTCAAGACCTGCGGCAGTCAGCGCCCGACGGCTCGCCTCCAGGCCCAGATCGCTGGACGTCTCGCCATTGTCCGCAAGATGACGGTACCGTATGCCGGTGCGACTGGTGATCCAGTCATCGTTGGTTTCGATGCCACGGCGCACGAGATCGTCGTTGCTGACGGGGGGGCCGGGCAAAAAACTGCCGGTTCCGGTAATGCGGGAGAACATGCTAGGCGGTCTCCTGAAGCGGTTGTTGCTGCGCAATGCGTTCGCTGATGCGTGCGAGAACGCCACTGCTGGCTTCCTCTGCGGCACGCTGCAGCGCGCACGTAAAAGCCAGGACATCAGCCGATCCATGGCTCTTGACGACGATACCCTTCAGGCCGAGCAGGGTAGCACCGTTGTACTGGCGGTGATCAACCCGCTTCTTGAACTTGTTGAGTACCGGCATGGCGACCACCGCCGCCAGCTTGGTAAACAGATTTCGCCGGAATTCCTGTCGCAGGAAAGTCGCCAGCAGTTGTGCCAGACCTTCCGATGCCTTCAGCGTGACATTGCCGACAAAGCCATCGCAAACAATGACGTCTGCCTCGCCTTTGTAGAGTCCGTCACCTTCGATATTGCCGACAAAATTCAAACCCGACCCCCAGAGCAACTCGGCGGCCCGCTTCGCGACATCATTGCCCTTGATATCTTCCTCGCCGATGTTGAGAATCCCGACGGTTGGTCGATCCCGATGCTCGATGGCAGAAACCAGCGAGGCGCCCATGATGCCAAACTGCAGCAGATGCCCGGGGCTGCAATCCACATTGGCACCGAGATCAAGCACATGCGTATGCCCGGTGAGCGTCGGCAACACTGCACAGATCGCCGGTCGATCGATACCAGGCAGCATCTTCAGGACGAACCGGGAAATGGCCATCAGCGCACCGGTGTTTCCGGCCGAAACACAGGCATCCGCTTCACCCTGTTTGACCAGATTGATGGCGACACGCATCGATGAATCTTTCTTGGTCCGCAGCGTCAGCGCCGGCGACTCATCCATCGTCACCACTTCCGTGGCATGGCGTACGGTAATCCGACCGACCGCAGCGTCGCCCAGGAAAGGACGAATGCTCTCGGTCAGACCCACCAGAATGACGCGCACATCAGAATGATCGCGCACGAACTGGATGGCTGCCGGAACGGTCACACAGGGACCATGGTCCCCTCCCATGCAGTCGATGGCGACGGTAATGGTCATGCGCTGGCAGACCAGGACTGGCAACTCACGATCACGGGAAGGCGCCCACCCAACCCCGAAGGATCATTCGCCGGCGCTTTTGATGACTTTCTTGCCCCGATAAAAACCTGTTGGGCTGACGTGATGACGCAAATGGACCTCGCCTGTCGTCGGTTCGACAGCCAGGGGCATGCCGCTCAGGGAGTCGTGCGCACGATGCATGCCACGCTTGGAAGGGGATTTCTTGTTCTGTTGCACAGCCATCACAAACTCCTAGAATCAAACTTACTCGGCCTTGCCCTGCAGGCCGGCCAACACTGAAAACGGCGACACGATTGCCGACCCCCGAGCCGCATCAGGCGGGAGACAATCGTCGTGGCGTGGTGCGATCGGAAGGGCCAGCAGAATTTCATCCTCGATCAATACGGCCACATCGAGCTCCTTCTGATTGGGTAGAAAGTCCCTGGAGTCATCTTCCAGCTCTTCCTGCGTCAGGTCGCCATCGCTATCGATAAATTCAAGCAGGCTACGTACCTCGATCGGGTGTTCAATTGTTTCGAGGCAGCGTTGACAGCACAACGACATGACACCGTCAACCTCCACCAGAAACTGTGGGCGATTGTAAGGCCCCATTTGCCCCTTGATCCGGTACGTCAGAAAGCCATCGGAAGCGGTTAACAAATCGAGCAATCGAGTCAGCGCGGCGACCGGCAGCTCGCCTTGCAACGAACCTCCTTCATTGGCAAAAACCCGACTGTCAATCACCTCGATCACAACTCGTCGCGACACAAGGGGCGCATGATATTATCTTCGGCTTTTGAAGTCAAAGCGGTGACGCTGCAAATCGCAGTATTTGCCGGTTTTTCCGCCTTGCTCATGTCTTTTGCACTGAAGTTGATCCGCCGATGCCCAAGCCGCAACTCATTCTTGCCTCGACCTCCCCGTTTCGCCGTACTCTGCTGACACGTCTCGGATTGCCGTTCGAGACTGCCAATCCGGCCGTTGACGAAGCCCTGCTCGCGGGCGAAAGTCCCGAGGCAGGCGCCCTGCGCCTGTCGGAAGCCAAGGCCCGCGCTGTCGCAGGCCAGCACCGCGACGCCCTGATCATCGGCAGCGACCAAGTGGCCTGTCTTGACGGCCAGATTTTCGGCAAACCGGGAACGCACGACAATGCGCTACGCCAGTTGCAGGTCATGCGCGGCCGCCGCGTGAACTTTTTCACCGGTCTGTGCCTCCTGAACGCCAGAACCGGCAATGCCCATCGGCGTGGTGTAGCGACACTGGTCACCTTCAGGAACCTGACCGACGAGGAAATCGAAAGCTACCTGCACAAGGAAAAACCGTACCACTGTGCCGGCAGCGCCAAATCGGAGGGGTTGGGAATCGCCCTGATTGCCAAAATCGACGGCGAAGACCCGAATGCATTGATCGGACTGCCGCTGATTGCGCTCTGCGACCTGCTGCGAATCGAGAACGTCTCGGTATTCTGATCGTCAGCAGATCGTTCGGAAGCCCATTTCATGAAAACAGGCCGGCTTTACCTGATCCCGGTGCCACTGGGTCAAGCGCCGGTGACGGACGTACTGCCAGAACCCGTTCGGGCCTGCGCACAAAGACTCGTGCATTTCGTTGCCGAGAACGCCAAAACGGCGCGCGCCTTCCTCAAGTCGTTGCCTGCCGATACGCCTTTACAGCAGATCGAGATTCTGGAACTCAACGAACATACCGCGGCCAGCGCGCTACCCCGGCTTCTCGCCCCGGCTCTGGCGGGCAACGACCTTGGACTGATCTCCGAGGCCGGCTGCCCTGCGGTTGCCGATCCGGGCGCCGCCCTGGTTGCGCTGGCCCATCAGCGAGGGGTACCGGTCGTTCCCATGATCGGTCCCTCGTCAATCCTGCTCGCCTTGATGGCTTCGGGACTAAGCGGCCAGAACTTCGCATTTCACGGCTACCTGCCGAGCGGCACTCAAGAACGCGAAAAACGCTTGCGCGAACTGGAAAAGGAGTCACGACAGCAGCAGCGTACCCAGATCTTCATTGAGACTCCCTACCGTAACCCCCAGGTGCTTGCCGCACTCGTCAATACCTGTGCGCCGAGCACGCGCCTCTGCGTCGCGACCGACCTCACGCTCGCCGGGGAACAGATCACGACTCGACTCGTTTCCGAATGGCGGCGCCAGCAGTACCCCGAGATCAGTCGCCGGCCGACGGTATTCCTCTTGCAGGCCTGATGGTCATGGCTTTTCCGGGCACCCCTGATCATCAAGGGGTTCGTGGGTCGCTGATGCAGCTCTCACCTTAACGCGTACGTTCGGGGTCAACGAAACAGCATCTGGCCGGAGCCCAACAGCGTGCCCGCCACACCCTGCGCCGCATCGGCACGCAGACGCTTGGCAAAGCGCTCGGCGATATTTTCCTTGATGGTGAACTCGACGATCCGCTCCGCCTTGATCACGTCTCGCGCCACCGAGCCAACGGTGCCAAGCCCATCAGCGAGGCCCAGACTGATACTTTGATTGCCGGTCCACATCAGGCCACTGAACATTTCCGGTGTTTCCTTGAGTCGCGTGCCACGTCCTCGTCTGACGACCTCGATGAACTGCTTGTGGATCTCGCGCAGCAACACGCGCGCGTGCTCCTTCTGCTTCGCGTCCTGCGGCGAGAAAGGGTCGAGGAAGCCCTTGTTCTCCCCGGCGGTCAGCAGCCGACGTTCGACGCCGAGCTTGTCCATCGTTCCGGTAAAACCGAAACCGTCCATCAGCACGCCGATCGAACCGACGATACTGGCCTTGTCGACAAAAATCTTGTCCGCTGCCACAGCAACGTAGTAGCCACCGGAAGCACAGAGATCTTCGACCACGGCGTAAAGCGGAATCTGCGGGTGTTTGGTACGCAAGCGGCGAATTTCATCATGAACGATACCCGCCTGAACAGGGCTGCCACCTGGGCTGTTGACCCGCAGGATAACGCCCGCCGTACCCTTGTCCGCGAAAGCGGCTTCAAGTGCGTCGTTGACATTCTGTGCGCTGGCTTCGCCCTGGGCTTCGATGGTGCCATGCAGATGGATGACCGCCGTATGTCGACCATCGGCAAGTTGCTCGGATCCCCCCCAATCAACGACCAGCACCAGAACGGCGATCAGGTAAGTCAAGCCGGCCAGCTTGAAAAAAATACCCCAGCGCCGCTTTGCCCGCTGCTCGTGCAGCGCCGCGAAAGCGACCTTTTCCAGCAATTGCCGTTCCCAGGGTGGTTCGTGATCAGGGGTACTCAAGATGTTGTTCGCTCGCTGGGAATGAAATAGATCGCGCCATCACGCTCTTCGACGGGCAGCGGCGTCAGTCCTTTGCCGTTACAACGGCCACCCAGGCAGCGTCCGTCTGCCGGCGAGTAGAGCGCGCCATGCGTTGCGCAGATCAAGTATACCTTGGAATCATCGAAGAATTCGTTGGGCTGCCAGTCGAGCTCGATGGGAACATGCGCACAGCGATTGTAGTAGGCAAAGACACGTCCCTGAAAGCGCACCGCAAATGCCGGCGCTTCGGCGCCTTCATGCCTGACCGTAAAGCGAACCCCCGGTCCGCCGTCCAGCAAATCACCGGAAAAACAGATCAGGCGGGCAGCCAACACATTCAAATCAACCCTCCCAGTTCAACCTTTTCGCCGTAATCCTGCTTCTCCTTCGCCGACATGCTGCGCACGAAGCCCTGCAGCGCCGCCGGCAGTGCCGCTTCGAGCACCAATTCCCGCCCCTCCAGCGGATGCGGCAGACGCATCCGCGATGCGTGCAGAAACATGCGCTTCAGCCCTTCCCGGGACAGCGCCTTGTTCAGCGCAAAGTCCCCATACTTTTCGTCACCGGCGACCGGAAAGCCCAGATGCGCGAGATGCACGCGGATTTGGTGCGTACGTCCGGTTTTCAACTGGGCCTCCAGCAAGCTGAAGCGTTCCCAGCGCGCCACGAGGCGGAAAATGGTATGTGTGGTCTTGCCCTCTTCGGAGACGCGCACCCGTCGCTCACCCGATGCCTGCAAGTACTTGAGCAAGGGTAGTCGAACGTTGCGCAGCGGATCCATCCAGCGACCGCAGACCAGAACCAGGTAACGTTTGTCAGCGTCTCGGCCTTTGCCGCCAAGAGCGCTGGTACGGAACATTTCCTGCAGGGCCAGGAGTGCCGAGCGTTTCTTGCCCAGCAACAGGATTCCCGAAGTCTCGCGGTCAAGCCGATGCGCGAGTTCGAGAAAACGCGCCTGCGGCCGCTGCCGTCGCAGCGCCTCGATGATCCCGAAGCTTTCGCCACTGCCGCCGTGCACGGCGATACCGGCCGGCTTGTCGACGACCAACAGGCCTTCGTCTTCAAAAATAATGGGAAGATGCACCTTGAATTCGGCGCCAGCGACCACTTCCTGTTCGATTCTGGCGATTCGCAACGGCGGGATACGCAGCACATCGCCACGCTGCAGCCGATAGGAAACTTCCGCACGGCGACCATTGACCCGTACCTGACCGCTACGCACGATGCTGTAGACGTGGCTCTTGGGCACCCCTTTGCATTTCTTGAGCAGCAAGTTGTCGAGGCGCTGTCCGTGCTCATTCTCGGTAATCAGTGCTTGGGTCACAGAGTTTTTGCTAACTTCGGCCATTTTGAATATACTCGACCCGATTTGCGTTTTGGGTTGAAAGAGGCGCTGACCCGTGAGACCGTCGAGCGACGCCGATTGTATAGCCATTGCGACGCACTTTCCGGCAGGCTGCAGCCACCTCCCTTGCGCCGACCTGCGCAAGATACTCGACGCCAATCACCTGGTTAAGTACGCTCACCACGAAGTAGCGATACTACTTGAACTGCGCGCGCCTGGCACCTGTGGAGCGGCCCTGGCAGATTCCCGAGTCCTTGACTTTCGAGGCCCGACGAGCCATCGAGTCGGCAAGATACCCCTATTAGTTGCACGCGCGCGATGCTTCCCAAGCCTCCCGCACAACTAATCCGTTAATGCCTGCACAAGGCCCCTGCCCCCGAGAAAGCGCGCGGGAGCCCAAATCATGAAACGCATGCTGTTTAATGCAACACAGGCCGAGGAACTCCGTGTTGCCATTGTCGACGGTCAGAAGCTCATTGACCTGGACATCGAATCGGCAAACAAGGAACAGAAAAAGAGCAACATTTATAAAGCAGTCATTACCCGCATCGAGCCCAGTCTCGAAGCGGCATTTGTCGATTACGGATCGGAACGACACGGCTTCCTGCCCTTCAAGGAAGTTGCCCGCACCTTCTTCCAGCCTGGTGTCGAATCCGGTCGCGCCGGCATCAAGGAAGCGCTGCGCGAAGGCCAGGAGCTGATCGTCCAGGTGGACAAGGACGAACGCGGCAACAAGGGTGCCGCGCTGACGACCTTTATCAGCCTTGCCGGTCGATACCTGGTGCTGATGCCGAACAATCCACGCGGCGGTGGTGTTTCGCGCCGCGTCGAAGGCGACGAGCGTACGGAACTGCGGGAAGTGATGGATCGGCTACAGGTTGTGCCGGGAATGAGTCTTATCGCCCGTACCGCAGCGATTGGGCGCAACGCCGAAGAACTGCAATGGGATCTCAATTATCTGCTGCAGTTGTGGAAAGCCATTGAGGCCGCAGCCCAGCAGCAGAGAGGGGCGTTCCTGATCTACCAGGAGGGCAGTCTGGTCATCCGCGCCATCCGTGACTACTTCCAGCCCGATATTGGCGAAATCCTGATTGATACCGACGAAGTCTTTGAGCAAGCCCAAAAGTTCATGGAACATGTGATGCCGGGGACCGTCAATCGTATCAAGCGCTATCGCGATGATGTCCCGCTGTTCTCGCGCTTCCAGATTGAACATCAGATCGAATCGGCCTACTCCCGCCAGGTCACCCTGCCTTCGGGCGGGGCAATCGTCATCGACCATACCGAAGCGCTGGTTTCCGTCGATGTGAACTCGGGTCGCTCGACGCGCGGGGCCGACATCGAGGAGACGGCGCTGAAGACCAACCTCGAGGCCGCAGAAGAAGTGGCCCGCCAACTGCGTTTGCGCGATCTCGGCGGTTTGATCATCATTGACTTCATCGACATGGAGAATCAGCGCAATCAACGCGAGGTCGAAAACCGCGTTCGCGAGGCGCTACGTTTCGATCGGGCGCGCGTGCAGACCGGCAAGATCAGCCGTTTCGGCCTGTTCGAGCTGTCGCGCCAACGCCTGCGCCCGGCACTTGCCGAAACCAGCTACATTCCCTGTCCGCGGTGTTCGGGAACCGGCCACATCCGCAGCACCGAATCGGCCGCTCTGCACATCCTGCGCATTCTCGAAGAGGAAGCGATGAAGGACAATACCGCCGCCGTGCAGGCGCAGGTTCCAGTCGATGTCGCCACCTTTCTGCTGAACGAAAAACGGGCCGAAGTGCAGGCCATCGAACAGCGGCACAAGGTCAATGTCATGCTGATCCCCAACATCCACCTCGAAACGCCGCAGCACACGTTCGTGCGCCTGCGCCAGGACGAAGCGGCTCCGGATTTGCTGCAACAAGCATCGTACCGGATGGTTGCGCTGCCGACAGAAGACGAGCACAAGAACGTTGCGTCAGCCGGCGAAACCAGAGCGCCCCGAGCGGAAGCAGCGATCAAGGGAGTGACACCGTCACAACCTGCGCCGATCGTCGCCGAAAGGGCATCGAGCGATGTCGAGAAACCCGTCACGGCAGGCAACCATTTCTGGAAAAAAATCATTTCCTGGTTCCGCCACAAGCCGGCTGCCGTTCCGGAGCCATCACAACCGACGCGTGCTGGCGCGTCTGCGCGCGACTGGCCACGCGACAATCGCCGCAGCGGGGGGCGGGGACCTCGCCGTGACGAGACGCGCGATCTGCCCGAGACGCGCGTCAATCGAGAGAGCAGGGAAACACCGCCACAGCCCCCCCCAACCATACGCAGCGAAGCGCAGAGACCACGCGAAACGCGTGCGCCGCACGAACCAAGCGTGGCACGCGAGCCGCGTCGCCAGCGCAGCGAACGTAAACCACAAAGTGCGACATCCGTCACGGCAAGCACTGAAGCAATACCGGTTGCTCCGATCGCGCCGCCCGCGCGTGCCGTTCCCGCGCCGGAGCAAATTGGCGACGAATCCGGCAACATGCCACGTCGCCGCGGTCGTCGTGGCGGACGCCGTGAGCGCAGCGAACGAATCGAGAGCCCGGTCGAGGCTCAGGACCTGGCAATCGCTGCAGCGAGTCCCGCAACGGCCAACTCGGTCATGGCAGGCTCAAGCGTCGAGCCGGTCGCAGAGGTGCCTGGCGAATCTGGTACGGCGCTGGCTGCACAAGACAACACTCGGCCAGCAATTGCCGTTGCCGGCACTCCGCCGACCATTGCTGAAATTTCCCCGACTGTTGTGGCATCCAGCGAAGCATCCTGTCCCGTGGCAGTTCCCACTGCACTGGTCGATGCCAGCGGCGCAGGTGATACTCCGGAAACGGTCGAAATCACAGCGACCGCGGTGACACCGGCAGACCTGCAAGCAGCCGCGTTCGTCACTACTCCGCCAATGACCGACGCCCAACCGGTAGTCGTAGCGCCGTCCGGCGTCGAATCCCAGGCGGCGGTCTTGACCGCTGCGGACATTGACCTATCTCCTCCCCTAGCGGAGGCTGATGAACCTGTCGAGCCGCCTGTCACCATCCCAATCGCACCCTCTATCCAGCAAGTGATTGCAGGCAGTGGTCTGATCATGATCGAGACCAGAAGAGACCAGGTTCAGGCGTCGTGGCCAGAGAGCGACCCCATTGCAGCGCCCATAGTGCCACGCCGCAGACGGGTCAGCGTGGTCATTCCCGATGAGCCGCTGGTGATGATCGAAACGCGGAAGTAGCAGAAGACCGGCCAGAAGGCCAGCCGCCAGTTCTGCGGGAGGGCCGGGGATTCCCCCATCGCGCGCGACCGGGCGTGTCGATCAATCCCGGCCCCGGAGGTTTCCCCGCAGTCATCTGCCAACGACCGCGGGAGACTTGACGATACTACCGCTCGAGACCGGCTTTTGCACCAGACCGATGAGCTAACAAGCCGCCAAGGCAGCTGGGCAATGAACCAGCCAAAGCCGGTTCACGCGGTTTCTCGCTGCGCTTGCCAGAATCCTCTCGCTGAAGCCAATCCGTGACCGCCGTGGCTACGCAATTGCGCCAGGCAGTCGATGAAAAGGTATGGTCAGCGTCGTCAATGGCGACGAACGTCGCATGGCCACGCTGCAATGATGCCTGCCAGGCACGATCGGTTTTCAGGGCCTCGGCAAATTCCCGCGCAGTAAAATCGTTACCGCTGAGGATGAGCAATGCCGATCCCCGAAATCGCTCAAGGCCGCGTGCCATTCTCTTCTGGAATGGGAGCGCTTGATCGTCACTTGACAAGGCATTGGTCTGACGCGCTGCCCGGATGCTGGCAAGGAATCCCTTGAGTGACCGACCCCATGCCAGGTTTCCCGTGAGCAATTTACGCCAGAAGTCCGCTTGCAGAAGCCGTTGACCGTAGTGATGCTTGAGGTGGGCCTTTGCCAGACCTGCTTCGGTACGGACCCAGGGGTTGAGCATCACCATTCCAGTCACTCGATGATCCTGGGTGGCATCCCAATACAGCAGACTGGCCGATGCTGCATCGCACAATCCCCAGAGGACGATCTGCTGCAGCTGAGGGCAGGACGCCATGAATGCGTTGATGGCAGCAGCAATATCCGCATGGATGTGTTCGAAATTGCGAATCTCCCCGGTGCTGTCACCCATGCCCCGGTAATCGAAACGCATTGCCGGGTAGCCTGCTTCCGCCAGTGTACGCGACAAAAGGACGAACTGGCGATGACTGCCTGCGCGATATTGCGGTCCCCCAACAATGATCAGCACCCCTTTCCGTGCCGCTTCCCCAGAGGGAGCGGTAATGATGCCAAGCAGGTTTTCGTCGGCACACGGAAAGACAAAGGCCCGTTCTGTGAATTTCATTGCCAGGACTCCAGTACCGCCAGGGTTGCCGTAATCAATGCGGGAGCGTCCTCGATCTCGCTGGTCTGCCAGAAACCTGGGCCATTCACCATCCGGGCATCCAGTTTGTAGGCCGCAGCTTCCCAATGTGCGATGTATTTCGTGGAAACCGGAGAGAGTGTGGCACCCTCGCGAGTCGACAACTCCAGCCATGCAGCCCGTTCGCCAATAGCGCCGGGGGGTTTGAGTTCAGTGGCCTCCAGGCTCTCGACAAGCGCTGGAGAAAAGGTGTAGCCGGCGATTTCAACAGACTGGCCAGTCGATAATTGCTGCCGCAATTGGTCGGAAATGGTTTTCGCCTGCCCCGAGGTCAGCACCGAGGCCATCTTCAGGCGCATGAACTGTTGCCAGTGTTGTTTGCCGGAGACGACCGGCTGCCAGAAGATGAAATTGGCGGGCTCCTCGAGCCTGGCCGCAGCGCTGGCTGCCAGCAGGCAGCCAGCGCGCAGGCCCCAGAGACACACCGGTGCATCGCTCCGGGCACGCAGCCAGCGATGGGCCAGATGAACATCGTCCTCCCAGTCCTGCCAGCGCGCTTCTGCGAGGTCGCCTGAGCTGTCTCCACAGCCTAACAGGTCGATCTGCAGGACATCGTAACCAATTCTGGCCATCGCCCTCGCCTGCAGGGCAGCCATGCGGCGAGATTTATTCAGTTCCTCGGCAAGTGGATGCAGATAAATGATCACGCCACGCGTCCGTCCATTGGCTGTTGGGTGATAGAGGCAGAAACGAGACCCTTTCTCTGCCGGAATAAAAAATGGCTGCAAGGCTTAATCGTCTACAGAGTTAATATGGTTATCACAACGGCGCAATCCCGATCAAGCGATGCGTTACCCATGGCCGAACGCGCAGGAATACCACCTGCTTCATCGCGGTGACTCAGGACCTTGATCGTAGCGAGACATGCACACTGGGGCGACCAGCATCATTCCAGCTGAAGTTGATGAATGGTTTGCAGGACATCAGAGCCACCTGCAGCGATCCGATGCAAATGAAAGTCAAGGTTTCAAGCACACTGATGCCCAAGCGTCGATGGGACTGAAGGGACTGTCGGTTGAACGCCGATATCCGCGAACAACTCCAGTCCACCCCCAGGGCTGCCAGACGCTCGTTTGCCGCATCCCAAAGGCGCGCAAAGGTTCTTCCCATTCTGAAACGCGGTTCGACGTGCACATCGTAATCCCAGACAGTCGAGTCTGGTTCACTCAGGATGAAACGGCAATGAACCTCATCCTCCTCGTAATGGTCTCGGGCATACCACAGAAAGCCGGCGAAGACTCCCTTGTTAACCGCCGCCAGGCAGACATGTCCCCTGGCGAAGCGCGATTTCAGAACTTCCGGTGGGCGTGGAAACGCCTCGACAATCGCCTCGTGTGCTGCAATCTCGACCACCTTTTCCACTGCGGAGGGCCGGCAGACCGGGATGAACTCGCGGGAAACCGGTTGGGCGACGATATGGTAACGGATCAGGCGGCTACGTCCACCGCTGAGACCCTGCAGTACCCGGCCAAGAAGATAGAGCATCCCGTTGATGAAGCCCAGGTCGCCAATCGCCGATTTCAAAGAATTGAACATTTAACGCATTCCCCTTTTTCTGTTTTTGGTGTTCAAACCTTGCTCCTGACGGTCAGAGTTATTCAATCGACCCCTACTATAGAACGAAGGCTACGCTTTTGGCCGTGACGTATCTCCCACATCATCGCAAGAACATATTCGACGATCATGGATCGCTTATCCCGGCCTCACGTGCCAAATTGCTGCAGCGCAACTTTCATAAATGCCTGGCGTTGCCTATAGTGATCATTCCAGTCGCGGTCGGCGGTGCGACGTCATTCAACAGGATCATCGATCACTCAACGGAGGAGACGACGTCATGCAGAAGTCCTTGCACATCGATCCGGGCAAATGCACCGGTTGCTTGCAGTGCGAAATGGCCTGCTCTTACGAGCACACCGGGATCTTCAACCCGTCCAAATCGCGAATCAAGGTTTTCGACTTCCACCACGAAGGACGCAAGGTGCCCTATACCTGCACACAGTGCGCGGAAGCGTGGTGTCTCAATGCCTGTCCGGTCGAGGCGATCAAGATCGACTATGGCAGCGGCGCCAAGGTGGTCCTCGATGCAGTCTGTGTGGGCTGCAAGGTGTGCACGATTGCCTGTCCGTTCGGAACGATCAACTACAATCACGACTCGGGAAAGGTTCAGAAGTGTGACCTCTGTGGCGGTGATCCAGCCTGCGCCACGGCTTGCCCGACCGGCGCCATCACCTACATTGATGCGGACTGGACGGGTCTGCAACGGATGCGTCAGTGGGCACAGAAAACCGACAGTGCGGCACGCCTTTGAGGAGGAGCGATCATGGCTTGGACACGCAAGATTCTTCGCGTCAACCTGACCCAGGGAACCTGCAGCAGCGAACCGCTGAACATGACCTGGGCAGCACAATATCTTGGCCAGCGCGGGCTGGCCAGCAAATACCTGGTCAGCGAGATCGATCCGAAGGTCGACCCGCTGTCCCCGGACAACAAGCTGATCTACGCGACCGGCCCGCTGACCGGCACGATGGCGTCGACCGGCGGCCGCTATTCGGTGATTACCAAAGGCCCTCTGACCGGCGCGATTGCTTGCTCGAATTCGGGAGGCTATTTCGGAGCCGAGCTGAAATCGGCGGGCTGGGACATGGTCATCTTTGAGGGCAGGTCGCCGCAACCGGTCTATCTGCATATTGAGAACGAGCAGGCGACCCTGCTGCCTGCAAACGACCTGTGGGGAAAGACTGTCTGGGACACCGAAGGCACCCTCAAGAAACGTCATCAGGATTCGCTGCTGCGGGTATCGAGCATCGGCCGTGCCGGGGAAAATCAGGTCCTGTTCGCAGCGATCGTCAATGACCTGCACCGCGCCGCCGGCCGCTCCGGCGTCGGCGCAGTGATGGGGTCAAAGAATCTCAAGGCGGTCGCCGTGCGCGGCACGCTCGGCGTGGGCAATATCGCCGATCCCAAGGCTTTCATGGCGGCGGTGACTGCCGGCAAGAAGGTGCTGGCAGAGAACGCGGTCACTGGCCAGGGTCTGCCGACCTATGGCACGCAGGTGCTGATGAACGTCATCAACGAAATGGGCGCCTCGCCAACGCGCAACCACCGCGATGTGCAGTTCGAAGGGGCACGCAAGATTTCGGCGGAAGCGATGCACGAAAAACGCGCCACCGACGGCAGGACACATCTGGTCACCAATCAGGCCTGCTTTGGCTGCACCATCGCCTGCGGCCGGATTTCGCGGATCGACGAGACGCACTTTTCGGTGCAGACCAAACCGGAATATTGGGGTGCCAACGGTGGCCTCGAATATGAGAGCGCCTGGGCGCTGGGCAATGCCAATGGCGTCGACGATCTTGAGGCCCTGCAGTACGTCAACCTGCTGTGCAACGAAGACGGCATGGATCCGATCTCGTTCGGAGCGACGCTCGGTGCGGTCATGGAGCTTTACGAACTGGGTATCCTGACCAGGGACGAGATCGGCCTCGACGCACCCTTCGGCTCCGCCGCCGCCTTGTGCAGACTGGCGGAAATGACGGTGCGCGGCGAAGGATTCGGCAAGATCGTCGGGCAGGGATCGAGGCGTCTGTGTACCCAGTACGGCCGGCCGGAGTTGTCGATGACCGTCAAGGGACAGGAGTTTCCGGCCTACGACGGACGCGCGCTGCAGGGCATGGGGTTGGCCTATGCGACCTCGAACCGCGGTGCCTGCCACCTGCGTGGCTACGTGGTTTCCAGCGAGGTATTCGGCATTCCGGTCAAGACCGACCCCAGGGACACCGACGGCAAGCCCGAACTCCTGAAAGCCTTTCAGGATGCCACAGCGATCGTCGATTCGAGCGGTCTGTGCGTGTTCACCACCTTTGCGTGGACCCTGAACGATATTCAGCCTCAGATTCAGGCTGCTTGCCCGGGCGACTGGTCGCTCGAATCGCTGCTGGCGATGGGCGAGCGAATCTGGAACCTCGAACGCGACTTCAACCTGGCGGCCGGCCTCACCGGTCAGGACGATACCCTGCCGCCGCGCCTGCTCACCGAACCGTGCAAGACCGGGGCTTCGAAGGGCATGGTGGCCGAACTCGGGAAAATGCTGCCAGAGTATTACCGCCTGCGCGGCTGGACCCCGGACGGCGTCCCGACGACGGCTACGCGCGCGCGCCTGGGTCTCTGAGGTGACTCGCCACGTCATCATCGGCAACGGCCCGGCTGGGGTCGTTGCTGCCGAGACCCTGCGGCGTGCCGATGCAGAGGCCGGAATTACACTGATTGGCGATGAAGCCGGGCCACCGTATTCCCGGATGGCGATTCCCTACCTGCTGATGGGAAAGATTGACGAAGCGGGCACCTATCTGCGCAAGGATGCGGATCATTTCGAACGTTTGCGTATCCGCATGCTGCTTGGCCGGGTGGCTGCCATCGATAGCGGCGCACGCACGCTCCGACTGGCTGATGGTGGCATCCTTCCCTACGACCGCCTGCTGATCGCCAGCGGCGCGCAGCCGGTTCGCCCGCCGGTTCCCGGTATCGATCTGCCGAAGGTCTTGTCATGCTGGACACTGGCCGATGCACGGGCAATCGTCGCCGGCATCGGCCGGGGCGTGCGTGTGCTGCAGATGGGTGCCGGTTTCATCGGCTGCATCATCATGGAGTCGCTGGCAGCACGCGGCCCGCAGCTGACGGTCGTCGAGATGGGCGACCGGATGGTGCCGCGGATGCTCGATGCCGTGGCCGGGGCAATGCTTCGCCGCTGGTGCGAGGCGCGGGGGGTGCGCGTCCTGACCGGCCGGCGGGTGGTAGCGATTTCGTCGGCGGGCGAAGCGCTGCTGGTCAGGCTCGACGATGGCCAGATGCTGGAGGTCGACGTGCTGATCAGTGCGACGGGGGTCAAGCCGAACATCGCATTCCTCGATGGCAGCGGTGTCGCAGTCAATGCCGGGGTGCTCGTCGACACGACGCTGCAGACCAGCATCGCCGGCATTTACGCGGCCGGCGACGTCGCGGAAGCGGTTGAGTTCGGTACCGGTCTGCGCGTCGTCAATGCCATCCAGCCCGATGCCGTCGAGCAGGCTCGGATCGCGGCACTGAACATGGCTGGTCAGTCGGCAACCTTGCCGGGCACCTTTGTGTTCAACGTTCTCGACACCCTGGGGCTGATTTCCGCGTCCTTTGGTCAATGGCAGGGCGTTGCCGGTGGCGAAACCGCGCAACTCCTCGACGAAACCCGGTTTCGTTACCTGCGCCTGGCGTTTGACGGTGATCGGCTGGTCGGCGCCAATTGCATCGGCCATACCGAGCATATCGGGGTGCTGCGTGGACTGATTCAGGGACAGGTGCATCTCGGAGAATGGAAGAATCGTCTGCTTGCCAACCCCCTGCAACTCAGCGAAGCCTATCTCGCCAGGGGGCTGGCCATCGCGCACTGATGGAAATCACCTTGAAGCTGTTCGCTTCGCTTTCCGATTACCTGCCCGCGACGGCCCGGCGGACCAATGCCCTGGTGCTCGACGTTGCCGACGGGTGCAGCGTCGCCTCGGTCATTGATGCTTGGGCGTTGCCGCCGCGCCTGGTGCATCTGGTCCTGGTCAATGGCGAATTCATCCCGCCGCAGTTACGCGCCGAGCGCTGCCTGGCGCCGGGTGACGCGCTGGCGATCTGGCCGCCGATTGCCGGCGGCTAAGCCGTGACCCATTTCACGATGACCTTGACGCTTCGTGAATTCGAGCGCCAATTGCAGCCGCTGTTGACCGGCTGGACAGCCGAACCGCAAGCGCAGGGTTGGCACCTCAGGCGTCCAGAGCGCAGCGTAGTCATCTCCTGCCGGCAGCGGCCGGCGCTGCGGCTTGGCGTCCTGCTGTTGCCGCGTCTCGACGTGTCAATTGCCTGCAGCGGCAACGCCGACCAGGAAGCCGATTTCATCGAAGAGTTCCTGCGCTATTTCCGGCGCAGCGGCGGCTGATGTGATAGCATTCCCAGTGGCGGGTCTCCCCGCATCGCAGGATGGTGAACCTGGTCAGGTCCGGAAGGAAGCAGCCACAGCCGTCTGATGTGAGTGCCGGGGGCAAGGCTCGCCACCCTCCATCCCCTTCTGCCGCCGACCTTTGCCCAGATTTGCCTCGAACCCACTGCGGTCAACAACTTCAGTGGGTCCGGTGACGCCATCTGCTAGAATCCCCGCCCATGAGTTACCAAGTCTTGGCGCGCAAATGGCGCCCGCGAACGTTTGCCAGCCTGGTCGGGCAGGAACACGTTGTCCGGGCATTGACGCATGCGCTGACCGAAAAACGTCTGCATCATGCCTATCTGTTTACCGGTACGCGCGGGGTCGGAAAAACCACGCTGGCGCGCATTCTTGCCAAAGCGCTGAATTGCGAAAGCGGTGTTACGGCAACTCCCTGCGGCGTTTGTTCTGCCTGTCGGGAAATCGACTCCGGGCGTTTCGTCGATCTGCTCGAAGTGGACGCGGCGACCAATACCAAGGTCGACGAAATGCGGCAGCTTCTCGAGAACGCAGTCTATGCGCCAACGCGTGGCCGCTTCAAGGTCTATGTGATCGACGAAGTCCACATGCTCTCGAACTCGGCCTTCAACGCCATGCTGAAGACCCTCGAAGAACCTCCGGAGCACGTCAAATTCATTCTTGCAACCACCGATCCGCAGAAGATTCCGGTAACCGTGCTGTCACGCTGCCTGCAGTTCAACCTCAAGCAGATGACACCGCCGCTAATTGCCGGCCACCTCAAACACATTCTCGAAGTCGAGGCGATCAGCGCCGAAGCAACTGCCCTGCAACTGCTTGCGCGCTCGGCAGCAGGCAGCATGCGCGATGCACTGTCGCTGCTCGACCAGGCGATTGCGCATGGTTCGGGCAAGATCGAGGAAGCGCAGGTGCGTGAGATGCTCGGTGCGGTCGATCTTGACCACCTGTTCTCGATTGCCGACGCCCTGCTTGCCGGAGATGCAGCAGCCATGCTCCAGGTGGCCGATGACATGGCCACGCGCAGCCTGTCCTTTGACGCAGCACTACAGGAGATGGCCAGCCTGTTCACCCGTTTGCAGATTGCCCAGCTCGCCCCTCAGGCGATCGCTGACGATTTGCCGGAGCGTCCGCGCCTGCTCGAAATCGCGGCCAGGCTCGATCCGGAGTTCGTTCAGCTCGCTTACCAGATTGCCGTGCATGGCCGTCAGGAATTACCCTTGGCTCCTGATGAACAGGCCGGTTTCATCATGACGCTGCTGCGTCTGTATGCTTTTCGTCCTGCGTTCAACGATGAATCTGGCGGAAGACGGCGAGGTCCCGAGCCTGCTGGTCGCCTGCTGGTGGTGCCCTCGACGCAGGCGCCGGCGCCAACCGTAGCGCCTGCAGAAGCTGGTGCCGGGGCCGGTTGGCATGACATTCTCGCCGCCCTCAAACTTAGCGGCATGGCACGGGAACTGGCACAGCACTGTGAATTGCGCGAACTGGGGAAAGCGCGGATGGTCCTCAGTCTTTCTCCGACGCACCGCCATGTGCTGATAAAACCCGCACAGGACAAGCTGCAGCAATCGCTTGCCGAGCATTTCGGCCGTCCGTTGCAACTGGCGATCGAACTTAAAGAAGGCTCGGGAGATACGCCCGCCGCTGCCGCACAACGCGACCACCGTGAACGCATGGATCGCGCCATCGCTTCGGTCGAGCAGGATGGCTTCGTGCGGCAGGTCATCGAGACATTCGACGCCACCCTGATCGAATCTTCCATTAAACCCATTTAATCGTTCACCGCGAGGCAAGCAAAATGATGAAAGGCGGAATCGCCGGCCTGATGAAACAGGCTCAGCAGATGCAGGAAAACATGAAGAAAGCCCAGGAAGAGCTCGCGCAGCTCGAAGTCGAGGGGCAATCCGGTGCCGGCATGGTCAAGGTGCTGATGACCGGTGGCCATAATGTGAGAAGGGTTACAATCGACCCTTCGGTGATGGACGACCGGGAGATGCTCGAGGATCTCGTTGCCGCCGCTTTGAACGACGCCATGCGGCGCGCCGAGGAAGCTTCCCAGCAACGGATGGCCGGTTTTTCTGCGGGACTCAATCTGCCACCCGGGTTCAAAATGCCGTTCTGATGAATACCCCGTCGAGCCTCGAATCATTGATCGAGGCTTTGCGCTGCCTGCCGGGTGTGGGTCCAAAATCGGCACAGCGCATGGCTTACCACCTGCTGCAGCACAATCGCACCGGTGCCCAGCGTCTGGCTGACTCGCTGCAACGGGCTCTCGGTGCACTCCGTCATTGCCAGCGCTGCAACACCTTTACCGAGTCCGTAATCTGCGCCCGCTGCCTCTCGCACAAGCGTGACCCCAACCTGCTCTGCGTCGTTGAAACGCCGGTGGACATGAACATGCTCGAGCAGACGCACGCCTATTCGGGCTTGTACTACGTGTTGATGGGGCGCGTGTCACCGCTCGATGGGATCGGTCCTGGCGAGTTGCACCTCGAGCGCTTGCTGGCTCGTGCCTGCGATGGCGTGGTGCGGGAAGTGATCATCGCCACCAACTACACCAATGAGGGTGAAGCAACTGCGCACTACCTCTCCGAATTGCTCAAAAGTCGTGGCGTCAGCGTATCGCGCATCGCACGCGGTGTGCCGGTCGGCGGCGAACTCGAATATGTCGATGCAGGAACCCTGGCGCAAGCCCTGCGTGAGCGTCGACCGCTTGCTGGTTAAGCGTTTGGGGCGTTTTGCGATTCAATTCGAACTGGATTCGACGTATAATGCGGCGGTTTAGTTCGTACCAACTTTTCATTACGTTCTAGGGATCAGCGCTATGAGCAATGAGAGCAAAGTGGACTGCGGAAGGCGGCGACTGGTCGTCGCCACTGCTGCGGTCGGCGGGGTGGGGGCGTTAGCCGCGCTCGTACCTTTCCTGTCCAGCATGCTGCCATCCGAGCGTGCCAAAGCGGCCGGCGCGCCGGTCGAAGTCGACATTGGCAGCCTTGAACCTGGCCAGATGATCACCGTTGAATGGCGAGGCAAACCGGTGTGGATCTTCAATCGCAACCCGTCGATGCTCGAAACGCTGCCCAAACTCAATGACTCGGTGGCCGATCCGAAGTCCGAGAAGAATATGCAGCCAGCTTATTGCAAGAACGAGACGCGCTCGATCAAGCCGGAAATCCTGGTGGCGGTGGGCATCTGCACGCATCTGGGCTGCTCCCCCTCGAACAAGTTCAAGAAGGGTACCGACGAAGGCATGGACAGCAGTTGGCTGGGCGGTTTCCTGTGTCCCTGCCACGGTTCCACTTTCGACTTCGCCGGCCGTGTCTTCAAGAGCAAGCCGGCACCGGACAATCTGGAAGTGCCGCCGCACATGTACCTGTCCGACAAGCGGATTCTCATCGGCGAAGACAAGAAGGGGGCTTAAGCAATGGCATCGAATACCAATTTCGAAAAGTACAAGTCCGATGGTTCCCTGCAGGGAAATCTGCTTGAGTGGTTTGATGCCCGTTTCCCGGCCACCTCGATGTGGCGCGGGCACCTCTCCGAGTACTATGCGCCGAAGAATTTCAACTTCTGGTACTTCTTCGGCTCACTGGCGATGATGGTGCTGGTCATCCAGATCCTGACCGGTATCTTCCTGGTGATGCACTACAAGCCCGACGCCTCGCTCAACGCCAATGGCATTCCGGTGGCTTTTGCCAGTGTCGAATACATCATGCGCGATGTGCCCTGGGGCTGGCTGATTCGCTACATGCACTCGACCGGCGCTTCGGCGTTCTTCATCGTCGTGTACCTGCACATGTTTCGTGGCATGCTGTACGGCTCGTACCGACAGCCACGCGAGCTGATCTGGGTCTTTGGTACGCTGCTCTTCCTGTGTTTGATGGCCGAGGCTTTCATGGGCTATCTGCTGCCCTGGGGACAGATGTCCTTCTGGGGTGCGCAGGTGATCGTCAACCTGTTTTCCGCCATTCCGCTGATCGGTGAACCGCTGTCGATCTGGATTCGTGGCGACTTTGTCGTCGGCGATGCCACGCTCAACCGCTTTTTCTCGTTTCACGTCATCGCTGTGCCGCTGGTGTTGCTTGGCCTCGTCGCCGCGCATATCCTGGCGCTGCACGAAGTCGGTTCGAACAATCCGGACGGCGTCGAGATCAAGAAGCGCAAGGACGTTCACGGCAATCCGCTCGACGGCATTCCCTTTCACCCGTACTACACGGTCAAGGACATTGTCGGCGTAGTGGTGTTCCTGATGGTCTTCTCGATCATCGTTTTCTTCGCTCCCGAAGGCGGCGGATACCTCCTCGAGTACAACAACTTTCTGCCGGCCGATCCACTCAAGACCCCGCCACACATCGCGCCGGTCTGGTATTTCACCCCCTACTACTCGCTGCTGCGCGCCATGGTCTGGCCGCTGTTCGGAATCGACGCCAAGTTCTGGGGGGTGGTGGCGATGGGTGCCGGTGTCGTCATTCTTGCCTTCCTGCCCTGGCTTGATCGTAGTCCGGTCAAGTCGATCCGCTACCGCGGCCCGATCTTCAAGACCCTGCTGACCTTGTTCGTGATCTCTTTCGCGATCCTGGGTTTCCTCGGCACGAAGCCGCCGTCCTACGCTTTCTTCGGCGTCATCCCCGGTGCACCTGTGGCGCAGGTGCTCAGCGCTTTCTACTTTCTCTATTTTTTGACCATGCCCTGGTGGTCAAGGATCGACAAGTACAAGCCGGAACCCGATCGCGTGACGATGTAAAGGACTGCACAAAATGAAAAAACTGCTTATGGCATTGCTCTTTACCCCGGT
>WBZL01001657.1_pt1 | contig 22888 bp, 21 predicted proteins | sample 5204291 | NCBI WGS metagenome assembly WBZL01 (sample SAMN12344345, study PRJNA552823) | activated sludge metagenome | biome: Activated sludge suspended growth; feature: Nitrification reactor; material: Wastewater; isolation source: activated sludge from nitrification reactor of wastewater...
GGAAAGCACCCGGCCCCAGGTCAACGGTGAGATCGACTTTCCCAATCGGGATGCCTGCCCCACCGATGGGACCAAGGTCAGGGTCGATGCGCATGACGTTGTGCGTGTAGTAGTTGGTGACCCAGATTTTGCCGTTGGTATCGACCGCGACGCCGCTTGGGCCTTCCCCGACAATATTGGGCGTGACGCTGGTATCGATCAGATCGACGTTGCCGACGAAAGTGCCGGTGAGCATGCCATGGGTCTTGAGATGTCCGACGGTGGTCGCCGGAACGAGACCTGGGAAATTGGGTGTGCCGGTAAGCGGTCCGACCACGGAATGGGCCACCCAGGCATTGCCCTTGCCGTCCACCACCACCCCTTGGGCAAACGGTTTCCCGTGTGGCCAGTAGTTCAGGACATTACCGTACTGGTCCATTTCCACGACCTCGCCCGTATACAAGGTCGGGTCAAAGTTGGGATCGTTTGGATTCACACCCACCAGGGCCGGGTCGATATTGGTGGTATGCCAGACATGGCAGTTCTTGGGGTCCAGAGCCAGGCCGTAATCTCCGTGGGTGGTGTCCAGGCACGCGCCGCTACCCGGTGCGGGGCCTTGGTTGGGGTCGAAACGAAGCAGGTTGTCCCCGAATCTGGCGGACCACAACACCCCGAACTTGTCCATGAATCCGCCGTAGCCACCGCAGCCCAGATTGAACTGGGTGCCGGCTATCGGCTGGCCGCTGATCCCGCTCAGTTTTTCATGCGCGTTGTTGTCACCGCCCACCCAGATGTCGTTGTTGCGATCAACCGCCACGGTGCGGGCATGGGTGCCCATGACGCGGGTGTAATTGATGATGCATTCGTCGTCCGCGGTGCTGACGTCGCCGTGGGTATCCGCGCCGCCGCCACCGCCGGTCCAGGGGCGGATATCCATGAGGCCGCCGGAGGTCTTGATTCGACCGTCCTTGTCCCGGTCCACGCAGGTGGAGTACTTCCAGGGCGGTATCAAATAAGCGCCGTTGGCATCTGGCGTCCCGCCGCCATCGACGCGTGTCCCACCGATGATCAGGCCTATGCGCGTAACCGAACCTTTGGGTTGATTGCTGCCCGCCGGTGACGCACCCGCCTCGGCGCGATTGGCCACCCAGACATTACCAAGCTGGTCCACCGTGGTTCGCGAGGGGTCACGCCCGTTGCCCTGGGGCGCCGTGAAATATTCGCCCAGGATGGCGCCGGTATCCACGTCGATCCGAACCAGGGTGCCGCGCGCGGATACGGCAACATACAGGTATGGAAATGGCGTGATGGTCGGGTTGAATTGCACCTGATGCATCGTGGGGACCGTGGCGGTGGTGTTGAGGAACGCCCCTTCGGCGAAATCACCGGTCAAGGTATAAAGCGCGTTGGTTCCGCTCAGATGTCCCGCGATGCTGACAGGCGCAAACCCGAGGGATGCGACAACGGACAGGGCGAAAAGCCTGGCCAACACATGCCATCCTGCGTGGATACCGCGGCTGAGACATTTCATGGCCTCTCCTCGCATTGGTTGTTGTCTTGGTGCGGATCGCCCGAGCCGGGGCGACACCCGGAACCGCGCACCTCTTGGCCCGCGGCCTCGATCTGAATCCGGACAGAACATAAATACTTCCGACCGGAAACGCCGCCATCATCAATCTCATGAAGTGTTTAGGGGTATGAGAGGAATCTTTAGTCGGACATGAACGGTTGGCGGAGTTGGGATAGTCGCTTCACGCCCGAGGGCAATATTCGGCTGGAGGCGGTGGACAGATGGATCGAGTTCGCGCGGGGGATGGAGGCGGAGGTGGTGTAAGCCTGTCCAACAACGAAAAAGGCGGCTCGCGCCGCCTTGCAAGGGGTAGCTGACGGCCCGGACTACAGGTCGTAACAGTCCGCCACGCCGGTACCCGCCAGGCGATCGAAATAACGGGCGCGGTAATAGTGACGCTTGTGGGTGGCGTCGTCGGTGAAGGCGGCGCGGTCGTGCAGCACGTTGTTGCTGACCAGGCCCATACCCGATTCCAGGCGGCCGCGGTAGATGTAGGGCGAGTCGCTGTTCAGCAGGTCGCGCAGATAGGCCAGGGCTTCCTGGCCCATGGCGCCGTCGGTCCACATCACGTTGTTGACGCGGATGGTGTAGCGCATGTGCAGGTCGCCCGACGGCGTGATGCTGAACACCGGGCCGGGTTCTTCCTGGCGGGCCTCGGCGCCGCCCTCGTCGATGCGCGCCGGGATGGTCATGACCTTGGGGCCCATCAGGGCGCGGATGTAGTCGGGGTTCTTGTCGCGCAGCAGGATATAGGCGATCTCGTGGTCCATCAGGGCGTTCTCGCCCCCGGTGGCGGCCTGCTGCACCACATGCAGGTTCAGGGCATGGATCTGCTTGGCGGCGGTGTTGTAGTAGCCGTCGGTATGCCAGTTGATGGCGCGGTTGGTGTAGGGAATGTACTGCTGGCGGATGCCTTCGCTGCGCACGGTCAGCGAGGTCAGGCCGGTCTCGTCGGCCAGCCAGTTCTTGTTCAGGTCCTGGAGGCCGAAGCGGCGTCCCATGGACAGCGGGATCTCGGGATCGGGATCGGCGCCGGTCTTGCTCGCATACAGCGCCATGTTGGCCTTGCGGCAACGCGCGAGCAGGGCGTCGTGCTCGCTTTCGGTCAGGGTCCGGGGGTCCTTGATCTCCACCAGCAGGTCGCCCAGGCCCTTGGGGTAGTCCTCGAGTTTCTGGTCGCGCCAGCGCCGATACAGGTCGTCGTCGTCGAGGCTGAACGGGGTGGGGGCGGCTTGAAGTTTCTGCTGCGGGTTGGCCATGGGAACCTCCTGATGGGCTGGCTGGTTGGCGAGAGTGAAACGGCCGGCAGCCTGCGCGAACCCGCCCGTGGTGTCATTGACGGATATCAACGGCGGCCATGCGTCCGCGCCTGGCTGGCGGCAACCGTGAAGTTCGCAACCTCCGATCCGTCGATTCGCTCGTCCTCGGCCGTTAAACGGCGGGACTTTCACCTTGCCGTGGGATGATGCCGTCCATCCCATCAACGCGCCTTTCACGGCGAAACCCACCATGAATCAAGCCAGACGATCCCTCTTGCGCGGATCGGTTTCGACCGCCGCGCTTTCCGTCGCCATTGCCGCCGGGATCCTGCGTCCTCGCCAGGCCGAGGCTTCCGCCCTGACGCTTGGCGTTCCGGATACCCTGCGGGCGTTACAGAACAGTAATCCGATCGCCAGCAGCGCGATCCAGATCCGGGCTCCCGACATCGCCGAGAATGGGGCGAGCGTTTTCATCGACGTCCAGTGTGGGTTGCCCCATGTGGATGCCCTGGTCGTGTTCGTGGACCGGAACCCGCAACCCTTGATCGCGGCCTTCCAGATCGCGCCGGAGGTGGTGCCCTCGCTGCAGATGCGCATCAAGGTCGCCCAGACCGCCAATGTCTGGGTGGTTGCCCGCAGCGCCGGCACGTTCTACCGGGCCGCCAGGACGGTCAAGGTGACGGCCGGGGGTTGCGGGCTGGGCTTGAACTAACCCAATGGGCTAGACGTATTCATCGGGCGCGCCGTGATCGGTCTGCTGCAACGGGTCGCCGCCGCCAGCGTCAAGGTCGAGGGCGCGGTGGTGGGCGCCATCGGCCCCGGCCTCCTGGTGCTGGTGGGTGTGGAGAAGGGCGACGGCGAAACCCAGGCGGATCGTCTGCTGGAGCGCCTGCTGGGCTACCGGGTGTTCTCCGATGACCAGGGGCGCATGAACCGGAGTCTGGTTGAAGTCGGCGGCGGCTTGCTGCTGGTGTCCCAGTTCACCCTGGCGGCGGATACCAACAAGGGCGCCCGGCCGAGTTTTTCCTCCGCCGCGCCGCCCGATGAGGGGCGGCGACTGTTCGATTACCTGGTGAAGCAGGCCCGAGCCGCGCACCCCGATGTGGCCACCGGCGCCTACGGCGCCCACATGGAAGTGGCCCTGGTCAACGACGGACCGGTGACGTTCTGGTTGCGGGTGCAGCCGGGGCAATGATCGGGGTCATCGGGGCCATCGCGGACTTCAGTATTGGTCCGCCAGCCAGCCATCCAGCCGCGTGCAGGACTCCTCGTTGGGGAGGGTGGTCGACCTGCCGATCATGGGCGTGTAGCAGAGGTAATGGTCGCCGCGCGCATCGCTCAGGTTGCGCAGGGGAAGTTCATCCACGGTCTCGTAACCGCGGGTGTCCATCATGATGAAGCAGTATTCGTCGCCGACGCTGATTTCGAGACGTCCGCCATTGCCTTCGCCATATTTCTCCCACCAGGTTTCCGGATCGGAACCCTCGTAGGCGGCGGGTGACATGTCCGGGCTGTCGTGCTTGCGCCAGGCGACGATCGTGGGCTCGGCCATCTGATTCTGCCGGGCGATGCCTTTGGCCAGGAGGCTGGCGCCCTGGTAGGAGAGGGCGTCGCCCCGGTAGTCGATGTGTAGGTTGTGCATGCTCATTCCTTTGCTTTGGGCGGGAGATGGCGCCGAGGCGCCGATGTGGCTTTACCTTTATAGGGTAATACCCGACAAAAACAATCAGGAAATAGGCTCAATCCACGATCTTGTTGATGGGCAGTTCGATGATCCCCCGCGCCCCGGCCGCATAGAGCCTCGGGATCAGGTCCCGGACCTGCTTTTCCTCCACCACGGTGCTGAGTTCCACCCAATCGGGATCCGATAGGGTCGATAGGGTGGGGGTAGCCAGGGCGGGCAGGATGCGCAGCACCTTGTCCAGGCTGGCGCGGGAGACATTCATGGAGAGCAGCACCCGGGTGGCGGCGGCGATGGCGCCTTTCAGCAGCATCAGTACCCGCTCGATCTTGTCCCGCTTCCACTCATCTCCCAGGGCATCGTGATTGGCGATGAATCTGGGGGTGCTCTCCAGCACCACATGCATCACCTTGAGATCGTTGGCGCGCAGTGACGAGCCGGTTTCCGACACGTCGACGATGGCGTCGGCCAAGATGGGGGGCTTCACTTCCGTGGCGCCCCAGGAGAACTCCACTTCGGCGGCCACGCCGTGTTTTTCCAGGAAGTGTTTCGTCATGCCCACCGCCTCGGTGGCGATGCGCTTGCCTTGCAAGTCGGCGACGTTGTGGAAAGGAGAGTCTTCCTTGGCCGCCATGACCCAGCGCACCGTGCCATAGTTGGGCCAGGGGGCGCGCAGGTCGGCCAGTTCGGCCACGTCGGCGCCGGTTTCCAGGATCCAGTCCAGGCCGGTGATGGCGCAGTCCAGGATGCCGTGGCCCACGTAGCGGGCCATTTCCTGGGGGCGGATGAGGATGCACTGGATCTCGGCGTCGTCGATGTCCGGGTAGTAGGAGCGTCCGGAGATGCGCAGGTCGTAGCCGGCGCGGATGAAGAGTTTCTGGGTGGTGTCTTGCAGGCTGCCCTTGGGGATGCCGAGGCGGAGGCGGCGGGAGGAGGCGTTCATGGGGTCCGAGTGAGGCTTGTCGAGGAAAGCCCGAACGATAGCCCATAGCCGGGAATCTCGCCCGGGCAGCGGGATTTCATCGTTTCGACATGCCAATGGGACAACCCCGGCGTTACCATTCCGGATGCCGAGGTTTACTCGATCAAATCACGTTCTCTCCCCCTCCCTACCTCCCCCGCCAGCGGGGGAGGGGTTTTTTCTCCCTCCCCGTTTACGGGGAGGGTTGGGGAGGGGAGGGGTGTAATGAATCAGTCATGAAAAACGGAGAACCAGAATGGCCCACCCCCTCGCCGGTCAACCCGCCCCCGCCGACGTCCTGATCGATGTCCCCGCCCTGCTCAAGGCCTATTTCGACGCGCCGGACGTGAACCAGCCGGCCCAGCGCGTGGCCTTCGGCACCAGCGGCCACCGCGGCACGGCCCTGAACAAGAGCTTCAACGAGGCCCACATCCTGGCCATCTCCCAGGCGGTGTGCGAATACCGCAAGGCCCAGGGCATCACCGGGCCCCTGTTCCTGGGCATGGATACCCACGCCCTGTCGGCGCCGGCCCAGCGCACCTGCCTGGAGGTGCTGGCGGCCAACGGCGTGGAAACCCATCTCCAGGCCGGCGGCGGCTATTCCCCCACGCCGATCATTTCCCGCGCCATCCTGGCCTGGAACCGCATCCACCCCAACGTGCGCGCCGACGGCATCGTCATCACGCCGTCCCACAACCCGCCCCAGGACGGCGGCATCAAGTACAACCCGTCCCACGGTGGCCCGGCGGACACCGACGCCACCGGCTGGATCGAGAACCGGGCCAACGAACTGATGGCCACCGGCTGCGCCGGGGTGAAACGCATGGGCCATGACGCCGCCCTGGCCGCGCCCAACACCCACCCGGAAGACTTCATGGCGCCCTACATCGCCGACCTGGACAACGTCATCGACTTCCAGGCCATACGCGACGCCAGGCTCAAGATCGGCGTGGACCCCATGGGCGGCGCGGCCGTGGCCTACTGGAAGCCCATCGCCGAGAAATACGGCCTCGATATCCGCGTGGTGAACGACAAGGTGGATCCCGCCTTCGCCTTCATGACCCTGGATCACGACGGCAAGATCCGCATGGACTGTTCCAGTCCCTATGCCATGGCCGGCCTGGTGGACCTGAAGGACCGTTTCGACATCGCCTGGGGCAACGACGCCGACGTGGACCGCCACGGCATCGTCACGCCCTCGGTGGGGCTGATGAATCCCAACCATTACCTGGCGGTGGCCATCCACTATCTGCTCACCCACCGTCCCCGCTGGCCCGCATCGGCGGCGGTGGGCAAGACCCTGGTGTCCAGCGCCCTCATCGACCGGGTGGTGGACGGTCTGGGTCGGAAGTTCCTGGAAGTGCCGGTGGGTTTCAAGTGGTTCTCCGCCGGCCTGCTGGAGGGGAGCTTCTGCTTCGGCGGCGAGGAAAGCGCCGGCGCGTCCTTCCTGCGCCGGGACGGCACGGTATGGACCACGGACAAGGACGGCATCATCCTGGGCCTGCTGGCCGCCGAGATCACCGCCGTCACCGGCCGCGACCCGGGCCGCTACTACCAGGACCTGGCCGCCAAGTACGGCGCGCCGTTCTACGTGCGCATCGATTCCGCCGTGAGCCGGGAGCAGAAGGCCGCCTTCAAGCACCTGACCCCGGAACGGGTGACCGCCGCCGAACTGGCTGGCGATGCCATCACCGCCAAGCTCACCAGGGCGCCGGGCAACGGGGCCGCCATCGGCGGCCTCAAGGTGACCACCGCCAACGGCTGGTTCGCCGCCCGTCCTTCCGGCACCGAGGACATCTACAAGCTGTATGCGGAGAGCTTCGTCAGCGCCGAGCATCTGCAACGCGTCGTCGCCGAGGCCCAGGCCATGGTGGCGAACGCCCTGGCGGGCTGAGCGGGGAGGAGCCGAGGCGCGCGCGGGCGAGGCAACCGACTGCATAATCGTTGCCCGTGTCCGCAGCCCGGAGTCCACATGCTGGTCATTACCGATGGCCTCGCCATCCCGCTGGACGAAATCCAGCTCGACGCGATCCGTGCCCAGGGCGCGGGCGGCCAGAACGTGAACAAGGTGTCCAGCGCGATCCATCTTCGCTTCGACATCGGCGCATCTTCCCTGCCGGAGGCCTACAAGGCCAGGCTGTTGCGATTGAAGGACCGGCGCATCAGCGGCACCGGCGTGATCGTCCTCAAGGCCCAACGCTTTCGCACCCAGGAGAAGAATCGGCGGGAGGCCTTGCGGCGCCTGGCGGAGATCATCCGTGGCGTCACCGTGGAGGCGCCCGACCGCAAGCCCACCCGGCCCACACCGGGCTCCCGCCTCAGGCGCCTGGAGGGCAAGGCCAGGCGGGGCCGCATCAAGGCCTTGAGAGGAAGGATCGACGACTGAGGCCCCGCAAACTTGAGGCCCGCCCGGCGTCCGATGGGATAATCCCCGCCCCGCGATCATTTCACCCGCCCATGCCCATCCAGTGGTTTCCCGGTCACATGACCTCGGCGCGCAAGAAGGCCGCCGAAACCATGGCCCACATCGACGTGGTCATCGAGGTGCTGGACGCGCGCCTGCCGGAAGCCAGCGGCAATCCCATGATCCGGGAGCTGCGCCTGTTCCGGCAGCGGCCCTGTCTCAAGCTGCTCAACAAGGCCGACCTGGCGGACCCGGAGGCCACCCGGGCCTGGCTGGACTTCTACAATCGCCAGGCGGGCATCAAGGCGGTGGCCATCTCGGCCAAGAAGACCGGGGAGGTGGCCAGGATCCCCGGCCTGTGCCAGACCCTGGCGCCCCATCGGGACGACAACTTCAAGCCCCTGCGCATGATGATCATGGGCATCCCCAACGTGGGCAAATCCACCCTGATGAACGTCTTGGTGAAGCGCAAGATCGCCGCCGTCGGCGACGAGCCGGCGGTCACCAAGTCCCAGCAGAGCGTGGTGCTGAGCCCGCGCCTGACCCTGGTGGACACCCCCGGCCTCATGTGGCCGAAGATCGAGCACGACAGCGACGGCTACATGCTGGCCGCCAGCCACGCCATCGGCCGCAACGCGGTGCTGGAGGAGGAGGTCGCCACCTTCCTGGCCGGCATCCTGCTGGCGCGCTATCCCGGGCTGCTGGCGGAGCGCTACAAGTTTTCCGTGCAAGGCCTGGACGCGCCCGGCGTGCTGGAAGCGGTGGCGCGCAAGCGTGGCTGCCTGCTCAAGGGCCGGGGCGGAGAACCGGACTTGGAAAAGGCCGCCATGCTGTTGCTGACCGATTACCGCTCGGGCGTGCTCGGGCGCGTCAGCCTGGAAACGCCCAAGTCCCGGCAAGCCATGCTGGCTGCGGCCAGTGTCGCAGGGGTTCAGCCGGAATCCGGAGCGGAAACCGAGCCTGAATCCGAACGCTAATCCGAACGCCAAGGAAACGCGGGTTTATTCGTCACCCCGGCGAAGGCCGGGGTCCAGGCGGTTGATTCCACTGGATTCCGGCCTTCCCCCTTACGGGGACAAGCGCCGGAATGACGGAATGGTGGTAATCGGCGTATGCCCAAGATGGGTTCAAACCCGCAGCAGCACCATTTTCAGCGGTGGCTTGCCGTCCGGGCTGGGAAAGTCCTCCTCGGGGGCAATCCATTCCATTTCCCGGATCGGCCGGCCGGCCTTGCGGGCGCTGCGTTCCAACTGATCGCCCCAGGCATCCCGATCCACTTCCGCCGCGTTGTTGGCGCAGATCAGCGCGCCGCCCTCGGCGGTGGCGAGCAGGGCGGGCTTGAACAGGGCCGGATAATCATTGATCACGTCCACCACGCCGAAGGGGCTCTTGGCGTAGCGCGGCGGGTCCAGGAACACCAGGTCGAACTGCTGCTTTTCCAGCCTGGGGAAGGCCGGCATGCGCTTGCCGCGCACCATGCCACCCTGGTGCAGCCCGGCGAACTGGCGCGCGGCGGCGAACACGTCGCTGTGGAGGAAGCGGGGCCGGATCGGCAAGGCATTGATACGGGCATTTTCCCGGCCGATCTTGAGGCTGGATTCGGCGAAGTCCACGTTGACCACGAAGCGCGCCCCGGCCATGGCGGCGGCGGTGCCCACGCCGCAGGTGTAGGCGAACAGGTTGAGCAAGGATTTTTCACCCGGACGTTCCTTCATCTCCCGCATCACGCGCCGGCGACCGGCGCGCAGGTCCAGGAACAGCCAGGGGTCCTGGCCCTCGTGGCGGGCCTGGATGCGGTACTTCACGCCCATTTCGCTCGCTTCCCGAGGGGCCTCGCCAGCGGCCACCTTTTCCGGTGGCAGGGGATTGCCGATGCGGGAATTGGCCTGGGCCCGGTCGTTGTGGATCAGGTCCAGCCCGGGCAGGGCCTCGGCGTAGAAGGCTTCCAGTTCGGCCAGTTGGTCGGGCTCCAGCGGGCGATGGAAGCTCTGGACCAGGATCAGGTCGCCGTAGCGGTCCACGGTGAGGCCCGGCTCGCCCTCCACGCTGCCATGGAACAGCCGGTAGGCGTCGGTTTGTTCGTCGCCCAGGCGAGCCATGAGCGGAATGCGGGCCTGCAAGGCGTTGGAGAGTAGGCCGGCGAGCCGGCCTGGTTCGAGTGAGGGCATGACGACTCCGAGAGGGCATGGCGCACGCCATGGAAAGGCGCGCCATTCTACAGGCCGGCTGCCGTCAACCCAGGAATACCGTGGCCGAACCGAGTCCGACGAACTCCACCGTGGCCTCGACCGGCATGTTCACCCGATGCATGCCGTTCCAGGCGCCGGTGGTGACGATATCCCCGGCCCGGGCGCCGCCGATGTGGCGGATCCACCAGGGCAGGCAGTGGAACAGATCGTCCAGGGGCGGCCGGCCCCGGGTTTCCGCGAGGCACTTTCCACCAGCCAGCACGCGGGCGGTCTGGACCGCGAAATCCAGTTCGCGCCAGTGGGGGATCTCGTCGCCGATCACCAGGCCGCCGTTGAGAAGGTTGTCCGCCAGGCGCCACAGGGGACCGGCCGCCTCGGCATCGGCCAGGCGGGTGTCCACCAGTTCCATGGCCACGTGGGCGGCGGCGATGGCGTCCAGGATTTCATCCCGGGCATAGGGCAGGGCGCGGGCGGGGAGATCCCGGCCGAAACGGAAGGCGATCTCCGCCTCGATGCCCATGCCGAAGAACCTGTCGGCCGGAAAACGGGCGGGGCTGGCCGATATCCGTTGCGGGAAGACCGGCGCGGCCACGGGGGTCGATGCCTTGTCCGGGGCGCCCGCTTTCCAGGCGCCGGGCCTGGGCGAGTCGACCAGGGATCGCCATAGCGCGCCTTGTACCGCGTAAGCCGCTTCGCTGTCGGCGGGGCCGCCCCCGGGGTCGGTCGCGATGGCCCGATGGTCGCGGTAGGCGGCGAGCAGGCGGGAAGCGATCGCGGCGGGATTGGCCATGGCGCGGGTCAACGTATCGCCAGCCCGGATGCGCCGTCGAAACCGAGCGCTTCCAGGGTGGCCAGTTCCTCTTTCCGTTCCACGCCTTCCGCGAACACGAGCATGCCGATGCGGTGGGCGATCTCCAGCAGGCCGGAGAGGAAGGCCTGGTTGCCCGGATGGGTATCGAGGTCGTGAATGAAGCTGGCATCCACCTTGAGGAAATCCAGGCCCAGGTCATAGAGGCGGCCGATCTGGTCGAAGTGGTGGCCATAGTGTTCCAGGCCCAGCTTGCAGCCCAGGGGCTTGAGATCCCGGCTCAGGGCGCGCAGGGCTTCCAGGCGGGCCAGGCCACCGGATTCGGGGATTTCCAGCCAGAGCCGGTTGCGGCTCGCGGGGTGTTCGGCCAGAACGTCCAGCATGCGGTCGCGGAAGGCGTGATCGCCGATGGCTTTGGCCGAGAGGTTGATCCAGAGCCCGGACAGGCCAGGGTCGCTTTCCAGCTCGGCGAGGGCCAGCTTCAGGGTGGTCAGGTCCAGTTCCCGCACCAGGCCGAGACGATCGGCGATGGGCAGGAAGCGGCCGGCGGGAAGCCATTCGTTTTCCCCGGAACCACGCAAGCGCAGCGGGCTTTCCAGGTGGCGGGCGTGGACATCGCCGACCCGGAGCGGGTAGTGGGCCAGTCTGAGGGCATCCGTGCCGTCCAGGGCCCGGCGCAGGGTTGTCCGCCATTCCTCGCCGCCGGTGGGGCCGGCATCCGGGGTATCGGCCGGGGCTTCCCGCACCGAACTGCCGCCGTCCACATCGGCGGCGGCCAGGGTGGTGTCGATACGGGCCAGCACGCGGGCGGGGTTGTCGCCCGGCGTGAAGGCGGCGAAGGCGATGTAGACGGTGGCGTAATCGCCGGCCAGGCTGTCCAGGGCGTGGCGCAGTTCCAGGAGCAGGTCGTCCAGGGCGGGCTTGGGATCGCAGCCCGCCGGCAGCAGCAGGGCGAAGTCGGCGCCGTTCAGTCGGCCGGCCAGGGTGCCCAGGCAACGATCAGCGACTTCGTCCACCGTCTCGCCGATCTGGCGCAGCAGTTGATCCGCCACGTCCCGGCCCAGGGCGCGGTTGATCTTGCCCAGCTTGCGCAGGCGGATGATGGCCAGGGCGTCGAAGGGGGAACCCTCCATATCCAGGGCGCTGTCCAGGCTGGCGAGGAAATGCGTCCGATTGGCCAGGCCGGTGAGGGGGTCGAAATTGGCCTGCCGGCGCATCCGCTCATAGCGCCGCGCGTCCTCGTCGAAATCGATGCGCAGCCGGTTCACGGTATCGTTCATGGCGGCGGCCAGTTCCCTCAGTTCCGGTACCCGGGGTTCCGGCATGGTGATGAAGCGATGCTCGTTGATGGCATGGGCCTGGGCCAGCACCGCCCCCAGGGGCCGGCTGATGCGGCGCAGGACCAGGCTGGCCAGCAGGCCGCCCAGCAGGCCGGCGGCCAGGATCGCCGCGCTCATGGCGAGGGCGGTGTCCCACAGGGCGCGATAGGCGAATTCGGCGTGGCTCATCAGGGTGAGGGTGCCGATGGGCTGCCAGCCGCTGGTGATCTCGGCGCGGCCGGGCAGGGAACGGATGGGCAGCAGGTGTGAGAACCAGCCCGGGACGCCGGTATCCGTGGGGGGCGCCACCTTGTCCACCAGGCTCTGGCCTCGCGGGTCGACGACCTGGATCAGGTCGTAATGGCCGCCGTCGAACAGGGCGGTCACTGCCAGCACTACGCCGTCCCGGTCGCTGTTGCCCTGGCTCAGGGCCAGGGCCAGGGTGGTGGCGTTGTCCTGGTTCTTCATGGCGAGCTGGGATTCCAGGTAGGAACGGGCGTTCAGCAGGGAAGCGAACAGGCTGACACCCAACGCGATCAGCATGCTCGCCAGGATGGACAGCCAGAGTTGACGGGTCATGGACATTATTCGAATCCTTGTTCGCGGGCGCGCCGCAAGGTGTCTTCCCAGATGGCCAGCCGGTTCGGGTCGCCGGCGGACGCGGCGCTGGCGGTTTCCTCCCAGACGCCCAGGCTGTTGAAGCTGAATACCGGTTGCAGGTCGGGTCGCCGGCCGGCGGACAGCAGCTCCGGCTTGCGGTTGTCCAGGATCAGGGGATCGGCGCCGGGGAAATCGTAATAGGCCAGCACCATGTGCACCGGGTCGGCGCCGGTCCTGGCCTTGGCGCGCGGCTTCACGTACACCAGGCGCAATCGCTCCGGCGGGATGTTCAGGGCCAGTAGCGTGAAATACTTGGCGATGACGAAATCCTCGCTGTCGCCGCGGCCGCTGCCCAGAAGCTCTCCCGGCGTCGCCCAATAATCGGCCCGCCCCCAGATGGCCTGGTCCTCCCCCTGGCGGATGCGGCGGTTGAAGAAATCGTTGACCCTGGCGAGCTTATCGAGGGCGGGCAGGTCGATGCCGGCGTCCAGCAAGCGCTTCCATTCGGCATAGGCCTTGTCGCCCTTGTCCCCGTGGCGCTGGCGGAGGTAGGCGGCCAGCTTGTCGAGCTTCGCCGCGAACGCGGGCTGCCCGCCGCCCTTTTCCGCCAGCCAGCCATCCATGAAGGCGAGGATGCGAGGCACCCGGATCTGGCCGGGGATGAACATGACGATCTCGCCGGTGGGGTCGTAGAGATAGGAGGTGGGAAAGAAATCCACCGGGCCCACCTGGCGGAAGGCGCTGTTGGGCTCCCGCCGGGAGCCACCCGCCACATGGGCCTCGAAACGCAGGTTGTTGAGGCTGACCGCGTCCCGGATGGCGGCCTCTTCCGCGCCGTATTCCAGGGCGATGCCGATGACCCGGAAATCCGGGCGCTGGTTCAGCTTGTTGAGGTTGGGGATCTGGATTTTGCACAGGGGGCACCAGGGTGCCCAGAAACTCACCAGCACCCATTTGCCCCGGTAGTCCGCCAGGCGGATGGCGCGGTTGTCGATGTCGGTGAAGACGAAGGCGACGGCCTTGGCCGCTTCGCCGTGAACGAAACGGATACCGAACGTCAGCGCCGCGGCCAGCAGGCTCAGGATGAGGACGTTCCGCCAGGGCAGGGAGAACAGGCTCACGATACGGGGGAGATCAGATGATGTAATCGTTGATCGGCTTGGTTCGGCATCATAGGCCGTATTGCCGTGATTTCAGAGGTGCGCGAGGCCCGCGCCGTACAATCGACCCTGATGCGAATGTCGCTGAATTTTTCGCCGGGGCCGCCCATGGAATCTCGATTGATCGAACTGGAAACCAAGCTGGCTTTCGCCGAAGACATGCTTGATACCCTGAACACCACCGTCTTCCGGCAGCGGGAGCGGATCGACCTGCTGGAGCGCCAGCTTCGTTTGCTGCATCAGCAGATCCAGGCCCTCCGGCCGGAGGAGGAGCGCGACTTGCGGGATGAGATCCCGCCCCACTATTGATCCTCGCTTCCGCTCCCGGCCCATGATGTTCCGCCCCGCCCAAGCCCGCTGGTTCGAAACCTATGTTCCCCGCGAACAGACGGTGAAGGCGGCCGAGGTCCTGGCGTCCACCGGGGTGGTGCAACTGGAGACCGATCCGCGTGTCACGGAACCGGTGGATGAGGAGCGCCTGAGCTATTTCGTCGAGGCGTTTCGCGCCCTGGCCGCCGGCCATGCCCATGATCTGCCGGGCGCCGGCCGCCAAGCCACCGCCCTGGTGGGCGATCCCTTGCATCTGGCCAACCAGGCCCTGCACCAGTTGCGGGTCTGGAGCGCCCGGGTCGAGTTCCTCAAGGCCCATGTCGAACATCTGCGCGGCGAACTGCGCCACCACGAACTGCTGGCCGAGTGCCTCCAGGCCATGCGGCAGGCGGGGCTGGATCTGGACAGCGTGTTCCACAAGACCCGTTTCCTGTGCAAATGCCTGTTCGCCTGCCCCCGGGGCGGTGCCTGTGAGGCGGAGATGGACGCGGAGGTGGATGTGATCGTGCATGGCAGCCAGCACGATTTTCTCTATATCGCCAGCCTGCCCGACCAGCGCCATGCCATCCGGCATTGGGTGGTGGAACGGGGCTGCGAGCAGATGGGCATTCCCGCCTGGTTGTCCGGGGAACACGAGGAACAGGTGCGCAAGGTGTGCGCGCATCTGACGCGGACCCATGACGAATTGGTCGAACTGGAGGGGGAACTGAAGGCCCTGCGCCGCGACCCGGCCATGGCCGAGGCCCGGGCCAACGTGGATACCCTGCACTGGTATCTGCGCCACGCGGCGGGCACCCTCACGGAAGGTCCGTTCTGCCATGTGACGGGCTGGACCACGGCCCGGAATCCGTTGCAATTACGGGAGGCCCTGGAAAAGGCCGGCATCCGCGCCGTGCTGCGCCTGCCCCAGCCGCCCGCCCGCTCCGCGCCGCCGGTGGCGACCCTGGACAACTGGTGGGCGCGCCCCTTCCAGCCTTTCCTGGTGATGTGGGGCACGCCGGATCGCTTGACGGTGGACCCTTCCGGCCTGTTGCCCGTCATCGTGCCCCTCCTGTTCGGCTACATGTTCCCGGACGTGGGCCATGGCTTGCTGCTGGTCTTGCTCGGCCTGGCCCTGTACCGGCGTTCCCCGCGCACCCGCTTCCTGATGCCCTGCGGCCTGGCCGCCATGGTTTTCGGGGCATTATTCGGCGAGGTGTTCGGCTTCCACGGCCTGGTGTCGCCCCTGTGGATGAAACCCCTGGACGATCCCCTCGCCGTATTGGCCATCCCCATGGGTTTCGGCGTGGTCCTGATGCTGCTGGGATTGGCCTTCGCCGGCTTCGAAGCCCATTGGCGCGGGGAATTGCGCGCCTGGCTGCTGCTGGATGCGGCGGTGTTGCTGCTTTACGTTTCGCTGCTGGCCGGGGTCTTCACGCCCCGGGCCTTCTGGTTCACGGGCCTGGCCATCGTCCAGTACTTCATCGGCGCGCTTGTCCTGGCATCCGCGGGGGAAAGGGGCATGGCCCTGCTGAACGCGGCGGGCCAGTTGTTGCTGAGCATCTTCGAACTGGCCATGAACACCCTGTCGTTCCTGCGCGTGGGGGCTTTCGCCCTGGCCCATGCCGCCCTGTCCCTGGCCATCCTGACCCTGGCCGAGGGGGTGGATTCGCCCTGGGCCTGGGGCTTGATCATCCTGCTGGGCAACCTGTTCGGGGTGGTCATGGAAGGCCTGCTGGTGTTCGTGCAGACCACCCGGCTGGTGCTGTTCGAATTCTTCATCCGCTTCCTGCACGCCGAGGGGCGCCTGTTCCGGGCGGTGGGCAAGGTGCCCGGAGGCTCGGGCAAGGGGAACTGAGCCCCCCTTGGCCCAATTGGCGCTCATCTCCCCACCCCAGCCCTACCCGCTTGCGGGGAGGGGGCCTACGCCTCCCCCGCGAGCGGGGGAGGTTGGGAGGGGGAGGTAGGCGGCTTTTCTAATACGGAGATCGGCAAGCGCCGTTTCCAGGTTTATTGCAGCACGTGCACCACGATGCGCCGATTGCTGTTGCCGGAGTAATTGGGCGCCTCGCTGGCGCCGTAGGAGATCACCGACATGCGCAACAGGGGAATGCCGCCCTTTTCGTTGAGGTAGTTCTTCACCACCTCGGCGCGGGCCCGGCCCAGTTCGTAGTTGTAGTCCTCGGAGCCGAAGCCGTCGGTATGGCCCTGGATCTGCAGGTGGAACCAGGTGCCCATGGCCTTCACCCTGGCCGCGAGCTCGTCCAGCTTGACCATGTCCTTCTCGCCCAGGACCGGGGAGTTGATGGGGAACAGGGTCTTGTCGTCGGTGAGGGTGACGGCGTGCACCACCTTGCCGACGATGCGGCGCTGGCCCATGCCGGTGGCGTCCAGGGCATCCTGGGCCATGGCGGCCACGTCCTCCAGGCGTTTTTCGATCCTGGCGAGGCGGGCATCCAGGTCATTCACGCGGGAGGTGGATTGGGCCAGCCCGCTTTCCAGGGAGGGCAGGGCCGCGCGCAGCGCGGTGGATTGGCCGTCGCTTTCCTCGGCCTGGGCGGTGAGCTTGTCCAGGGCCTGCTCCATTTCGGCCAGGCGTTGCTCGGCGTCATCCAGGCGTTCGGCCACCGGTGGGTCGGTTTCATCCGTCTTCCGCTCCAGGCCGGCTCCCAGATCGGTGGTCCGGGTGACGCCTTCCCGGACCTGGCCGGACAGCTCGCTCAAGCGTTGCTCGGCCGCGCCCAGGCGATCGGCGAGGGCGGCGGCGGATTCCCGGGCCTGTTGCCCGGCCGCCTGGCCTTCCCGCAGCCGGGCGAGTTCGCCGGACAGGGCATAGATCTTCCTGTTCAGGTCCGCCACCATGTTCTGGGTGGCCTGGCCCCGGTCCAGGGCCAGGGCGGCAATGCCCTCGGTATTGTCGAGGCGCTTGTTGAGGGGGTCGGCGGTTTCGACGCCGGCCTGCTGGGTGGCGCAGCCACTCAGCGTGATCAGGAGGGCGGCGCCCAGGGGAAGCAGGCGCATGGGAGGATTAAGCGGCGACATGAAGGGCCTTTCTGAGGGTTGAACGGCAAGGATGGATGGATACGGCATGGCGGCAATCCGCCTCCAGGACATTGATATCAGCCGGGTTCAGCATTCGGCAAGTTCTTTCAGCATGGCTTGCAGCAACACCCAGCACTGGCCGACGGATCGGATTTCCACCCTTTCCCCGGGCGCGTGGGCGCCCCGGATATCGGGGCCGAAGGAGATCATGTCCAGGCCCGGATGGCTGGCCGCCAGCAGGCCGCATTCCAGACCGGCGTGAATGACCTGGAGTCTGGCGGGCCGGCCGAAGGTGGCCTGGTAAACCCGCCGCCCCAGGGCCAGCAGCGGCGAGGCGGGGTTGGGGGTCCAGCCCGGGTAGGGGCCGACTTTCCTGGCCTGGAAACCGTGGTTCGCGGCCTGGCCCAGCAGACCGTCGGCCAGGGCCAGGGCCGCTTCGTCCTTGAGGGAACGGACCATGAACACGGCCCGGCAGGCATCGCCGGCCAGGCTCGCCACGCCCAAGTTGTCGGAGGTCTCCACCACGCCCGGGAAATCCTCGCTCATGGCCGCCACGCCGTTGGGGGCGGCCTGGAGGAAATCCAGCAGGGCGGCCTGGTCGCGGGGGGCGAGGGTCTGGCTGGCCGAGTCGCTGATGGGTTCGCAAGCGAGCTGGATGCCGTCATCGATGCCGGCCAGGCGCTGCTTCCAGTCCGCCAGGATGTGTTCCAGCCAAGCCGGCAAGCCTCGGGCATGGGCGGCGGGCAGGGCGACAACGCAGAAAGCCTCGCGCGGGATGGCGTTGCGGGCGCTGCCCCCCTCCAGGGTGATGAGCCGTGCGTTCATTTCCCGCGCCAGCATGCTCAGGGATTCCACCAGCAGCCTGATGGCATTGCCCCGGTGCAGATGGATGTCGATGCCGGAATGGCCGCCCCGCAATCCGGAAACGGCCAGTCGCCAGACCACGTGATCGGCGGGCGGGGGTTCCCGCGTGCAGGCCCGGGTGGCTTCCACGTCCATGCCGCCGGCGCAGCCCAGGTAGAACTCGCCCCATTCCTCGGTATCCAGGTTGATGAGGTATTGCCCCGACAGTGTGCCCGGCGCCAGGGCGCGGGCGCCGCCCATGCCGGCCTCCTCGTCCACGGTGAGCAGCACTTCCAGGGGCGGATGCGCCAGATCCGGGACTTCCAGGGCCGCCAGGGCCAGGGCCACGCCGATGCCGTTGTCCGCGCCCAGGGTGGTGTCCGGCGTCACCAGCCAGCCGTCCTGGAGCATGGGCCGGATGGGATCGTGCCGGAAGTCATGGACCGTGCTGGCGTTCTTCTGGCACACCATGTCCAGATGGCCCTGCAGGATGACGCCGGGCCGGTTTTCTCGGCCCGGGCTGGCCGGTTTCCTCAGGATCAGGTTACCGGCGGCGTCCACCCGGGTTTCCAGCCCCCGCGCCCGAGCCCAGGCCAACAGGTGATCGCGCAGGGCCGCCTCCCGCTTGGAGGCGCGCGGGATGGCGCACAGGGTGGCGAAATGCTCCCAGACGGGGCGGGGTTCCAGGTTGTTGAAGACGGAGGTGGTCATGACAGGGCGTCGGGGTTCTCCAGGCTCCGATTATCCCCCCGGCATCCTCGTCCGTTACCAACCCAGGTACTTGAGATGGCTGCCGCAACCATGCTTGCAGTCCGAGGCGCCGAAGCCGGGTACCGGAATGTCGCCCCCGGTGGCCCGAGTGAGCTCGCATTCATCGGTGATGGAACGGACGACTTTCGTCACAGTCACCCCGGGTACGGTGAGCAGATAGTCGATGTGCCAGCGCAGGGCTTTTTCCCGGCGCAGGTGGCGGGCGACGCGGGCCTCGAAGTTGCGCTTCGCCGAGCCGGTGTAGACGTAGCGGCCGGCGGGAAAGTCGAACTCGCCCAGGCGACCGATGGCGATGCGCAACGGCCGGGCCACATGGATGCGGAGCTGATAGGTGCGGAAGCCTTGTGCATCCATGGCGCGGCCTCAGAAGCGCTTGTCCACCATCGCCGCGTCGTCGGCCAGGGGTTCGGCCGACAGCTCGAAGCGGTGCACGGCCACGGTGCGGCCGTTCTCCGTTTCCACCGCCACCTTCCATTCCCCGGGGGCCAGGTTCCGCTTCCAGGTGTAGCCCCGGTAGCCGCCTTGCCGGCCCCCGGCCAGGCCGAAGCCGATGTGGGAGGTGGTGACCCAGCCCCGGCCGTTGTCGTAATGGGACCAACGGTGATACAGGCGGGTATCCAGCCCGGTGGGCGCGAATATGGCGGAGACGCAGTAGATGGGCTCGCCGGGTTTCACGTGGAGTTCCTTGGAGACCCGGCGCCAGAACACCCACCAGGGCGTCTTCTCCTGGCGCAGCACATAGTCCCCCTCCGATTTGACCAGGGCGTGGCCCACGGCGATGTCCCGTTTCACCAGGGGCACGGGAGGAATGATGTCGACGAAATAGGCCAGCAGCAGGCCGGCGGCGATGGCCCACACCGGGCGGATGCGTCCCGGTTGGCCGGGGGTTTTCAGATGCAGTCCGTGGGCCAGTCCCGCACCCGCCAGGGTGCTGAGAATGAACCAGAACGATGAAATGCTGCCCACCACGTGGGGTACCACGAAGTTCAGCAGCAGCATGGCACACAGGCCGAACAGGGCCCAGGTGAGGGTGAAGCGGCGGTAGCGGTCCTCCAGGAATTCGTTGGCCACCAGCAGGCCGCCCAGGCCCAGGGCCCAGAGGAAGGCCAGGAGGTGGCTGGAGCTCTTGAAGTAGAAGATGAACAGGGCCGAGAACAGACCCCCGAAAAGAAACTGGAGCAGGAAGTAGGGGCCGGATACCCGCCACCAGGGGGCTTCCGCCTCTGGCGGGCCGGGCTCGGCGGCCAAGGCGAGTTGGCGCTTGCCCAGGAACCACAGCAGCCCACCGGCCCCGGCCATATAGCCCGCGAGAATCCACAAATCCAGAGGGCCGACGGAACGGCCCAGGGTCAGCGCATCCCACAGAAAGCCGGCGAAGAAGGCCACGGCGGGCAGCACTCGCTTCAGGCCTTCCAGGTTCAGGTCGAAGCCGATGAGGTGCTGGGGGATCAAGGCAGGCCGCCGAAGTAGTCGCCCAGTTGGCCCCAGCCTGCCGGGTCGCCGTCGGAGATGGGCAGCCCGCCGAGGTGGACGAAATACACCCAGGCGGACACTGCGGCGGCGAGGACGGCGAGAGCCACTATGCCCCATGGCAGCCTGCCCAGATTCCGGCTGATCCAGGGTTCCTTGTCGGCTTCGTCCATATGGTTCTCCCCCTGTTTCTTTTACCTGCCAGTCCGACGCTTTTCTGGACCTATTCTATGTTTATGAGGACAAGCGCCCGAGATCCCAGAAACCGGTGGAATCACGAATCGCTGGCATCGGAAACCAAACCTTGTGCCCAGCGTAAGGTCCCGACGGCAATGGTTTCGGCTTCATCGCGCGTCAGCAAGGGAATGACTTGGTCGTCATAACGCAACTCCACCGCGAAGGGGCTGAGCCGACGCAGCGCGTCGATGCCGTGGGGAGGTGTGATCCCCGCTTCCGTCAGGAGCTTGAACAACTCTTCGAGGTCATGGGTGTAACGGAAGTAGACCTGCCTTGCCATCAACACCGCTTTCAACGCCTTTTCCACCGACTGCTGGGCATGAAAGCAGGTCGGGGCGATCTTCGCGTCCGGATGGGCGCGTAGGATGGCGAAGGTCTCGAAGTCGCGCTCGGCAAGCCGCAGCATGCGCCGCGCTTCTTCAATGAAGGGCGTCATGAAGCACTTTGCCTTCCAAGCGGGCTTCGAAATGAATCGTGCCGGGTACCTGGCTGCGGCGCTCGAATTCGGCGAGGGGGTAGATCAGCAGGTCGACACCCACCCCGGGGGCGATGCGGCCCAAGGCGTCTCTCAGGCGAAGATATTCGGCCGCCTTATCGGTCAATTCCCGTTCCAGGACCATCAAGTCCAGGTCGGAGTCGTCCTTCGCGGTGCCGCGCGCATAGGAACCGAACAGGATGACCCGGCTGGGAGAACTGGCGGCGGCGGCCAATCTTTCCACCGCCGCCTGGATGATTTCCATGTCGATCATTGCGCGCTCCCGAACGAACTGTCCGCGCCAGTTTACCGGCTGATCGGCTTGTAGCGAATTCGCTTGGGCTTGGCCCCTTCCTCGCCCAGCCGCTTCTTCTTGTCCGCCTCGTATTCCTGGTAGTTGCCGGCGAAGAACTCCCAGTGGGAGTCGCCTTCGCAGGCCAGGATGTGGGTGGCGATGCGGTCCAGGAACCAGCGGTCGTGGGAGATCACCAGCACGCAGCCGGCGAATTCCAGCAGGGCGTCTTCCAGGGCGCGCAGGGTTTCCACGTCCAGGTCGTTGGAGGGTTCGTCCAGCAGGAGCACGTTGCCGCCCTGGATCAGGGTCTTGGCCAGGTGCAGGCGGCCGCGTTCGCCACCGGACAGGTTGCCGACCTGCTTGCCCTGGTCGGCGCCCTTGAAGTTGAAGCGGCCCAGGTAGGCGCGGCTGGGCATCTCGAAGCGGCCGACGGTGAGGATGTCGGCGCCGTGGGCGACGGCGTCGAACACGGTCTTGTCGTTCTCCAGACCTTCGCGGGATTGATCCACGGAAGAAATCTTCACGGTGGGACCGACGACGATCTCGCCTGAATCGGGCTGTTCACGGCCCTGGATCATGCGGAACAGGGTGGATTTGCCGGCGCCGTTGGGGCCGATGATGCCGACGATGGCGCCGGGGGGAATCTGGAATGAGAGGTTGTCGATCAGCAGCCGGTCGCCGAAGGATTTGGACACGCCACTGAACTCGATGACCTTGTCGCCCAGGCGCTCTCCGGGCGGGATGAAGATTTCCTGGGTCTCGTTGCGTTTCTGGTACTCGTGGCTATTCATTTCCTCGAAGCGGGCCAGGCGGGCCTTGGACTTGGCCTGGCGCGCCTTGGGGTTCTGGCGCACCCATTCCAGCTCCTGCTTCATGGCCTTCATGTGGGCGTCGATCTGCTTGTTCTCGGTCTCCAGACGGGCCTCCTTCTGTTCCAGCCAGGACGAGTAGTTGCCCTTCCAGGGAATGCCGTGGCCCCGGTCGAGTTCGAGGATCCACTCGGCGGCGTTGTCGAGGAAGTAGCGGTCGTGGGTGACGGCCACCACGGTTCCGGGGAAGCGCACCAGGAATTGCTCAAGCCATTCCACGGATTCGGCGTCCAGGTGGTTGGTGGGCTCGTCCAGCAGCAGCATGTCCGGTTTCTGCAGCAGCAGCTTGCACAGGGCGACGCGGCGTTTCTCGCCGCCGGAGAGCTTGCCGATGACAGCGTCCCAGGGCGGCAGGCGCAGGGCGTCGGCGGCGATCTCCATCTGGTGCTCGGCGTCGGAGCCGGAAGCCGCGATGATGGCTTCCAGGCGGGCCTGTTCCTCCGCCAGCTTGTCGAAGTCAGCGTCCGGCTCGGCGTAGGCGGCGTAGACCTCCTCCAACTTCTGCCTGGCCTGCATGACTTCGCCCAGGCCGGCCTCCACCTCGTCGCGCACGCTCTTGCCCGGGTCCAGTTCCGGCTCCTGGGGCAGGTAGCCGATGGAGATGCCGGCCAGGCGCTGGACCTCGCCGTCGAACTCCTTGTCCACGC
>WBZL01001659.1_pt1 | contig 22873 bp, 27 predicted proteins | sample 5204291 | NCBI WGS metagenome assembly WBZL01 (sample SAMN12344345, study PRJNA552823) | activated sludge metagenome | biome: Activated sludge suspended growth; feature: Nitrification reactor; material: Wastewater; isolation source: activated sludge from nitrification reactor of wastewater...
ACCCCCGGCTACATCGCCCCCGAGGTCTTGGACGGCGTCCCCTCGCCGCGCAGCGACGTGTTCGCCCTCGGGGTCGTGGCCTACGAGGCCCTCACCGCCCGCCGCCCCCACCGGGGCGAGCCCGCCGACGTGTTGGCGGCCGCGGCCGGTGCCGCCCACCGGCCCCTCACGGCGTGGCCCACCATCCCCGCCGCGGTCGCCCACGTGGTGGAGCGGGCGCTGGCCCCCGACCCCCGCCACCGACCCCGTTCGGCCGGTCGCTTCGCCGCCGAGCTCCTCGCCGCCGTCGACCCCGCCGAGGTGGTGCTCCCGGGTGCGTGCGCCCCCGGTGAGCACCCCGCCGGACCGGTGCGGCACACCATCGAACTACCCCGGCTCCCGCAGCCACCGGTGCCGCCGCCGGGCCGGTGGGCGAGGGTCCGGGCTAGGTTGCGACCATGGCCGACCAGGCGACGTTCGCAGAACAGGCGATGCCCCTGATGGGGCCCCTGTACTCGGGCGCCCTGCGCATGACGCGCAACCCGGCCGACGCCGAGGACCTGGTGCAGGAGGTGTACCTACGGGCCTACCGCGGGTTCGGTGGGTTCCAGCAGGGCACCAACCTCAAGGCCTGGATGTTCCGCATCCTCACCAACACCTACATCAACTCCTACCGGGCCAAGCAGCGTCGACCGGAGCAGACCGAGCTCGACGAGGTCGAGGACCTCTACCTCTACAAGCGGCTCGGCGGCCTGGAGGCCGCGGCCCTCAGCCGCAGCGCCGAGGACGAGCTGATGGACACCTTCTCCGACGCCGAGGTGAAGGCCGCGGTGGAGGACCTGCCGGAGATCTTCCGCATGGCCGTCCTGCTCGCCGACGTCGAAGGGTTCTCGTACAAGGAGATCGCCGAGATCCTCGACATCCCGATCGGGACGGTGATGAGCCGGCTCCACCGGGGAAGAAAGGCGCTGCAGAAGCGGTTGCTGGATTACGCCGTCAACCACGGGCTCGCCGACCGCCCGTCCGACCCCGCCCCGACCGTGCCGTCGGAGCGCTGACCACCGAGACCGCCATGTCCGAATGCAACGAGACCCTCCGAGAGCTGTACCTGTACCTCGACGGCGAGCTGACCGACTCGGACCGCGTCCACATCCAGCAGCACCTCGACGACTGCTCCCCCTGTCTGGAGGCGTTCGACTTCGAGGCCGAGCTCCGGCTGGTGGTCCGCAACCGGTGCGTCGACCAGGTGCCCGAGTCGCTCCGCGATCGGATCGCCCAGGCCATCCAGGAGAGCTCGGGCTGAACCCGCCCGGGCGTCCCGACGGGTGTCCGCCGAGTGGTCCGCCGCCCACCCCGCCCCTCTAGGATCGCCCCCATGCTGTTCGCGCAAGTCTGGACGTACTGGATCGCCGTGCCGCTCGCGGCGGGCGCCATCTTCTTCGTGGTCGCCACCATCTTCGGCTACCTGACCAAGGTGACCAAGCCCAAGTACCCGCCGCGCAACGAGGTCTGATCTGGTGGGCGCGGTCGACTGGGGCTTGGCCGAGAAGGTCGCCGTCCGGTCCGCCGGCCGCGAGCCGTTCGCGGAGTCGTACCACTACGAGTCGCTGAGCCGGGACTTCCTGGAGCTCACGTCCCTGGCCGAGGACCAGGTGGCCGAGGCCACCGGCCTGCGCAGCCTCACGGGCACGGCTCGGGCCCGGGTCACCGACCGGCAGGGCTGGGTGCGGGCCAACATCGCCTCGTTCCAGCGCCTGCTCCGTCCCATCACCACCCGCCTCGACGAGCACCTGGCGTCGAACGCGCTGGCCCCGGTGGCCAGCCGGGTGGCCGGGGCCGAGGTGGGCGTGATCCTGGGGTGGATGTCGAGTCGGGTGCTCGGCCAGTACGACCTCCTCGTGGTGGAAGACGAGAACCCCGAGGACCAGGACCTCGTCTACTACGTGGGTCCCAACGTGATCGGTCTGGAGAAGCGCTTCGGGTTCCCGCCCCGGGAGTTCCGCCACTGGCTGGCGCTCCACGAGGTCACCCACCGGGCCCAGTTCACGGGCATCCCGTGGATGCGCGAGCACTTCATCGGGTTGGTCCAGCAGACCGTCGACAGCCTCGACCCCGACCCCAAGCGGTTCCTCGATGCCCTCGGCCGGCTGGCCACCGACCTCCGTTCGGGCCGCAACCCGCTCGACGACGGCGGCATCATGGCCGTGTTCGCCTCTCCCGAGCAGCGGGCCGTGCTCGATCAGGTGTCCGGGCTGATGAGCCTCCTGGAGGGCCACGGCGACGTCACCATGGACCGGGCCGGGGCCGACCAGATCCCGTCGGCGGAACGGTTCGGCCAGGTCCTGCGCCAGCGTCGCAACGAAGCCGGCTCTGCGGTCAAGCTCCTGCAGAAGCTGATCGGACTGGAGGCGAAGATGCGCCAGTACGAGCAGGGCGAACGCTTCATCGAGGTGGTCGAGAACGCCGGCGGCACCGACCTGCTCGACCGAGCCTGGCTCGACCCCGCCAACCTGCCCACCATCGCCGAGATCCGCGACCCCGACACGTGGATCGCCCGGATCCGACCGTCCGCCGCCTGATCCCCGAGGTGGTCGAACTGGCGGCCCGGTGCCCGTTCCCGGCGCCCGGCACCCCGGTCACGTGTGCGGTCTCGGGTGGGGCCGACTCCCTCGCCCTGCTCGCTCTGGCGGTGGGCGCCGGGTGCGTGGCCACCGCGATCCACGTGGACCACGGGCTGCGACCCGGTTCGGCGACGGAGGCGCGCGTGGTGGCGGCAGCAGCCGATCGGGTGGGGGCCGACTTCCGGGCGGTCACGGTGGCCGTGGCGCCGGGGCCCAACCTGGAGGCCCGGGCCCGCCAGGCCCGCTACCGTGCGCTCCCCGGCGACGTCCTCACCGGCCACACCGCCGACGACCGGGCCGAGACCGTGCTCCTGCACCTGCTCCGCGGGGCGGGGGTCGCCGGCCTCGCCGCTCTGGCGCCGGGGCCTCGGCGTCCGCTCGCCGGCCTGCGGCGGGCCGACACCGAATGGGTGTGCGCGTCGCTGGGCTTCGACGTGGTGCACGACCCGTCGAACCTCGATCCGGTGCACCGTCGCAACCGGGTGCGCCACGAGCTCCTCCCCCTGGCCACCGACATCGCCGGCCGTGACCTGGTGCCGGTGCTCACCCGCCAGGCGGATCTGCTGGGCGAGCTCGAGGCCTGGGTGGGCGAGGTGGCCCGAGGCGTCGACGTCACGTCAGCCGCCGCGCTCGCATCGGCCCCGGCCCCGGTGGCCCGGGTGGCGGTGCGCCGGTGGTTGCTCGACGCCGGCGTCGGCGACGGCTACGTGGTCGACGCCGCGTCGGTGGAGCGGGTGCTGGAGGTGGCCCGGGGTGGGGTGGTGGCCACCGAGGTGGCCGGCGGGTGGCGGGTGGCGCGGTCCCGCGGTCGCCTCAGCGTCCACCGTCGTCCAGCTCCGTGAGCCACGCCGGGTGCGCGGGTGGTTTCGACGGCCCCGTCCGCCCTGCAAGGATGCGGGGCATGGGTGACCCGGTCCACGGTGTTGGTGAACCCGGTCGGCACGCGCCGGGCCCCGATGAGGTGGCCCTGGTGACGGCCGACCCGCACCTGGGCGAGGTGGTGGTGGGGGTCGAAGCCCTGCGTCGCCGCACCGCGGCCCTGGGGGCCGAGATCACCGCCGACTACGACGGCTTGCCGCTGCTGCTGGTGGGCGTGCTCAAGGGCGCCTTCATGTTCATGGCCGACCTGTCCCGGTCGATCGACCTGCCGGTGGAGTTCGACTTCATGGCGGTGGCCTCCTACGGCAACGCCACCAAGTCCAGCGGTGTGGTCCGCATCGTGAAGGACCTGGATCTCGACCTGTCGGGTCGCCACGTGCTCATCGTGGAGGACATCATCGACAGCGGCCTCACCCTGGCCTACCTGCGCAAGAACCTCCTGGCCCGCAACCCGGCCAGCGTCGAGGTGTGCGCCCTGCTGGTGCGCGAAGGCCTGCAGCAGCAGGACCCCGATCTGCGCTACATCGGCTTTCGCATCCCGCCCGATTTCGTGGTGGGCTACGGGCTCGACGTGGGCGAGCGCTACCGCAGCCTGCCGTTCATCGCCTCGTACGTGGAGGAGCCCGAGTGACCGACGCCCCTGCCGAACCCGGTGCCACCGGGTCCGTCGGCCGTATCGATACAGCAGGTGGCGTCGACAAGGCGCGCATCGAGAAGGCCGTGCGCGAGATCCTCCTGGCCATCGGCGAGGATCCCGGGCGCGACGGCCTGGTCAACACCCCCGCCCGGGTGGCCCGCATGTACGCCGAGATCTGCTCGGGTCTGCACGAGGACCCTGCGGTGCACCTGCACACCACCTTCGAGGCCGACCACGACGAGATGGTCATGGTGCGCGACATCCCGCTCTACAGCATCTGCGAGCACCACCTGGCGCCCTTCATCGGCTCGGCCCACGTGGCCTACATCCCCAACGACGACGGCCGGGTGATCGGCCTGTCGAAGTTCGCGCGCCTGGTCGACGGCTACGCCCGGCGCCCCCAGGTGCAGGAACGCCTCACCAGCCAGGTGGCCGACGCCCTCCAGGCGAGCCTTGGCCCCAAGGGCGTCATGGTGGTGGTGGAGGCCGAACACCTGTGCATGTCCATGCGGGGTGTCCGAAAGGCGGGCAGCAGCACCGTCACCTCGGCCGTGCGGGGTCTGTTCCGCACCAACGTCGCCACGCGCGAAGAGGCCATGAGGTTCATCCAGGGGCGGTGAGGTCCCCGGACCCGGATTTGACGGGGCGAGTAGCCTCATCCCCCGTGCGTCCGCTGGTCATGGGCATCGTGAACGTCACGCCCGACTCGTTCTCCGACGGCGGGCAGTTCACCGACCCCCGGAGCGCGGTGGCCCACGCCCGTCGTCTGGTGGCCGCCGGCGCCGACGTGATCGACGTGGGGGGCGAGTCCAGCCGACCCGGGGCCCACCCGGTGTCGGCCGCGGTGGAGGCCGCGCGGGTGCTGCCGGTCATCGAGGCCCTGGCCGGCCACGTGCGGGTGTCGATCGACACGGCCAAGCCCGAGGTTGCCCACCTGGCCGTGGATGCCGGCGCCACCCTGGTGAACGACATCACCGCCTCGCTCCACGAGGTGGCGGCGGCCCGCCAGGTCGGGTGGGTGGCCATGCACATGCTCGGCGAGCCCCGCACCATGCAGGACCGGCCCACCTACGGCGACGTGGTGACCGAGGTGGCCGACCACCTGGTGGCGCGGGCCGAAGCCGCCCGGCGGGCCGGCGTGCAGGAGGTCTGGATCGATCCGGGCATCGGCTTCGGCAAGACGGCCGCCCACAACTGGGCGCTGTTGGCCGCCATCCCGCAGCTGGCCGCCTCCGGCTGGCCGGTGGTGGTGGGCACCAGCCGCAAGGCGTTCCTCGGCGCGCTGTTCGCGGTCGACGGGCGACCGGCCCCGGTCGACGACCGCCTCGAGGGGTCGGTCGCCACTGCGGTGCGGGCCGCCCTCGACGGGGCCGCCATGGTGCGGGTGCACGACGTGGCCGCCACGGTGGCCGCGTTGGAGGCGGTGGCGGCATGAGCAGCGAACCCGGGGACCTCGTCCCCGTCGACACCGATTTCGAACTCGACAGCGACCCCATCAGGGAGACGGACCAGTGGCAGTGAAGGGCAAGTGGGCGCAGGGCATCGAGCCGCGCAACTTCCGATGGGTGATGAAGGACGTGTTCGGCGTCTGCGAGCGACCAGGGGGATACGGCGCCAACCACCGCCGGGTGCGCCGCCAGGAGGAGATCATCTGGGTGCGCGAGCAGGGCTTCACCACGGTGATCTCGATCATCCCGTCGCCCGCCAACCTGCACAACTACGACGAGCTGGGGGTCACCTGGCTGCACCGGCCGTTCGGCAACCACGACGACGCCGCCGGCTACCTGGCGCAGCTCCTCCCGGAGCTGAAGGGGCTCATCGCGGCCAGGCACAAGGTGCTGGTGCACGGCGAGGAGCTCGGCGACCGCATCTCGGGCATCGTGGGGGCCTACCTGGTGTGGTCGGGGCTCATGGCCGACGGCCCGCAGGCCATCTCGCTCACCGAACAGCTGATGCAGCGCCAGCTCGGCCCCCTGGGCCGGGAGCTGGTGGCGGTGGCCCTGTCCCTCCCCCCGGCGCCGTGATCGGGCCCGACCAGCCGGTGGACCTCGCCGACCGCATCGAGTTGCGGGGCCTGCGGCTGATCGGGATCTGCGGCGCCCTGCCCGAGGAACGGGACCGGGCCCAGCCCCTCGAGATCGACCTCGACGTGTACGCGCCGTTCGCAGCCGCCGGGGTGTCCGACGACCTGGCCGACACCGTCGACTACGGGGCGTTGTGCTCGGCGGTGGAGCGGGTGGTCGCCGATGGTCGACCCCAGCTCCTCGAGTACCTCGCCGAGCAGGTCGCCACCGCCGTGCTCGGTGTCGACCACCGCGTCTCGGCGGTCACGGTGGGGGTGCGCAAGCTGCGGCCCCCGGTGCCGCAGCCGTTGGCCACGTCGGGGGTACGCATCCACCGGAACCGGCCGGAGGGCCCGTCGACGTGACCGACGGGCCGGTCGGTGATGGCGCCGGTGACCCTGGCCGTGCCGGTGACCATGCCGGGGACCCTGCCGACGGGGCTCGCCCCACCCGTCGGGCGTTCCTGTCGTTGGGGTCGAACCTGGGGGACCGGCGGCGACTACTGGTCGAGGCGATCGGATCGCTGGGTCCGTCGGTCGTGGCGGTGTCGTCGGTGTACGAGACCGAGCCGGTGGGCGGGCCCGATCAGGGCCGGTTCCTGAACGTGGTGGTGGAGTTGGCCACCGCCCTCCCGCCCCGGGACCTGTTGGCCGTGTGCCACCGCCTGGAGTCGGCGGCCGGTCGGGTGCGCACCGAGCGCTGGGGACCCCGCACCCTCGACGTCGACATCGTGTGGATCGACGGCGTCACCGTCGACGAACCCGACCTCCAGGTGCCACACCCCCGCATGTGGGACCGGCGCTTCGTGTTGGCGCCGCTGGCCGAGTTGGCCCCCGAGCTGGTGCCCGAGGGCGCGCTGCGCGATGCCACCGGGACGGTGGACGTGGTCGAGCCGCTCCCCGGGTGGCCGGGACCGACGTGACCGTGCCGCCGCGGTTGCGGGTGGTCGGCCCCGGTCGGGCCGGGGGCGCCTTCGCCCTGGCGTTGGGCCGGGTGGGTTGGGAGGTGGCCGAGCCGGTGCGGCGGGGCGACGACCCGTCGGGCGCGGCCGCCGGTGTCGACCTGGTGCTGATCGCCACCCCCGACGCGTCGGTGGGGGCCACTGCCGCGGCGGTGGCCCCCGACCCAACCGCCGTGGTGGCGCACTGCTCGGGCAGCCTCGGGCTGGACGTGCTCGCCCACCCGCGGGTGGGGGCGGTGCACCCGCTGGTGGCGTTGCCCACGGCCGCCCTGGGGGCCGAGCGCCTGGCGGCGGGCGCCTGGTTCGCCGTGGCGGGCGACCCGATCACCCAGCGGCTGGTGGCCGATCTGGGCGGTCGCTGGTTCACGGTGGCCGACGAGCACCGGGCCGCCTACCACGCCGCCGCCGTGGTCGCCTCCAACCACCTGGTGGCGCTCATGGGCCAGGTGGAGCGCATCGCTGCGGGCATCGGCGTGCCCGGCCGGGCCTACCTCGACCTGGCCCGGGGCACGCTCGACAACGTGGCCGAGCTGGGGTCCCGGGAGGCGCTCACGGGGCCGGTGGCGCGCGGCGACTGGGCCACCGTGTCCCGGCACCTGGCCGCCATCGACCCGTCCGAGCACAACGCGTACCGGGCGCTGGCGGCTGCCGCCCGACGGCTGGTGGACGGGTCGGGGCTGCCCGCCGACCTGTAAGGATCGGGGGCCATGGCCGACGCCGTACGGGTCCACGACACCATCGACGGGTTCCGCCGGGCCCTCGATGCCCACCGGGCCGCGGGAGCCACCGTGGGCTTCGTGCCCACCATGGGCTACCTGCACGACGGTCACGCCTCGCTCATGCGCGAGGCGGCCCGCCGGGACCAGGTGGCCACCGCCAGCATCTTCGTGAACCCGCTCCAGTTCGCCGCCACCGAGGACCTCAGCACCTACCCGCGGGACCTGGAGCGCGACCTCGCCCTGGCCGAGGCCGCCGGCGTGACCGAGGTGTTCCACCCCGGGGTGGAGGAGATGTACCCCCGGCCGGTGCTGACCACCGTCACGGTGGCCGAGATCACCCGGCGCTTCGAGGGCGCCGCCCGCCCCGAGCACTTCGCCGGGGTGGCCACCGTGGTGGCGAAGCTGTTCTCCATCGTGGGCCCGTGTCGGTCCTACTTCGGCGAGAAGGACTTCCAGCAGCTCGCCGTGGTGCGCCGCATGGCCGCCGACCTGTCGATGCCCGTCGAGGTGGTCGGGTGTCCCATCGTGCGCGAAGCCGACGGGCTGGCCATGTCGAGTCGCAACGTGTACCTGACGCCCGAGCAGCGGGCGGCCGCCCCGGTGCTGTACCGATCCATGCTCCACACCGTCGAGGCGGTGGCCGGGGGCGCCCGGGAGGTGGCCGCCCTGACCACGGCGTTGGCGGAACGGATCGCGGCGACCGATGGCGTGGACGGGGTCGACTACGCCGAGATCGTCGACGTGGACACGCTGGAGCCCGCGTCGGAGGTGGGCGGAGCCCAGCGGGTCCTGGTGGCGGCCCGGTTCGGCCGCACCCGCCTCCTCGACAACCTGGCGCTGGAGACACCCGCCACGGGGAATTGAGCCGACGGTCCCGGCGTTGGCACAATGTCGGACACACTCCGCACCAGGGAGCGACCGGGCAGCCGGCGTTCACCACGAAAGGAGCAGCGGATGCGCAGAAGGATGATGAAGTCCAAGATCCATCGCGCCACGGTCACGGACGCCAACCTGCACTACGTCGGGTCGATCACCGTGGACCGTGACCTGATGGACGCGGCCGACCTCCTCGAGTACGAGCAGGTGGCCGTGGTCGACGTGGACAACGGCGCCCGCCTGGAGACCTACGTGATCGAGGGACCCCGCGGCTCTGGTGCCATCTGCCTCAACGGTGCCGCCGCCCGCCTGGTCGCCCCCGGCGACAAGGTGATCATCATCAGCTACGCCGACTACGAGCAGGCCGAGCTGGACCGCTACGCACCCACGATCGTGCACGTCGACACGTCGAACGCCATGGTCGACGAGGCCACGGCCACGGCCCTGGCCGCCCTGCACACGCCGGCGCCCCGGCCCTACCACGAGGTCGAGGCCCGGGTCTGAGGCCGGCCCCGCCCCGTCTCCGTTCCCCCGCCATCCACCCATGACCGGATCCCCGCTGGACCTGCTGGTCCTGGGCTCAGGGGTGGCTGGGCTGTCGGCCGCAGTCCGCGCCGCCGACACCCACCGCATGCGGGTGGGGGTGCTCACCAAGGGTGAGCTGCCCCAGGCCACCACCCGATGGGCCCAGGGCGGCGTGGCCGCCGTGCTCGGGGGCAACGACCCCGACTCCACCGACCTGCACCTGGCCGACACCCTGGCGGCCGGGGCCGGGCTGTGCGACGCCGAGGCCGTGCGGGTGCTCGTCGACGAGGGCCCGGCCCGCGTCAACGAGCTCATCGCCATGGGCGCCATGTTCGACCGAGACGCCCACGGGGAGCTGGAGCTGGCCCGCGAGGGCGGCCACACGCTGCACCGCATCGTGCACGCCGGCGGCTCGGCCACCGGCGCCGAGGTGGAGCGCGCCCTGGTGGAGGCGGTGCAGGCCACCATGGCGGTGCTCCACGAGCACGCCTTCGCCCTGGAGCTGATCGTGGAGGCGGGGCGTTGCTGCGGGGTCACGGCCCGCTTCGCCGACGGCTCGGTCCGTGAGGTGCGGGCCACCAACGTGCTGGTCACCACCGGCGGCGCCGGCCAGCTCTACGCCGTCACCACCAATCCGGTGGAGGCCACCGGCGACGGCATCGCCATGGCGCTGCGGGCGGGGGTGGCGGTGGCCGACATCGAGTTCACCCAGTTCCACCCCACGGCCCTCTCCATCGACTCCATGCCCCGACCGCTCCTCACCGAGGCGCTGCGCGGGCATGGCGCCCTGCTGCGAGACACCACCGGTGAGCGCTTCGTCGACGAGCTGCAGCCGCGCGACGTCGTGTCGCGGGCGTCCACCCGCCGCATGCAGGAGCTGGGCGCCGACCACGTGTTCCTCGACGCCACCGGGCTGGAGCAGTTCGACCAGCGGTTCCCCAACATCGCCGCCGAGCTTCGCCAGGTGGGGCTGGATCCGGCGTCGGACTGGCTGCCGGTGGCCCCCGCGGCGCACTACACGTGTGGCGGCATCGTCACCGACCTGCACGGGGCGTCGTCGCTGCCCGGCCTGTGGGCTGCGGGCGAGGTGTCGTGCTCCGGCGTGCACGGCGCCAACCGGTTGGCCTCCAACTCGCTGCTCGAGGGGATGGTGTTCGGCCCCCGGGCGGTGGAGGCCATCGAGGCCGGGGTGGCCGGGCCCGAGGCCAGCGGGGCCATGCGCACGGTCATGGGCGCCGACCCGGACCGCTCCGAGCCGGTGTCCGCCGGCGTCATCGGCGGTCGGTTCGTGCGCCTCGACCCCGTCGCCATGGCGCCGGGCCCGCCGGTCGATCCCGCCGCCGCCCGCCACCGGCTCCAGCGCGAGCTCACCGCCCACGCCGGCGTGCTGCGCGACGCAGCATCGCTCGACGCCGCCCTCACCACCGTCACCGAGCTGCTGGCCGCCCCCCGTGGCGACGCGGTCGCCGCCCACGAGCTGCACAACCTGGCCACCGTCGGTCGGGCCGCGGTGGCGGCCGCCGCCCGGCGCGAAGAGAGCCGGGGTGCCCACACCCGCGACGACTTCCCCGACACCCGCCCCGAGTTCGCCCACCGCATCGTGTTCGCCTGATCCGTCGGGCCACATCCCGTCCCCGCATCGTGCGGGGTCGGGTCTCGGGCGGCGGACGCTCGGTAGTGTGTCTGCCCATGTCGGTCACCGGCAAGAGCCCACCCAACCGGTACCGCTGAGCCGGCGCTGCCCGTGACCGTCCGCCGTCCCTTCGACGCCCCCCGTGGCGTGGTGCGAGACCTGGTGGCCCGCGCCCTGGCCGAGGACCTCGACCCCCTCGGCGACCTCAGCGCCGGCCTGCTGCCCCCTGAAGCCCGGGCCGAGGCCCGCTTCGTGGCCCGCACCGCCGGTGTGGTGGCCGGGCTGGCGTGCGTCGACGAGACGTTCGCCCAGGTCGACGACGCCATCAGCTGCGACTGGGCCGTCACCGACGGTGACGCGGTGGAGGCGGGTGCCGTGCTGGGCACCGTCACCGGGCCGTTGGCGTCGGTGCTCACCGCCGAGCGCACGGCCCTCAACTTCCTGGGCCACCTCAGTGGCATCGCCACCCGCACCCGCGCCTTCGTCGACGCCGCCGCGCCGTTGCGGGTCTGGGACACCCGCAAGACGATTCCCGGGCTCCGGGCCCTGCAGAAGGCGGCCGTGCGTGCCGGTGGCGCCCGCAACCACCGCGGGAACCTGAGCGACTGGGTGATGTTCAAGGACAACCACCTCACCGCCCTGGGCATCGTCGAGGCCGTGGCCCGGGCCCGGGACACCTGGCCGGGCCGCACCGTGCACGTGGAGTGCGAGCGTCTCGACCAGGTCGTCGAGGCGCTCGACGCCGGCGCCGACGCCCTGCTGCTCGACAACATGACGCCCGACGAGGTGCGCGGGTGCGTGGCGGTGGCCGACGAGCACGCGGCCCGCACCGGAACCCGCCGGGCCCTGCTCGAGGTGTCGGGCGGGATCACCCTCGACACGGTCGGCGCCTACGCCCACACCGGCGTCGACGTGGTGTCGAGCGGGTCGCTCACCAACTCGGCGGCCGTCCTCGACATCGGCCTCGACATCGACGTGCGCTGATTCAACGACCTTCCCCGCACCGGGGATCGGTTGGCCCTGGGTGGCCGGGGTTGGGCGGGGACCGGTCGGGTCGGGCAGGCTTTCGGGATGCTCCTGGCGGCCGATGTCGGCAACACCCAGACCCTCATCGGGCTGTTCGGCGGCGACGACGGCGTGGCTGGCGACGTCGGCCCCGTCGTGGGCCGGAGCCGGTGCGAGGAGGGGCTGCTGGACCACTGGCGGATCCACACCAACGGTCGGCGCACGAGCGACGAGTACGCCCTGCAGATCCAGGAGTTCCTGGGGTTCCACGGCTTCTCCTTCGACGACGACGTCGACGGGATCGCCATCTCGTCGGTGGTCCCATCGGTCACCGCCGCCCTGCGGGAGATGACGGTCAAGTACTTCGGGTTCAAACCGGTGGTGATCGAGGCGGGGGTGAAGACCGGCATGCCGATCCTCACCGAGAACCCCCGCGAGGTGGGCGCCGACCGCATCGCCAACGCGGTGGGCGCCGCCGACCTCTACGAGGGTCCGATCGTGGTGATCGACTTCGGTACCGCCACCACCTACGACGCCGTGTCGGGTCGCGGCGAGTACCTGGGCGGCGTCATCGCGCCCGGTGTGGAGATCAGCCTCGACGCCCTCTACACCCGGGCCGCCGCCCTCCGTCGGGTGGAGCTGGTGGAACCGCGGAGCGTGATCGGCCGCACCACGGTGGAGTCGATCCAGGCCGGCGCGCTCTACGGGTTCGCCGGGCAGGTCGACGGCATCTGCCGCCGCATGGCCGAGGAGCTGGGCGACCTCACGGTGGTGGCCACCGGGGGCCTGGCCGAGTGGATCGCGCCCTACACCGCGTCGATCCAACACATCGAGCCCTGGCTCACCCTGCACGGCCTGCGTCTGGTGTTCGCCCGCAACGCCTGACGGGCACTCGGCGCCGTGGAGCGCCAGCCGTGAGGCGACGAGCACCCAGCGTCGTCCGCTGATACCCTTGGGGGTATGAAGCAGGATCTGAGCGAGCCCGTGGTCGACCTGCGCGTCGACCGGACCCTCGGCCGGAAGGCCGGCCCGAACGTGGCGGCCCCCGGCGACGCGTCGGGTCCCGATCTGGAACGGCGCGGCCGCGCCTGGCTGATCTGGTCGTTCCTGGCGTGTCCCTGCCACCTGCCCCTCACCCTCGGGTTCCTCGGCATCGTGCTCGGTGGCACCGCGCTCGGGGCCGTGTTGCGGGACAACGTCTGGCTGGCCGGTGGCCTCATCACCGCGGTCTGGGCCGCCGGCACGGCCCGCGGCCTGTGGCTGGTCCGCAAGGGTGAGCGGGGCGAGCTCGCCTGCGCGGTACCGAACAGCTAGCGGAGCCGTCGAGGGAGCCGGTGGCCCGCGGTCGGCCCGGCCCGGAGTGGCGCATGAGGGGTTTCGCGCCGAGTGCGGTGAGCGGGCAGGCTGGAGGCCTGTGACCGACCGCACCCCTGTTCCCTACCGCTTCGATCCCGATGCCACCGCGGCCGGGCTCCAGGCGGCGTACGGCCACCTCGAGCCGGGGGTCGAGACGGGCGACCACGTCACGGTGGCGGGGCGGCTCATGCTGCGGCGAGGTCAGGGCAAGCTCGTGTTCGGCCAGCTCGCCGACTCCTCCGGCCGCATCCAGCTGTTCGCCCCCGCCGACGTCACGCCCCGCTTCGAGGCGTTCGGCCACCTCAGCCTGGGTGACTGGATCGGTGTCACCGGTGAGGTGATGACCACCCGCAAGGGCGAGCTGTCGGTGAAGGTCCTGGAGTGGACGGTGCTGGCCGAGACCCGCCGTCCGTTCCCCGACAAGTGGCACGGCATCACCGATCCCGACACCCGGTACCGGCAGCGCTACGTGGACCTGTGGGTCACCGAGGAGTCGCGGCACACGCTGCAGGCCCGCAGCCGCATCGTGTCGCTCACCCGGCGCTGGCTGGAGGACCGCGGCTTCATGGAGGTGGAGACCCCCGTCTTCCACCCCATCCCCGGCGGCGCGCTGGCCCGGCCGTTCGTGACCCACCACAACGCGCTGGACCTGGAGATGTTCCTGCGCATCGCCCCCGAGCTGTACCTGAAGCGCCTGGTGGTGGGCGGCTTCGAGAAGGTGTTCGAGATCGCCCGGGTGTTCCGCAACGAGGGGATCTCGCCCCGCCACAACCCCGAGTTCACCATGCTCGAGCTCTACGAGGCCTACGCCGACTGGACCGACATCATGGCCCTGGTGGAGGAGCTGGTGGCCCACCTCGCCACCGAGATCTGTGGCGGCACCACCATCACCTACCAGGACCGCGAGCTGGACCTCTCGGTCCCGTGGAAGCGGGCCACGCTGGCGGAGCTGATCGAGCAGGCCATCGGCCGCCCGGTGGGCATCGACACGCCGGTCGACGAGCTGCGGGCGCTGTGCGACGAGCACGACGTGCCGTGGAAGGACCACTACGGCCCGGGCAAGTTGCTGCTCGAGCTCTACGAGAAGACGGCTGAGCACGCGCAGTGGCAGCCGGTGTTCGTCACCGAGTACCCGATCGAGGTCTCGCCCCTGGCCCGGCCCCACCGCGAGCTGCCCGGCATGACCGAGCGGTTCGAGGCCATCGTGGCGGGCCGCGAGCTCTGCAACGCCTTCAGCGAGCTGCTCGACCCCGACGAGCAGCGGGCCCGCTTCGAGGACCAGGTCCGTGAGCGCGACAACGGCGACGAAGAGGCCATGGCCGTCGACGACGACTACCTCCGGGCGCTCGACTACGGCCTGCCGCCCACCGGCGGCCTGGGCATCGGCATCGACCGCCTGGTGATGCTGCTCACCGATTCGGCCACCATCCGCGACGTGGTGCTGTTCCCCACGCTCCGGCCCGAGCAGCACTCGGGAGTAGCCGAGACCGCCGCCGGCCTCGCGGCGGGCGCCGACCCGGCGGGTCCCGACCCGTCGGGTGACGAGGATCCCCACGCATGAGGGTGCTGGTCACCGGCATGGGCGGCGAGCTCGGCACCCGGGTCGTGAACCTGTTCGAGCACGACCCGTCGGTGGCGGCCATCTGCGGGATCGACGGCTGGCCGCCCCGCCGGCGCATCCACCGGGTGGCGTTCCACCGGGTCGAACCGGCCGACCGCCGCAAGGCCGTGGCCGTGGTGCGCGACTTCGATCCCGAGGTGATCGTGCACCTCGGCGTCTACGAGCCCAACGCCCGCCTGGACCCCACGCCCGCCCGCCTGGGAACGGCGGCGTCGGCGGTGTCGGTGCTGGGGGCGGCGGCATCGTGCCCGTCGCTCAAGGCCATCGTGGTGCGCTCGGGCATCGAGGTCTACGGCCGGCGTCGTGGTGCTCCCACCCGTCCCGACATCGACTCGGAGCTGGATCCCACCACGCCGTTCGGCACGTCGCTCGCCCGGGTGGAGCAGGTGGCCCGGGAGGCCGGCCAGGCCGCCGGGGTACCCGTCACCCTGGTGCGCTGTGCGCCCATCCTGGGCCCGAGCTTCCCGAGCCCGGTCGGTCGCTACCTGCGGCTCCCCGTGGTCGCGGTGAACCCGTGGGCCGAACTGCCGTTCTCGCTCCTGCACCAGGAAGACGCCGCGTCGGCGTTCGTGGCCGCGGCCTGGGCCCGCCACGACGGCCCGGTGATCGTGGCCGGTCCGGGGGCCGTCACGGCCACCCAGGCCGTGCTGATGGGGGGTCGGGTGCCGCTGCCGGTGGTCGGGCCGGTGTGGTGGTGGGCCGGGCGTGCGGCTCAGCTGCTCGGCGCGCCGCTGCCCCCCCACGTGGCCGAGTTGGTGGTGCGCGGTGGCGTGGCCGACGGCGAGTCGGGTCGCACCGTCCTCGGGGTCGAGCCCCGCTCCACCCGCGACGTGGTGGAGCAGCTCTACCGCTGGGAGAGCGTGGCCATGGTGCCCGTCACCCACGGTCGCTCCGGCGGCCGACCCGGGCCACGACCGGGACGCCGCCCCGGACCCGCCGGGGAGACGCCGGCGTGAAGGCCTTCGACGTGCTCAGCGGCGACGTGCCCACCGCGTTCCAGTCGGTGGCGGGCGTGGCCCGGCGTCGGCTCACCGGCGCCTACGACGTCGATGAGTGGGGCCTGGATCCCGACCTGGTGTCGCTCGCCGATCCGTTGTTCGGGGTGCGCTGGAACATCCACGTGATCGGCGCCGAGCGCCTGCCCGGGGTGGGCGGCGCGGTGCTCGTCTTCAACCGCCGCCTCGGCATCAGCGAGCCGTGGGTCGTGGCGCGTGGGATCCGCCAGGCCACCGGCCGCTTCGTGCGCACCGTGGGTGCGCCCGACGTCGCTCCGGTGGGTCCGCTGCTGCGCCGGTTCGGCGGCGTGCTCGACCGCACCGACGAGGTGGCGGGGCTCCTGCGCGCTGGCCAACTCGTGGGCCTGCCCATGCGGCGAGACGTGCTCAACCGCGAGCACGTCGGTCGGTTGGAGGTCGGCCGCATCCGCGCCGCCCTGGAGACCGGCTCACCGGTGGTGCCGGTGGCCACCGTGGGCCGGGAGCTGGGCCGGGAGTGGCAGCTGGTGGTCGGCGAACCGGTGCGCCTGCGCCGCAAGGCCGGTCCGCTCGCCGCCCAGGAGCTGGCCGAGGCCACGCGGGCCGTGGTCCAGGAACTGCTCGACGAGAGCCTGCCGGCCACGTGGTGGTGGTGAGCTGATGCCCTTCGTCACCGTCGAGGACGGCACCCGCATCAACTACGCCCTGGCCGGTCGCCGAGACGGCGAGCCCCTCCTGTTGATCCACGGCCTCGGCGCCGACACCCGGGGTTGGGTCATGCAGCGCCGGGCGCTCGCCTCCCGGTTCCGGCTGGTCATGGTCGACAACCGGGGCGTCGGCCGTTCCGACCACCCCGAAGGCCCCTACGACCTGTCGGTGATGGCCACCGACGCGCTGGCCGCCCTGGACCACGCCGGCTACGGCTCGGCCCACGTGATGGGGGCGTCGATGGGCGGGATCATCGCCCAGATCATCGGCGTGCTCCACCCCGAACGGGTGCGGTCGCTCACCCTCGCCTGCACGGCGGCGCACCACTACTCGTGGCGGCGCGAGCTGCTCATGGAGTGGGCCGACCTGGCGGAGTCCCGAGGCATGCGCGAGTTCGTCCTCCGCAACCTGGAGTGGATGGTGGGCCCCCGCTCGCTGCAGCGGCTGTGGCCGGCCATGGCCGTGCTGGGCCCGTTGGCGTTCAACGTGCCGGTGTCGTCCTTCGTGGCCCAGATCCAGGCCATCCTGGGCGGCGACGACGGCCTGCGCGACGAGCTGGTCCACGTCACCGCCCCCACGCTGGTGGTGGTGGGCAGCCAGGACGTCCTCACCACCCAGGGCGACAGCGAGGAGATCGCCGATCTCATCCCCGATTCCGAGCTGGCCGTGGTCCGGGGCGGTGCCCACCTGTTCATGGTGGAGCAGTACGGGGCGTTCAACACGGCCGTGACCGGCTTCCTGGACCGGGTCACCTCCGACAGGGTCCACACCCGGGTCTGAACGATCCGCCCGTGACCGCCGGTACCGTTCCCGCGATGCCGATCGAACGGGTCGTCGTCCTGGTCAACAGGAGCTCGGGGGTCGGATCCGGCGCGGGGTTCACCGCCGGGGAGATCACCGAGGCGTTCGGCGCCGTGGGCGTGGAGGCCCTGGTCGACGAGGTCGACCCCCGCCAGCTCCCCGCCACCATCGGTCTGCTGTGGGCGGGGGTCGACCGGCCCGATGCCATCGTGGTGGCGGGCGGTGACGGCACGGTGGGCAACGCCGCCGGTGCGGTGGCCGGCACCGACGTGGTGCTCGGCGTGCTGCCCACCGGCACGTTCAACCACTTCGCCAAGGACCTGGGCGTCCCCGTCGACCTGGCCGAAGCGGCCCGGGCGCTGGCGGGCGCCGAGGTGACCGCGGTCGATGTGGCCGAGGTGAACGGCCGCACCTTCGTGAACAACGCCGTGCTCGGTGTGTACCCCGAGATGCTGCGGGCGCGCGATCGGCTCCGGAGCCGCCACGGCTGGGGCAAGGTGCGGGCCGTGGCCGTGGCGTCGGTGGCCGTCCTCCGCCTGTTCCCCACCCACCGCGTGGACATCAGCGGCCCCGGTGGCGTGGTCCGGCGCGGGGTCCGCACGCCGTTGCTGTTCGTGGGCAACGGGGTGTACGCCAACGCCGGCATCGGCCTGCCCGCCCGGGACTCGCTCACCGACGGCGTCCTGGGGCTCGCCGTGACCCGGGCCACCACCCGGCGGGGCCTGGTGCGCGCCGGGCTCCACTCCCTGCGGCGCGGCGGCGACGCACCCGGTGACGTCGAGACGATCGAACTGGCCGAGCTCACCGTCACGGCCCGGACCCGCACCCTGCGCGTCGGCGTCGACGGCGAGCTGGCCGTGCTCACCACCCCGTTGCGCTTCCGGGTCCGCCCCGGCGCCCTGCGGGTGCTGGTCCCCGTCGCCGACCGGCCGGAGCCCGAGGCGGATGCCGTCACCGAACGCGGTGACCTGCCGGTGGGCGTGGCCGACGGGATCGATGCTCGGCCCCGCCCGGCCTGAAGCCCGTTCCCCGCCCACCGGTCGGGTGACCCCTACAGTCGAGTCATGCCCGCGCCGCAGGCCAGCCCGCTCCTCGCCGGCGAGCGCTCGCTCCGCCCGCACCTGTGGCAGTTGGCCAGCACCGCGGGCATCGTGGTGGCCGGCGTGGTGGGCTACGCGGTCACCCCGCTGACGGGCGATCGGAGCTGGCTGGGTGCCGTGCTGGCCCTGGGTGCCATCGGGGTGATCGCCCCGCTGACGGTTCGTCGGGTGCGAGCCGTGGTCACCTCGGACCAGCCGGTGCTGGAGGCCATCCAGGCGGTGGTCCTGCTGCTCACCGTGCTGGTCTTCGGCTTCGCCGGTTTGTTCGTGGCACTCGACCAGCACGGCGACCAGTTCGTGGGGCTCGACACCAAGCTCGATGCCGTCTACTTCACGGTCACCACCCTCTCCACCGTCGGCTACGGCGACGTGCACGCGGTGGGTCAGGCGGGCCGGCTGGCGGTCACGCTCCAGATCGTGTTCAACCTGACCTTCCTGGCGGTGGCGGTGCGGGTGCTGGTCGGTGCCGCGCAGCGTCGCCTGGCCGAGCGCGTCGATACGGGTGATCCGCTCCCGGTGATCACCCGGCCGGACCCCGACGACCGGGCCTGAAGGTGGGGGCGGCCGGGCCAGGGGAGTCGCATCGAATCCGGCATGGCGGGCTCGGCTCGGGGTCCGGTGACCGGGCCGCCGCCCGATCCAGCCGTACGCTCGGGCCCATGCACCGTCCGGTACGCACCCAACGGGTCTGGTGGGCGGTGGCGGCACTGGGCCTCGCGTTCGTCCCCGTGGTCGCCGCCGGGTGTGCCGACGACGCGAGCACGGCGGCTGGTTCGGGACCCACGGCCGCTCCGGCGTCCCCCGCCGCCTCCCGATCAGAAGGGTCGTCGGCGCCGTCCAGCACTCCTGGCCGGGCTGCTGCGCCATCCACCACCACCACGACCACCAGGCCTCCCCCGGTGCCCGATCCGGTGACCCTGGCCTTCAGCGGTGACGTGCTCCTCCACATGCCGGTGAACGACCGGGCGGCCGCCTACGGCGCCACCACCGGAACCCCCTTCGACTTCCGGCCCATGTTCGATCCGCTGCGGCCGGTGCTCGAGCCGGCCGATCTGGCCCTCTGCCACCTCGAGGTACCGGTGGCGCCCGATGGTCGCCTCACCAGCTACCCGTCGTTCGGGGCACCGGCCCAGGTGGTGGACGGGATCGCCCACGGTGGGTTCGACGGGTGCTCCACCGCGTCGAACCACAGCCTCGACCGCGGCTACCGGGGGGTGGTCCGCACCCTCGAGGAGCTGGACCGGGCGCGCCTGCGCCACGCCGGCACGGCCCGCGGTCCGTGGGAGACCGGCCCCGGGCTGTACCGGGTGGGCGAACCGGGCGCCGAGATCGACGTCGCCCACCTCAGCTACGCGTACGGGTTCAACGGCTACCGCCTGCCGGCCGACGCCCCCTGGGCGGCCAGCGCCATCGACCCCGCCCGCATCCGGGCCGATGCGGCGGCGGCCCGGGCCGCCGGTGCCGAGCTGGTGGTGGTGAGCCTGCACTGGGGCACCGAGTACCGCCACGAGCCCGACGCCTACCAGCGGTCGATCGCCGACCGGATCCTGCCCGACTCCGAGATCGACCTGGTGATCGGCCACCACGCCCACGTTGTCCAGCCCATCGAGGTGGTGCACGGCCGCTACGTGGTGTGGGGCCTGGGCAACCAGCTCTCCAACCAGACCCAGGCCCCGCGCCGCGACGGGCTGACCGTGGTGGTCACCGCCGGATTGGGCTGGGACAGCCGGTGGCACGTGTCGGGCGTGGAGGCGGTGCCCACCTGGGTCGACCTGGCCACGTTCCGCATCCTCCCCGTGGCCCGCACCCTCGCCGACCCCGCCACCCCGCCGGCGCTCCGCTCCGCGCTGCAGGCCTCCCACGAACGCACTGCCTCGATCGTGCAGAGCGGTGGCGCCTGGGGCGTGACCGTCACCCCCGTGCCCTGACCGCCCGGGCAGCCGGCGGATCTCCGCTCAGGACTCGAGTCGGACAGGTCGCCCGTCGTCGCGTACCTGTGGTTGGACCTCGGCTGGCGCCTCGGTTCACCCGCCACGCCTGTCTGGTCGGCTCGCCTGACGGCTCGCCTCCTCAGGCGGGGACGGTGCTCAGGTTGGTGAGGAGGTGGCGGGCGGCGCCCTGGAGGGCGGCGGCGGCGGGGCGGTCGGCCAGCGGGTCCAGCACGGCCACGGCGCGGTCGACGTAGCCCTGGGCCACGTCGACCGACTCGGCCACGCCGGTGCTCTGGCGCACCAGGGTGCGGGCCCGCTCCCACACCTCGCCCTCGATGGGGGCGCCCAGCAGGGCGGCCAGCTCGGGGCCGGAGGGGCCGGCCAGGGCCCGCAGCACCGGCAGGTTGTAGGCGCCCTCCACCAGGTCGTGGCCGGCGGGCTTGCCGAGCTGTTCGTCGGTGGCCACCACGTCGAGGATGTCGTCGACGATCTGGAACGCCATGCCGTACGCCAGGCCGAACTCGGTGAGGGCGTCGATCTCGGGGCGGGGCAGGTCGGCCACGATGGCGCCGATCCGGCAGGCGGAGGACAGCAGCGACGCCGTCTTGCCCTCGATGGACGCCAGGTAGGCCTCCTCGGTGCGGGCGACCTGGTAGGCGTCCTGCAGCTCGCGGACCTCGCCCTCGCACAGCCGGCCGATGGTGGCGGCCAGCAGGCCGGCCACCTCCACCCCCAGCGAGGCCGCGATCTCCGACGCCTTGGCCAGCAGGAAGTCTCCCGCCAGGATGGCCTTGAGGTTGCCCCAACGGGCGTTCACCGACTCCACGCCGCGGCGGGTGGTGGCCTCGTCGATCACGTCGTCGTGGTACAGCGACCCCAGGTGCACCAGCTCCACCGACACGCCGCCGCGCACCACGTCGAGCGGAGCCGGTCCCTCGTGACCGGGCACGCACCGGCCGGCCGCCACCGCGAACAGCGGGCGCACCCGCTTGCCGCCGGCGCCGATCAGGTGGCCGGCCATCTCGGTCATGGCCTCGGTGGGCGCCGCCACCGCCGCCCGCAGCTCCTGCTCCACCAGCGCCCGGTCGGCGTCGACGTGGGGGAGGGTGAGCAACGGGTTCTCGGCCATCCGGCGAGGTTACGGCACCCCCGGGCGGCCCCCACCAGCCCCGATGCCCTCCGACCGCTGCACCGGACCGGGGCGGTACACTCGGACGACGAATCCCGCTCTGAGGGAGGCACCAAGTGTTCGAGAGATTCACGGACCGGGCCCGCCGCGTGGTGGTCCTGGCACAGGAGGAGGCTCGCCTCCTCAACCACAACTACATCGGCACCGAGCACATCCTGCTCGGGCTGATCCACGAGGGCGAAGGCGTCGCCGCCAAGGCCCTGGAATCGCTCGGCATCTCGCTGGAAGGCGTCCGCAGCCAGGTCGAGGAGATCATCGGCCAGGGCGGGTCGTCGCCCAGCGGCCACATCCCGTTCACGCCCCGGGCCAAGAAGGTCCTGGAGCTGTCGCTGCGCGAGGCGCTGCAGCTCGGCCACAACTACATCGGTACCGAGCACATCCTCCTCGGCCTCATCCGTGAGGGCGAGGGCGTGGCCGCTCAGGTGCTGGTCAAGCTGGGCGCAGACCTGTCCCGGGTGCGCCAGCAGGTCATCCAGCTCCTGTCGGGCTACTCCGGCTCGGGCCAGGCCGGCCAGGCCCCGTCGGGCGAGAAGGCCGGCGCCACCGCCGGCGGCACCGGGGGAGACGCCCCGTCGGGCTCGCTCGTGCTCGACCAGTTCGGTCGCAACCTCACCCAGCTGGCCAAGGAGAAGAAGCTCGACCCGGTGATCGGCCGCGCCCGGGAGACCGAGCGGGTGATGCAGGTGCTGAGCCGGCGCACCAAGAACAACCCGGTGCTCATCGGCGAGCCTGGCGTGGGCAAGACCGCCATCGTCGAGGGCCTGGCCCAGGCCATCGCGGCCGACAACGTGCCCGAGACGCTGGCCAACAAGCAGCTCTACACGCTGGACCTCGGCGCCCTGGTGGCCGGGTCCCGGTACCGGGGCGACTTCGAGGAACGCCTGAAGAAGGTGCTCAAGGAGATCCGCACCCGCGGCGACATCATCTTGTTCATCGACGAGATCCACACCCTGGTGGGTGCCGGCGCGGCCGAGGGGGCCATCGACGCCGCCTCGATCCTCAAGCCCATGCTGGCCCGCGGCGAGCTGCAGACCATCGGTGCCACCACGCTCGACGAGTACCGCAAGCACCTGGAGAAGGACGCCGCCCTGGAACGTCGGTTCCAGCCGGTGAAGGTGGAGGAGCCCACCGTGGCCCACACCATCGAGATCCTCAAGGGCCTGCGGGACCGCTACGAGCAGCACCACCGGGTCACCATCACCGACCAGGCCCTGGTGGCGGCGGCCAACCTGGCCGACCGCTACATCTCAGACCGGCACCTGCCCGACAAGGCCATCGACCTCATCGACGAGGCC
>WBZL01001661.1_pt1 | contig 22831 bp, 15 predicted proteins | sample 5204291 | NCBI WGS metagenome assembly WBZL01 (sample SAMN12344345, study PRJNA552823) | activated sludge metagenome | biome: Activated sludge suspended growth; feature: Nitrification reactor; material: Wastewater; isolation source: activated sludge from nitrification reactor of wastewater...
TTCACCAACATTTTGATCGTCTTTTGTTAAGTTATCTTGTTTAGGTGGTTCTCTTTCCTCAGGCACCTCTTCGTCTTTTGCGGCCACCATTTCGATAAACTTAATTGTAGGTCTCACAGGTGGTGGTGGCGGCGGAGGAGGTGGTGGTGGTGGTGCTTCAACCGGCGGCGGAGCTTGTTCTAGCTGCACATCTGTCATTTCTAAATCAACGATTTTTTCTTTTTTATTTTTAAAAGAAAAAATATTGAAACGCAATGAGAGAATAATGATTAAGAAACCGGCTAATGCAATACCAAAGCCTCTAAGTGTATGTTTATTTACTAATTTACGAATAACATAAGCACCATAATCTTTATTAAGATTATCAAAGATTATATCATCCCACGAAGCATTTTTATAGTCAAAGTTATTGTTATTGCTCATTTATTTTTATTTAGGATGTTTTTATTCAGAAATGTTTGCATTACCACCATTTTTTATGGCTTCTAATTCAAGGTCATTGACATCTTGAATTGCATAAATTTTGGTTTTGGTAAGTTCCATTTCATCTAAAATATCGACCATGTTTTTATAATTTGCATCATCAGTTAGTTTTATTAAAACTACCATTTTGCTATCACCATCGTTATCTAAACCCCATTTTGCTTTTACTTCGGCTTGTCTTTTTAATATGACTTGACGAAGTCCGCTTGGCGTGTACTCTGTTTTCTTTAGGCCACCTACAACCACATCTGGATAATACCAAAGCACATCGTCTTTATCTGCAATTAGATTTAATACCTTAGAGCCTGCAACAGGTTCTGGTTTCACTTCTACATTGTCTGGCTTTTTAGGCATCGCTAAATCCATAGCTACAGATTTTGACAATTGAGTTGTAAGCATGAAGAAAGATATCAATAAAAACGCCAAATCTACCATTGGTGTTAAATCGACTCTCGTAGATAATTTTTTGGACCGGACACCGCCTTTATGTTTGCCGTGTCCGCCACCGGACGAGGTATCTATATCTGCCATCTTATTTTATTTTATTTTTCAACTTTATTTTCTAAAGAAGTAACGAGTTTATATTTGTACACGTCTTTTTCTTTAAAAATTTCAATTAATCTTTTAATTCCTTTTATGTTAGACGCTCTGTCGCCTTTTATGGCTACTGGTGGATTCGATAATTTATCGGTTTCCGCATAGACATAGCGAACAGCTTGTACCCAATCGCCAAGTTGGTTGTTCGTACTATCCATAGGAATACCACTAAGCTGGCCTGCTACGCGCATTTCTGTAAGTTCAGCAGTGCTTCTTTTTACAGCTTGTGGTAATTGTTGGATAGGTACACCGACTAACTCCAAACGAGTAAATAATTTTTGTGTGTTCTCGTCGATATTTCCGTATTTATTTTGTGAAAGAGAAACCAATTTTTCAATAATTTGAGTTTTTCTTTCTGGCTTTCCGATAGACATATATGCTTTTCCATCTTTGTCGATGGAGAACGTTACCATATCTTCCGCTACTGCGTTTTCAGCACGTGATGTAGGCGTTGTAATGGGAACAATTTCTGCTGGTCGGAATTTAGCCGTTAAAATAAAAAACGTTAATAATAAGAACGAGACGTCACACATGGCTGTCATGTCCACCCAAGTGCTTCCACGTTTTACTTTAAATTTTGGCATTTTAATCTTTTACCGAGTGATGAATTAGTGTTTACGACTAGCAAATGTTTGAGAAATGCTGTAACCCATTTCGTCGATGCCGTATGTTAATTTATCGATTTTTTGTGTACAAAGGTTATAGAAGATAATCGCTAATGCAGAAGTAAAGATACCTAATGCCGTATTTACTAAAGCTTCGGAAATACCTGATGATAAAGCAGCTGGATCTGGATTACCGTTTACCGCTAATGCTGCGAACGCTTTTATCATACCGATTACCGTTCCTAATAATGCGATTAATGTTCCTACTGATGCGATAGTAGATAAAATCCACATATTTTTTTCTAATGCTGGTAATTCTAAAGCAGTAGTTTCTTCTACTTCTTTTTGAATGTTCATGATTTTTTGCTCGCCATTTAGCTCTGTGTCTTTTTCCATAGCCGCATATTTATGTAAGCCAGCTTGAACAACGTTTGCTACTGCACCTTTTTGTTTACTGCATTCAGCAAGTGCGCCATTGATATCGTTACTTACTAATTTAGATTTTATGTTTTGTAAAAATGTGTCTAAAGAGCCAGTTCCTGCTGCTTTAGAAATAGTTAACAAACGCTCAATTGCGAAAGTAATACAAGTAATAAATGTTGCCATCAAGAAAGGTACGATAACACCACCTTTATAGAATAAACCAATAATATTTTTTTCGTGTCCTTTCTCATCGAGTTGAGATTTAAAGACGGTGTAGAACAAAATATTGCAAATGATGATTGCAATAAGAACTACTAAACCGGCACCTAATCCACCGGAATTCTTTTTTGTTTGTGCTTGAGCCATGTTTGTCAATTTAAGTTTAAAATGATATTGATTTTAATTTTAATTTAATAAGGTCGTAAAAATATGCTATTTTTTTCTTTATTTCTATGTATTGTAACGAAAATGTGAAGTTTTTATTGCAACTATATTGCATTTATTAGCATTTTAGCTTAGCCAATACTTAAGAAATGTTACTTTCCGATACAAAATTTTGAGAAGATATTGTCTAATAGATCTTCTGTTGTGATGCTGCCTGTTATCTCTGAAAGTGCTGAAAGTGCATGCCTAATATCTTGCGCTAAGAAATCTGTCGTTATTTTATTTTGTAGTGCAAGGCTTACTTTTTCCAGTGATAAATAGCAATTATTCAATGCTTCAAAATGACGAATATTAGTAACTAATGTGTTGTCATTTAAGTAAGAATTAATGCCTAATGCGCTAGTTAAGTATGCTTTTAATTGATGTATATTTTGTTGTTTATGTGCACTAATTTCAAAAATAGGAAAGGCATTTTTCGTCAATTTGTTGATTGAGTTTTCAAGTGTACCCAATGTATGTTCCTGACACAAATCGCATTTATTTGCTACTAATACAATGGTAAGTTTGCTATTGTTTAGTTTATTGATATCTTCTAAAACTTCTAATTCAGACAAGTCATTAGCATCGAATATATATAGTAATATAGCTGCATTTTCGATTTGTTCGAAAGTTTTTTTCACACCAATTGCCTCAATGGTATCCGATGCTTCGCGAATGCCTGCTGTGTCGATTAATCTAAAAGTAAGACCATCAATATTTATAGGCACTTCAATGATGTCGCGCGTCGTTCCTGCGATATTGCTTACTATGGCTCTTTCCTCATTGACCAACGCATTGAGCAATGTGGATTTGCCAGCATTCGGCCGACCTGCTAATACTACTGGTACACCTTTTTTAATGACATTTCCAACCTTAAAAGATGCGGAAAGTGCGTAGATTGTGCGGAGCAATTGTTCAATTGTAGCACTTAAAGCCATGCGGTCGGCAAACTCTACATCTTCTTCCCCAAAATCGAGCTCTAATTCTATCAATGAAGCAAAATGAATAAGCTCTTCTCTTAGTCTTTTTATCTCTAATGAAAATCCGCCTCTCATCTGCTGCATAGCGGTTTTGTGTGCAATTTCGCTGTCAGCTGCAATCAAGTCTGCCACAGCTTCTGCTTGCGAAAGGTCGAATCTTCCATTTAAAAAAGCACGCATCGTAAATTCGCCAGGCTTGGCAGAACGTGCGCCATTTTTTATCAGTACTTCAATTACTTTTTGTAAAATGTAAGGAGAGCCATGGCAAGATATTTCAGCAATGTTTTCTTTAGTATAGGATGTTGGCGCTAAAAATATACCGACTATCACCTCATCGATAATTTGCTGCTCGTGCACTATTTTACCGAAATGCAAAGTGTGTGATGCCTGTTGTAATAAATTTTTACCTTTAAAAACAGCATTAACAATCTCAATAGCTCGTGTGCCCGAAATACGAATTACACCTACAGCGCCTAAGCCTGGCGGCGTCGAGAGCGCAACTATTGTGTCAGTATGATAAGTCATATTTCAAACGTAATAATGTATTTAACAAAAGGAAAATGGATGTAAAATTACGCTTATTTTGAATTTATTTTGGCATTGACTAAAGCAAAAATCGAGCGGTTTTTTCAATTTTCTTAATATATCTTAATAAATGAAAGACCTAATCGCTTAATTTACATTTCACTATATAAATTTCCGATAGTTTATTACCTTTGTCCGTTCAACAACCCACCATAATGAAAAAATTAGTTTCGCTGTGTCTTCTATTGTGCATGATATATACAAGTTTTGCTCAAAATCTTGGAAATCTAACTGGCGCAATGACTGGTACGTCTATTACTACTGCAGCGGCAAATGCAGCTAAACAATTGCAGACTTTAACGAGTACATCAGCCACGTCAAATCCAAATTTGTCACAATTGCAACTATTAGGATTGGATCCAAGCACTATTCAAAAATATCTAAAACAAAAGTCCGAAGCAGATAATGCAGGTTCACAAGGTCAAATGCAAGACGTATTGCAAGATTTATTGCAAATGAGAATCCGCCAAGATTCTATGCAAGTGATGATGGAACGCATGGAGAAAGCGAAAGCGATGACGCAAGATGTAAAACCAAATGAAATATTTGGACATGATTTTTTTGGAAGTGGAAAATTGGCATTGTTTTCTAAATCTGCAGATTCGAAAGCCCCAGATTCTTATATTTTAGACGTAAATGATGAAATCAATATTGCAGTTTGGGGTTATGCTGACTATAATAATAAATTGAAAGTAAATGAAGATGGATTTATCCAAATTCCTGAATTTGGTAGAATTTATGTAAAAGGATTAACGTTTGGCGCTGTAAAAGCACAAATTGGAAAACGTTTGGCTACATTTATAAATCCATCAAATACAAAATATGAAATAACACTCAACTACTCTCGCACAATAGATGTGAATATTGTAGGTGAAGTGGATATGCCTGGAACGTATCAAATTCCAGCAATCAACTCTGTGTATAATGCGATAAATGCGGCAAATGGCATTACGGAAATAGGTAGCGTTCGCGACATTCAAGTAAGAAGAGATGGCAAAACAATCAAACGATTTGATGTTTATGAGTTTTTGTTTAATCCATTATTACAAGAGAATTTCTTTTTACAAAAAGGAGATTTCATTTATGTATCTACACAAAGCAAACTTGTAAAAATAGCAGGTGCCATTCGCCGACCAGCAAAATATGAATTGCTGAAAGGTGAAAGTCTTAATGACTTAATCAAATTTGCAGGAGGTTTGTCATCAAATGCATATACGAAATCGATACAAGTTTCAAGGATTAACAACGATAAAGCAGAAATTATTGATATCGACTACGACCAGCTTGTTAACTCAAACTTTGAATTAAAAGATGGTGATGTCGTTACTATTTCCACTATTCCAAACACCGTAGAAAATACGGTGAGTATTGTAGGTTCTGTGCGTTATGCTGGAAAATATGAATTAAAAGCTGGCTATCGAATTTCAGATGTCATAAAAATAGCAGGTGGTATTCGCTTAGAAACGTATTTAGAGAGAGCATACATTAAAAGAAAATTAGACGACAATACTTATGTCAATAAGAAATTTTCTTTGAAAAATATTTTAATAGACGAGAACTCGCCTGATAACGTATTGTTGCAAAGCTTCGACCAAATTCAACTGTTTTCAAAAGACGAGTTTATTGAAAGATTTTTCGTCGGCATCGATGGCTCTGTCATTAAACCTACTATATTAGAATATACAGAAGGCATCACATTAAACGACCTACTATTTTATGCAGGTGGTTTAAAAAAAGAAGCAGCCAATTCTAAAATCGAAATCTCTCGTGTAATAAATATTGACTCTTCAGCAGAACAAATTTTTGTACCTCAGCGTACTGTCGTACAAACCGTAACCGTAGGCGTTAATTTAGAAATTGATGAAGCATCAAAAGCTTATGTTTTATCACCTATGGATAGAGTTTTTGTTCGCAAAACTTATGGCTTTGATGATCAATTAGTCGTCACATTAAAAGGCGAAGTGAAGTATCCAGGTGTGTATCCAATTTTAGATAAAAATGAAAAAGTATTAGACGTCATTGAACGAGCTGGTGGTTTAACACCTTATGCTTTTATTAAAAATGCAAGATTAACAAGGCCAGACAATTCATTAAATCAATCTATATTTCATTTAAAAGACGCTTTTGCTGACACCGCATCACGTGCGAACTTAATATTAAAAGGTGGTGACATCATTGAGATTCCAACTGTAAATCAAATGGTGAGCATCAAAGGAGCAATTCGTTATCCTGGATTAGATAGCACACTTACCATTAGTGGAAAATTTGTGCCAGGAAAAAGCGCACGTTGGTATATTAAAAATTATGCAGGCGGCTTTAAAAAAGGAGCATTGAAGAAGTCAACAATGGTGATTTATCCAAACCGAAAGGTAGATATGACACGCTCATTTATTGGAATAAAAAATTATCCAACAGTAGATAATGAAGGTGCGTTAATCACGGTAGACATGAAAGTGAAAAAACCAAAACCACCTCGTGGTCCTGAATCGGCATTAAATTGGAATATCGTATTGCCAAGTGTTATTGCCGCACTTACTTCCATCGCATCAACAATCACATTGGTATTTGTCTTGAAAAAATAATAAGCACATGCAACAACAATTTGTAGAGGAAGATATTAGACTGGTCGATGTTCTGGAGTCATTCAGAAGCTACCTAATATATCTATTAAAAAAATGGTACATTTCTATAGTTGGTGTCGTGGCATTAACAGCTGGTGGTTATTATTTTGCTAAGCTGTCTGCACCGCAATATGTGGCAAACATTTCTTTTAATGCGTTGGACTCACGGGCAAGCGCTATGGGTGGCTTAATGTCTATGATGGGCGTTTCGTTTGCAGGTGGTTCTTCTAATGATGTGTTGACAGGTATATTTACTTCTAGAAATATCTTTCTTAATTCTATGATTGAAGACGTTGAAATCAACGGAAAGAAAGATAAAATGGCAAATTTTTATTTCCATGCATTAAAATATGACGACGGATTTGAAAAAGATTCAGTGCTGAAAGATTTTAAATTCAGCGCAAACTCTGTTGAAGAAATCTCTAAAACAGAAATGGATTTCTTCGGTATGATGTATGACGATTATTTTGATGGTTTGCTTACTGCTGAATACGATGTAATGTCAGGCGTTATTCGTGCGGAATTAGAAACACCAGACTATGAAGTTTCTAGAACATTAGGTTCTGTTTTATTGAAAAAAACTACTGAATTTTATCAAGCAAGACAGCTCGAAAATGCAACCACAACATTTAAAAGCACAAGCAAAAGACTCGATTCCATTTCTGGAGAAATAGCATATAGACAACGATTAATTGCGCAATCGCAAGATCAAAATATTTTTAACAGAAAACGAATTGAAACGGTCGACCAACAAAAAATAATGCAAGAACTTGCCGTATTAGGTGCATTGTACAATGACGCATCAAGTTCAAAAGAAAATGCAAAAGTGGGTCTTACACCTGCTAGCAACATTGTTCGTGTAATTGATGATCCAATGTTCTCAACAGCACCAAAACGTAAAAGTAAACTCTTGTTTGCTGCCGTTGGCTTTGCAGTAAGTATTCTGTTAATCATTTTGCCATTAATTATGCAAAAAGCAATTAATGATGGCAGAGAGGAAGATAAAGTAAAAGCAGCAAAATTGGCTGCACAAGAAACGCCTGCAACAACTACTTAGTTTTTATGTTGTTTATTGTTTGATAAGGTTATATTGCATAACTTTATCTTTTCTGCTATATAATAAACAATGGAAAATATTGACGCATATCAGCAACAACTTTCTGAACTAAGACAACAGATATCTGTATTACAATCGGCATTAGAAAATGAAAAAAATGCTAGCAATGAGCCAATTGCTATTATAGGCATGGCTATGCGCTTGCCAGGGAAAATAAAAAATGCTAAAGACCTTTGGAGAGTACTCGTTAATGGTATAGACTGCATAGAAGAAATTCCTGCAAATCGCTGGGATAAAGATGCGTTATTCGATGCCGACCCAAATGCACCAGGTAAACTCTATGTGAAAGAAGGCGGATTTATCGAAGATATAGAATATTTAGATGGCGCATTTTTTAATATTTCTCCAATCGAATTAGAAAGCACCGATCCGCAACAACGTATCTTATTAGAAGTTACACATGAAGCGTTCGAAAATGCAGGTATTGACGTCAATAAACTTGTCGGCTCGGATACTGGCGTATTTATTGGTATAGATAATGTAGATTATGAAGCCAAACAAATCCGATCTAAAGACTATAAACTTATTTCAGGATATTGTTATACAGGCACAGGGCCAACAGGCGCATCTGGTAGAATTTCCTATACCATGGGCTTGCGTGGTCCGTGCATGACTATCGATACAGCGTGCTCGTCAGCGCTGACTTGTACGCATGTCGCAATACAAGCATTGCGAAACAAAGATTGTAAAATTGCCGTCGTTGGAGCAGCAAGTATTATATCAGAGCCAGACCAATCTTTAAATTTCTGCCGCTTAGGTGCACTCTCACCAGAAGCACGTTGCAAATCATTTGACGATGCCGCCAATGGCTACATTCGCTCGGAAGGCGTGTGTGCTATGATAATAAAAAAATTAAGTGATGCTCAAAATGACGATGATAATATTTTAGCCATCATAAAAGGCTCTGCCATAAACCAAGATGGCAAGAGCAAACGACTTACTGCGCCAAGCACAGCAGCACAAGGCTTAATGCATACAGCAGCACTCAAAAATGCGCAACTTCAACCTACTGACATCGATTACATTGAAGCTCATGGCACTGGAACAAAAGTAGGCGATCCAGTTGAAGTGCGTGGTTTAATGCTGGCTTATGAAAAATTTCGCACAAAAGAAAAACCATTAATTATTGGCGCAATAAAGTCCAATATCGGACACATGGAATGCAATGCCGGCATGGCGAGTATGTTTAAAGTAGTCTTAGGTTTGCAGCATAATATAATTCCAAAGTCTATTCATTTCCACACGCCAAATACTTTGATTGATTGGGAAAATATTCCAATTAAAGTAGCAAAAGATAATATAGAATGGAAGCGTGAAAATGATAAAATTCGATATGCAGGCGTGAGTGGTTTTGGTGCTACTGGCTCTAATGCTCACATCATAATTGGCGATGCACCCAAGAAGATAAATACAACGCAGAAAGATGAATTACGCCATGATGTTTATGTGTTGCCATTGTCTGCTAAAAGTGAACACGCATTATTTGATTTAGCCAAACTATACGCCACTTTTATTCAAGAAAGCGAATATAAATTGGAAGACATTTGTGCGATGACCAGCTTGCGTCGTGCACACTTTGATTTGCGCGAAACATTTGTGGCCACTACTAAAGCAGAATTAATTGAAAAATTAAATGATTACGCTGAAAATGGCAATTATGAAAACAAGAAAAAATTTGACACAAAAGAAAAAATAAAAACCGTTTTTATCTTTCCAGGACAAGGTGCACAATGGATTACAATGGGAAAAATGCTAATGCAACATGAACCTGTATTCAAAAGTGCTTTAGAAGAGTGTGCACAAGTATTCTCTTATTTTGTTGATTGGAATATAATTGATGAAATTAATAAAGCGGAAGCTTCTAGTAGATTGTCAGAAATAGATATTGTACAGCCTGTTTTAGTGGCAATGGAAATTGCATTGGCAAATCTGTGGATGAGCAAAGGTGTTTTTCCTGATAGTGTTGTCGGACATAGCATGGGCGAAGTTGCGGCAGCGTATGTTGCTGGTATGTTGACATTGCATGATGCTGCTAAAATTATTTGCACACGCAGTAAGCTGATGAAACAACTCAGCGGAAAAGGTGAAATGGGTGCAACAGATTTGACAGCAGAAGAAGCGAATGAAATATTAAAAGCTTATGAGAACAGACTGTCCGTTGCTGTAATGAATAGTAAAAATTCTACCGTTATTTCTGGTGATCCAGCAGCATTAGATGAAGTATTTGCAAAATTGGAAGCACAAGGAAGGTTTAATAGAAAAGTAAAGGTAAATGTAGCATCGCATTCAACACAAATGGACGAAATAAAACAAGATTTATTTGATGCATTACAAACGATTCAGCCACAAAATTCAACGATTCATTTTTACTCAACTGCACTCAATGAAATCATAGAAGGCGATAAATTAAAAGCGGATTATTGGGTAAAAAATTTGCGCAATCCTGTACAATTTGGAAATGCTATACGTGCTATAGTCCAACAAGAACAAGTAGCATTTATAGAGATGAGTCCACATGCTTTGTTGACACATGCTATCAACGAAAATATTCAGGATAAGCCTGCCATAGTAGTAGCGTCCATAACACGCGATAAAAATGAATTAATAGAGTTTTATTCTAATATTGCATCACTCGAAGCAAGCCATTATCCATTTGATTGGAAAAATATTTATCCAAATCTTGGCGCATTTGTACAATTGCCCAATTATGCATGGCAAAAAGAAAGGTATTGGTTCGACCAACAACCTGAATATTCTATCAATACTTCAATTGTAAAAAAAGATATTTCCAAAAATTTATATAATATCAATTGGCACGAAATACAAGTAGCACCAAATATTGAAGCTAAGAAAATATTAATCGTAAAAGATAATTATGGAATAGCACATGCTGTAGAAAATGTTTTGCGACAACATGCGTGCATAGTCACAACGATTGATGCACAAGATGATTTTGAAAATATTGATGTAGATATCGTGATACATGTAGGCAGTTTGTATAATGACAATCCTTTTCTTTTGAATTTAGAAAATGGCATATTATCACTACAGAAGATGCTACACCAGTTTAATAGAAGCAACAAAAGTCCAAAAATTTGCGTTGTAACGAACGGTGCTTTTACTTTGCTGAATGATACAGCTGCAAACCTGAATTCATCTATGATGACAGGTGTTTTGCGTACATTAGAGAATGAACATGAAGAAATAAACTTTTTACAAATCGATATTGCTAATGAATTAAAAGATATAGATAGTAAGCAACTTGCTAGCTTGGTTTTTGTAGATGATGTATATAAAGAAATTGCCATCAGAAAACAGACTTGCTATGCATCAAACATAGAGAAAATTTCAACATTGCCTAAGCGCTCAAAAAGCATCAAACAAGATAAAACGTATGTCGTGGTGGGTGGCACAAGCGGCTTAGGTTTATATACTGTAAATTGGTTAGTGCAACAGCAGGCTAAAAACATTTTGGTCTTGAGTCGCAGTGGCGCAAAAGATGAAGCGAATGCAATATTTGAAAAATATAAATCAGAAGGTGTTTATATTAATGATGTTATTGCTGACGTAAGTAATTTTGCTTCCTTGCAAGATGCCATTTCTTCAGCACCTTCAGTAGCTGGTGTTTTTTATGCAGCAGGAATTTTAGACGATGCTGCGTTCGAAAATTTATCCAAAGCACAATTCGAATCAGTAATTACTACCAAAGCAATAGGAGCTTGGAATATGCACGAGTTGACAAAAAATCAATCTTTAGATTTCTTTGTTTTGTATTCGTCTGCAGCAGGCATTGTTGGTTCTGCCGGACAAGCTAACTACAATGCGGCCAATACTTTTATGGATAGTTTAGCGCATTACCGTAGCGCCAATCAGCTCGAAGCATTAGCAGTAGATTTTGGAACAATAGCAGCTATCGGATTGGCGGCACGCCAAGAAAATCGTGCAGATAGACTCGCTGAACAAGGTGTTACCGCTATTCAACCAAATGAGCTATACGCTTATTTCGATACTTTATTTTTAAGTGATGCAACACAAATCATGGCAATGGAAATAGACTTTTCTAAATGGTCGAATTTTAATCACGCCGTGTTGCACAATCATTTTTATAGTAAAGTAGTACAGGCCACACACGAGGAACAGCAAGCGGAAAGTATCTCGTTTGCAAATATTGATGAATATAAAAAACACATTAAAGAACACATCAAACAACATATTTCTACGGCGACGAAACTTCTTGTTTCTAAAATAAAGGAAGATGAAACATTTAAAGCATTAGGCATCGATTCCTTGCATGCTTTGCAATTAAAAAACAAGCTACAAGCTGATTTTAATTTGACGTTTAACGTTGCTGTTGTTTGGCAATATCCAACTGTGCAAAAATTAGCAGACTTTATTGCCAATGAACTAAAATTAAATGAGCAATTTGCCAATGAATCTTCAGACGTAATATCATCAACACCTTCTAGCGCTGGACTAGATGATATTGAAACACAAGTGAAAAATTTATCATTAGAAGATTTGATGAAAGAATTAAGCAGCAAAGTCGATTAAATGATTTTGCTTTTAATTCAGATAAACGTTAAACACTATGAGCGAACAATTACAACAAATGCAAGAGATATTACAAAAGTCTCTGATAAAAATAAAAAAGCTGGAATTAGAATTAGCACAAGCTAAAGAAAATATAGCATTACCAAAAGAGCCGATTGCTATTATTGGCACTGGCGTTCGCTTGGCAGGTAGCATCGATTCGACAAAAAAATTATGGAATTTATTATCAGCACAACGAAGCGTATTTTCAAAAATTCCGAAAGATAGATTTGACGTAGATGCAATTTATAGTGCAGATGTTTCGATTCCTGGAAAAACAGTTGCGCAGTTTGGTGCATTTTTGGATAATGATGTACGTGCATTCGATGCAGATTTTTTTGGCATATCACCGCGTGAAGCAAAGTCCATCGATCCGTTACAACGCATGATATTAGAAGTCGTGTATGAAGCAATTGAAAATGCAGGCATTGCATCAGATACATTGAAAGGCAGCAACACAGGTGTGTATATTGCTCTCGGCAATTCTGATTATATTCAAGCGCGTTTTCGCAGTGGCAGTTTAGATACTGTCGATGTATATGATACTACAGGCATTCCTTTCAGTACTGCTTGTGGCAGAGTTTCCTATTTATATGATTTGAAAGGCACTAGTTTTGCATTAGATGCTGCTTGCGCTTCTTCTTTATTAGCCGTGCATTTAGCAAATGAAGATTTGAATAAGAAAATCATTGACACAGCAATTGTTGCTTCTGCAAATTTATTGTTGACACCAGAGCCATTTGTCGGCTTGTCTAAATTGGGTTCGCTTTCGCCAAATGATGCATGTAATGCATTTGCCAATGATGCCAATGGTTATGTACGTGGCGAAGGTTGTGGTGTGGTGTTGTTAAAGCGTTTGCAAGATGCTACAAATGACAATGATAACATTGAGGCAATTATTAAAGGCTCAGCCGTAAAACACAATGGTAGAAGCAATGGCTTTACTGCGCCAAATCCGGAAATACAAATCGAAACGATAAAAGAAGCATTGAAAAATGCAGAACTTTCTGTAAATGATATCGACTATGTGGAAGCACATGGCATTGGCAATCGTTTTACAGATGCATTGGAAATACAGGCCATTCAAGATGCTTATACTGGCAGAACAAAGCCGATTTATGTAGGTTCAGTAAAAGCAAATATAGGCCATTTAGAAGCAGGTACTGGAATGCCGATGATTTTTAAAGTAATCGAAATTTTAAAACATCAACAAATACCAGCGCAAATAAATATAGCAGCTTTAAATGAAGACGTCGATTGGAATACGATCCAAGCAAAGGTAAATACGGAAAGTATCAAATGGCAAAGCGATATTGCAAAGCCAATGCTGGCTGCAATTAATTTATCTGGTTATTCTGGCACCAACGTACATATGATTTTTGAAGCAGCACCACCAAAATCAAAAAGCGATGAAGTGCCTTCGCCATTGCATTTTGTGTTGAGCGCTAAAGATGCACATGCTTTAAAAAGTTTAGCAAATAAATATTTGTCGGAGACAGATTGGCAAGAAAATTCATTAACAGAAATCTGTTTTACATTGCAAAACCATAGAAATAATTTTGATTATAAATTAAGCATTGTAGCTAACAATAAACAAGCAATCATTGAGGGTTTGACGGATTTTGTACAAGATATAAAATCGGAAAAATATGCTGTCTCACAACCAAGCTTGAATAGAAATAAGGAAGTCGTTTTTATGTTTACAGGTCAAGGTGCACAGTACTTTGGCATGTGTAAAAGTTATTACGACACCTTTGATATATTCAAGCAAACTATTGATGAATGCGATGAGATGATGAAGTCAGCCTTGCAAATTTCGATTAAAGATATTTTGTGGAATGACAGCATAGACAAAAACCTAATTCATCAAACAAAATACACACAAGCAGCATTGTTTGTAGTGGAATATGCTAGCGCAAAATTGTGGATGAGCTTCGGTGTGCACGCATCTGCATTAATAGGGCATAGCATAGGAGAAATTGTCGCATTGACTATCGCAAATGCTATTGATTTGAAAGATGCAGTGCAATTAGTTATTGCACGCGCAGCCTTGATGAATTCACTACCTATGCATGAAGGAAGCATGGCGTCCGTGTTTTGTAATGAAGAAACATTACAACCTTTTCTAGAAAATTCAAATGTAAATTTAGCCGCAGTAAACTCAATAAAAAATTGTACCATCTCTGGTAAAAAAGAAGACGTTGCTACTTTTGTTGCTATGCTGCAAGAGCATAAAATAAAAGCAGTTCCTTTGCAAGTGTCGCACGCATTTCATTCTTATTTGATGGAGCCGATTGTAGAAAAATTTACAATATTTGCACAACAATTTTCTTTCAAACAGCCAGCAATTACTGTAGTTTCCAATTTGACAGGCAAAGAAATAACGAAAGCAGACTTGTCTGCTGCTTACTTTGCAAATCATATTAGACATGCCATTCAGTTTGCAAAAGGTGTCGATTATCTTCAAAAAAATAATTACGAAGTATATATAGAAGTAGGACCAAATCCTGTGTTAATTAGCTTGGCGAAACAATCAAATACGAACTCAAACGCGCTGTGGTTGCCTTCTGCCAAGCGAGAGGAAAACGATATCACTTATTTTCATAAAACACTTCAACAATTATATTGTGCTGATATAAAAATAAATTGGTCTATATTCTATCTACATAAAAAAATAAATAGAGTTGCCTTGCCATCGTATGCGTGGAATCAAAAAGTATATTGGGAAAATCCGGTAAGACAAACGTTACACGTTGCACACTCATCGAATACGCATACAAGCAATAATAAAATTGAAATACACGATTCAAATTATCAAACTGCATCTACCAACACGCAAACAATTGCAACTCGAGAAACCTTGTTAGCATATATGCAAATTGAAGCTGCAAAAGTTTTAGGCTTAGAGGCTGGACAAAAAGTGGACATCAATAAACCTTATCGCGAGCAAGGATTTGATAGCATGATGAGTGGTGAGTATTTGTCCTTAATGGAAAAGCATATAGGTGCAGAATTGAAAATGGAAATCATTCACCAACACAATACGCCAAAAGATTTGCATCAATATTTGATTGATACTTATTATGGTGGAGGCACTGTAGATACTACACAAGCCATCACAATGGCAGATATTATGTTTAACCAAGAAATGGAACATTCTTTCCAAGGTGATTGGCATGAAATTCAAGCAACAGATAATGCATTGATGCGTTGGTTCAAAAAAATAGATAAGAAATTGCCAACTGTAAAAAACTAAATAGTAGATGAAAGCGATACTCTTGCATCATGCTGGCGGTGACAAATATGCATTTCGTAATTTACAGCAAAATTTATTACCAGAAATTGAAAGCATCGCATTTGAGTTGCCCGGAAGGAGTGACAGAATCAGTGAGCCGTTTATTAAAAATATTTACCAAGCCGTTGATGATATTTATGCGCAATTGCAACGCCAAATACCTAATGATTATTGTATTATCGGCAATAGTATGGGTGCCGCAATCGCATATTTATTGGCACATAAATTACAACAAGAAAATAAACAAATGCCAAAGCATTTATTTTTGTCATCGCGATTAAGTCCTGATGCCTATAAACAAGAACCAAATATTGTAGGCATTTCTTCAGCAGATTTTTGGAAAGTTGTGCAGCAGTATGACGGCGTTCCCGCACAACTTTTGCAGCATAAAGAGTTGATGGAATTCTATGAGCCTATATTACGAACAGATTTTGAACTGTTGCAGCAGTTTAATGAATCGTTTGAAAGTATTGCTGCTATTGATGTTCCAGCGTCTATATTATTCGGAGATCAAGATGTACGAAATGTGTCGTATGAAAAAATGCAAGGTTGGCGTAAGTTTTTTGTAAATAATATAGACATCAAATCATTTGAAGGTAAACATTTTTTTTTGTATGAAAATGAAAATGTAGCCACTTATATAAAGATGAAAATGAATGTTGTTAGTAGATAAATCATTTTTTAAATGCTGTATAAATGAAATGAATAACAAGATTGACATATTCTATATACAGCACACTCAGGAATTAATTGATGCTGTTTTTCAACGACAATTAGTTGGGTTGCCTCAAATTTTTCAAAATGAAATAAATGCCTACAAACACATGGAAAGCGCACAAGCATCTTTGCTTGGGAAATTATTGCTCAAACATGCATTTCAAAATTTGCAAGTCCAATATTCATTGCATGACGTAGTGATTGGTAGGAAAGACAGGCCAATGCTTAATGATGCTCTTGACTTTAATATTTCCCATTCCGGCGAATTTGTGATTTGTGCAATAGCACAAGATGCCAAAGTGGGCATTGATATTGAAAAACATCGAAACATCAATATTGAATTATTTAAAAAATATTTTAATGATGAAGAATGGAATGAGATAAAGACAGCAAAAAACCAGAACCTAAGTTTTTTCGATATGTGGTCATTAAAAGAAAGCGCTATTAAATGTGATGGCAGAGGTGTTGAAATATTATCAAAAACACACAAACAATACACGGCAACAGACGAACATCAAATTGTCTGTGATGATGTCTTATTCCACTACAAAAAATTACAAATAGTAGAACAGTATAGCGCATTTGTATGCAGCAATATGCCATTTTCGTTAAAAATCACAAATTTGCACTATGCAGACTTGCTTTCCTCATAAGCATATCATACAAAAATTGTATATTTGTTGAAAGTGTTACGAGCAATTGCCAAAATAATACGAGATATTTTATTGACCATCAGACGATGGTTTTTTATGTTTATTCCAGAGCAAAGCTATTTATATATGGCATGTGGCGGCATAAATCTTGTTTTTGATATGTCTTTATTTTTTATCTCCTATCATTTTATTTTTCACGAACGGAATTTTGTAACACCATTTTTTACTTTCAGTCCGCATATTGCAGCCTTGTTTTTTTCATTTATGATTAGCACGGGCACAGGATTTTTTTTAAGTCGATATGTAGTATGGACAAATTCTTTAGTGCGTGGCAGAAATCAAATGATAAACTACTTAACAGTAGTGGCATTATGTGTTGCAATGAATACTGGATTCTTAAAATTATTTGTCGAAGTATTTCAGTTTCGCCTTTTTATGGCGAGAATGTTGACCGCAGCAATTGTTATTACAACGTCCTATTTTCTTCAGAGATATTTTGCATTTAAAGTGCATAAAGCACCAAAGATGGTTTAGTTATTTTCCTCGCTTTTTAATAATGGAATCAATTGTTTCGCCAATTCTTGGCTACATAATCGAGCGCCTTTGTAGTTGAGATGATGGAAATTATAACCATATTCTATCGAATAAAATTTTGGATATTTTCTAATGTCTGCCAGCTCAATTTTGCTTCCTTCAGGCATGGCGTTAAACACAGGCAATAGCAAGCTGTAGGAAGTTCGTGCTTTTGGAGGCAACACAAAAAACACTTGTATTCCTTTCTTCTTACATTTCTTATACGCATCTAAGTATAAGGCTGTCATTACTTTGTTTGGAGCATCAGTTGTTTTATAATTAGTAAAAGAGTTAAGCACACTTTTATTTAAAGTATCTGTGTATGGGTCGCTTTTTTCAAACCGATGTCTCGATTCTAAAAGCAAGGTGTCTTCCCATTTATATTCCATAAACAAATGGCTCTCTTCATAATCATAAGGATAAAAACCATCTTTATTTTTGCCAACATAACTAGTGTCTAAATAAGATTTATCAAATTTGTATTTAAGCATATCAGGAACAGTGCCGATATTAAATAAGTTTTCTATCCAGCTACTCAACCAAAATCCGCTAAACTTAGTTCTAAATTTTAAAGGATCATCTAAGGTTGATGTAAGGTTTAAGGCATTATAAGTTGACGTTGCAGTGTGCCAAGATATCCATTTAGGTGTATGTAAGTTTGCTTTAAAGAAATAAGATTCACTGCTAATGCTTAAGAATACGTACTTTAAATTTGGATTTCTGATTTTTAGCAAACCCTCTAAATCATTGAGTTGTTGTATGATGCCATGGCCATCAATTCCTAAATTAAAAGAATGAAAATCAATTCCATTTTTTTGTGCAACACTATCTATAATTGAAGGGTCGATGTGTCGATATTCGAGACTACCACCTAAATAAACAGCATTATATTTTTCTGCATTTTTTTCATAATATTCATACTTCACAGTTTGCGTGGCGTCGCCCCAGTAAAACGGCATAAAAAAGCGCACGATTGCAGCGCTTATGAATAATATAAGTACGATAATGGCGATATGTATAATTGTTTTTTTGAACATTGCTTAATATTGAAAATAAACAAATGAGGTGTTATTAAAAATGCCAAACCATACAATACTTATCAGCAATAAAATATAAATTGTCCAACGTTGTTGTTTGTTTTTTGCAAGCACTACAGTTTCGATTTTTCTGTCGCCGATGAGTGCTTCTGTGCTGATTAAAATAAGCATAAAAAATACGACTACACAAAACTGCACGATACCTTGATGTGTAATCCAGCCATGGAAATAGCCTGCTGTATGTATTTTGAAAAGATTATAATATATAGTTTTTGCCATGCTTGCCCATTCTACAGGTGCATTCGGATGCGAGCTGTTGTAGGCTAATTGTGCGGTGTGTACTCTAAATAATAGAAAACAAAAAACGAATAAAGCTACAGTAATAACGCTGTGTAGCCAATTTGGAAAATACTTATCAAACAGGCGATAGCTATTACTAGGTTTGATAGCCCGAACAACATTTGCCTGCCACCAATATCGAATAGCCATAAATACGCCAACCATTGTAAATGCTAACACCATAGGCCAGTTGGCACCATGCCATAGTCCACAAATGGCTAATACAAAAATGACATTGAAAATAACCTTAGCACCACTTGCTTTGTATGCGCCTAAATAAAAGAAGACATAGTCTGTTAGCCACGTGGAAAGTGAAATATGCCAGCGCGTCCAGATGTCTGCTAAATTCTTGGCAAACAAAGGTCTTTTAAAATTTTCCATCACATCAATGCCTATCACTTTTGCAGCACCTAAAGCGATATCGGAATATCCTGAAAAATCGCAATATACTTGCATGAAAAAGAAGAACCCACCGATGATAGTTGTCCAACCAGAAATTTCATGATAATGCAAATACATATTATCCACAAAATAAGCGAGCCTATCTGCAATGACCGCTTTTTTAAAAAATCCCCAAGCCATACGAAATAAGCCATGACGCATTCTGTCATAATCGAATCGATGTTCTTCTTTTATTTGTGGTAATAAATTTTTGGCGCGCTCAATTGGACCATTCACCATCACTGGCCAAAAAGCAGTAAAGCCAGCAAAATATCCAAAGTGTTGCTCGGCTTTTGTGACGCCTTTATATACATCTATCGTGTAACTCAAGGACTGAAAAGTAAGGAAAGACACGCCAACTGGCACTATCCATGAATTAAAATAAGGCTCAGGTACAAACCACGGAATATTAAATACCGCAAGCAATTCGCGAATGTTATTGTCCGCAAAATCTAAATACTTAAAAGTAAAAAGAATACCTAAATTGCCAGCCATACTCAGAAACAACCACTTTTTTTTCTTGGATTGTTCACTTGCTTTGTCCATCATCTTTCCTGCTAAAAAATCATTACAGGTAATAACAAATAAGATAATGGCAAAAAATGGACTAAAATTACCATAGAAATAATATCCGCCAGCAACTAATATTTTCCACTGATTTTTCTTAGCTACAGAAAAATAGAGATAACAGAATATTGGGAAAAAAAGTAAAAAATGTAAAGAGTTGAATAACATGCCTTGGTTTTAGCGATACAATTTCTGTTTTCAAAAATAATAAAAATAAACCATGTACTATTCATAAAATACAATGACTATTTTTGTGCGTAAACGATAGCATTGGCATTTAGCAATTATAAAGAAAAATTTCAAAGCGCATTGCGTGATAAAAACTTCAGTTTTGTGCTGAAAGGCAGCCTTTCTACTGCGATTACTTTGTTTTTTGTGCAAGGCTTGCGTTTTGTTTCAGGCGTGCTCATCGGCCGATTCTATGGCGCTGATGCATCTGGAAAATTGACGCTGGTGGTAACGGTAATGGGCATATTTGCCATTTTTGTCAATTTTGGTGTGAAAGAGGCATTACAAAAACTAATTCCGGAGCTAAGAGAAAAGTATAATTTAAAAACGGCATATGCTGTTTTTCTTAAAGGCAATCAAATTATTTTGCTATTGTCTTTTATTTCAGCTATCATTTTATATTTTATCTCACCTTGGCTTGCCAACTATTGGAATGAGCCAGATATGGTGAATTTATTTCGAATCTCTAGTTTATTTATTCCATTTTTTGTTTTAGGTGAATTAAATTATTTCAGCTTGCGCGCTGCTTTAAAAGTACACACAGCAAATATGTCATTAGTAGTGCCCACAATTATTCGAATAGCTGTGCTCTTGCTGATAACATTTTATTTTTTCAATACCTATAATCCGATTTACTTACATTGGAGTACGCTATGCGTTTTGCCTTGGTTGTTTTCTTTAATTCCAGTTTATCAATTTTTTCATAAACCAAGCGCCGCTATTGATACAGTTTCTGAAACGTCACATCAGCAAATTATAACTGTAGCTTTTCCGATGTTGATGACTTATTTAGCATTTGCAGTAAATAATAGTGCAGATGTTTTTATTTTAAAAGCAAATGATATCGGCACCGATGCCGTTGGTATTTATAAAACATGTACAAATATTTCTATGTTGGCCGCTACTTTGCTAGTCGCATTAAATACTACAGTGCAGCCGAAAATGACGCAATTATATACACAACAAAATTATGACGAAGTCAGACGTATTTCAGTAAAATCATCAAAGCTCATTTTTTTATTGAGTCTTCCCGTTTTTATTGTTTTGTTATTTTTCTCTAAATATGTAATGTGCTTGTATGGTGATGAATTTATGAAAGGTGCAATGTGCTTAAGCGTACTTACTTTAGGACAGATAGTAAATACAGTATGTGGTCCTGTGGCACAACTTATGAACGCGACTGGTCATCATCGTCAGTTTAGAAATATCTCTTTTATTGGAATGGCTATAAATATATTGGCCAATTTATTGCTTATTCCACAATTCGGCATTCTTGGCGCAGCTATCGCAAATAGTGTAAGTATGGCATTATGGAATATTGTCGCAACATTTTATATCAAGAAACATTTTGGATTTTATATCGTTTATATTCCATTTATCAACCTGAATAAGTAGCATGAAAGTAGCAGTATATCTCCCGGAAACTACGCCCTATAGCATGAAACACTGCGCATGGAATATAATGAGCATATTGCAAGAAAAAGAAAAAGTACATTTTGTAACAATAACTACATTAGAAGATGTAGCAACTACAGATGCTGATATTTATTGGGATCCGCGTTGTGGCGGAGGCATTGCGCCAGCCTTAAAATTCAGAAGCTTAGCGCGTCCATTAATACTTACCGTACACGGAATGGCTATGTTTACTTTGCCAATAGATACATTTTATTTTTCGTGGCAGCAAAAAATAAGTGGACAAATAAAATGCTGGAAAGAACGATTGAAATGGACATTGATGCAAAAACATATTGCACACATCATGACGGTGAGCGAATACACCAAAAGTGAGCTTATACAAACTATCGATTTTCCGACAGCAAAAATAACAGCAGTTTGGAATGGTATCGACCACCATAAGTTTAAACCAGCGCAAAAAATTGAAACGACTTCGCCCTATTTTTTAACAATCATCTCTTATCAAAAGAAGAAAAATTTTGAACGACTTCTCGAAGCCTATCAACTATTAGATGAGGCAAGCCGACCACGATTAGTTGCTTTGGTAAAACCGTATGAAGTACCACATACAGTAAAGCAAATAAAAGGTTTGGAAATTATAAATTATGCAATCGACGAACAAAAAATAATTGAACTTTATCAACAAGCATTAGGCTTGGTTTTTGTCTCACTTCATGAAGGCTTTGGCTTGCCAATAGTCGAAGCGATGGCATGTGGCACGCCCGTGATTACTTCGAAAACAACTTCTTGTAAAGAAATTGCCGGCGATGCAGCATATTTGGTCGATCCAACAAATACAGTAGCAATAAGAGATGCACTGCAAAGTCTTGCTTTGAATAAAACGCTTCGAGAAGAATTATCTAAAAAAGGAATTGACCGCGCACAGCTGTTTTCTTGGGAAAAAAGTGCAGCTGCTTTTTATAAGATTCTCTTGTCTTGCAAAATATAATATTCATATAACGTGGTTCGTGTCCTCACCATAAGTGTTCGGAAGATTACGTTGTATTATAAGAATAGAGAAATTGATTTACTTTTTCAATATTTCCATCACATAGTATGACAAAATTACGAACAAGTTCTCTTTCTAAATCTTGAATAAATT
>WBZL01001662.1_pt1 | contig 22824 bp, 18 predicted proteins | sample 5204291 | NCBI WGS metagenome assembly WBZL01 (sample SAMN12344345, study PRJNA552823) | activated sludge metagenome | biome: Activated sludge suspended growth; feature: Nitrification reactor; material: Wastewater; isolation source: activated sludge from nitrification reactor of wastewater...
TGCAGAAGGATATGTTTACGGCTCCGTGGAAGGCGTTGTATCCGGGGTTTATGATTTTCATCACCTCGCTTTGTTTCAACTACATTGGTGATGGCCTCCGTGATGCCCTTGACCCGAGGTTGAAGTTGTAGCTTGGTCAAACAGTTGTGTGGGGGGTGAGAAACGGCCGTTTTTCTCGCCTTTCCACACCAGATCAGCCAAAATAGCAGGTTGGTTCACAATCTTTTAGCTAAGGAAAACGAAACATTTTCGGCTGTTTTTCGTAAAGAAACATATGACAGATTATATTCAACAACCTGCAAAGATACGTGTGTGGGAACCCCTGCTTGTTGTTTTACTCGCTCTTGCTGGCATTATCTATGCGATCAACGTTTTCAATACCGGCGATTGGCTCTGGTTTCAATCCACGGCTTTAGACGCCCACCCAGATCGGCTGCGAATTCGTTATTATGGCAACGAAACATTCATCCAGCCAGGGCATGATGATTATCAAGCGTTGGCTGATGTACTAGATCGGGCGATTAGCGACTTCAACAATACAGCGTTGATTGATGTGGGCTTTGGCGACGAAACATTAGAATACTTTGATACCCAGGGCGTTGTTCTGGAACTGTTCTACGATAACCCAATTGAATTTCATGCCCCGTTTCGGGCAGGCAACCCAACCCAAATTCTGATTCCCATTGAAGGCCGCCACGCCGGCCGTAACTATTTCTTTCGCGGTGATAAAGGGGTTTGGTGGTTCGGTGCCATGCGCATGAGTAATTCAACCGAATTGTACGCCACGCTGGAAGCAATGGGCTATTTGCAGCCACAACCCTAATAGAAACCAAATATAAACCATTTTGCCACTTATTTGACACTTTTTGGACACTGTTATATACTAATAAATGAATCTTCCTCCTCTTCTAATCGGCACGCAGGCAACAAGCTTGGCAGCCATTGGTTAGGGGACATTGAAAGGGCGAGTTAAGGGGTTTTCTCGCCCTTTTTGCTTTGTTATGGGCGAAACGCAAATAGCAATCAATGGAGCATTAAAAACAGAGACTGGGAGATTGAGTACGATTAGTCACTCAATCCCGATTCCTGTGTACCCACTTATTTTGTACAAACACAAATTAAACAAGTAAGGCTTGTATGGTTCGCAGCCAGTTTTGGCTCATAACGTTGGCAACATCCTCGGCTCCATACCCCCATTCAATCAACTTTTTACCAATCAGCCCCAAATCGGCGGCACTGTCTAGCTCCAGCGGCATATCCTTGGCTCCAAAGCCGCCATCCAAATCGCTGCCGATGGCAACATGGCGTGAATCGCCCAGAAGCTGGCAAATGTGGTCAACGTGGGCGGCAACATGGTCGGTTGTAACAAGCTGTTTATGTTCCCCCAAGCGATGATGCGCCCGTAGAAAAGCGTTGCAAAGCGCAATGCCAATCACCCCGTCCCGTTCCCCAAGCTGCTGGATTTGGCGGTCACTAAGCTGCCGTTCACCCGGAACCAATGCCCACACATTGCTGTGGCTGGCAATGACCACGCCCTCATACCGTTCAACCGCCTGCTGAAAGCTGCGCTCGCTCAGGTGAGAAACATCCAGCCCCAAGCCAAAGGTTTGCATCATTTCCAGCAGGGCATACCCTTCCTGGGTTAGACCACCGCCGCGCCGCCACGCGCCGGCCGCATAGCGTGTGTCATCCCAGGCCGGACCAACCAGCCGCAACCCGCGTTCAACCCACATTTCCAGTTCGGCCGGCTCACGCACGGGGTCGGCACCTTCCATGAGCAAAAGAATGCCCAGGAGCGGGTTTTCACTTGTGTGGCTTTCAAGAACTTCATTGAGGGTTTTTTGATCGGTGAGGAGGCGCAAACGGCCGTTTTCCTCATCCACCAGCCGCGCATAATAATCAAGCTGGCGGCTCGCCACATGGTGGGCTTCGGTGGCGTTGCGATAGGTTAGGGTGGAAACGGCCGTTTCGGCCAGGGGCGAAGCGGCCGGCAGGGCAAACAACGTGCCAAACACCACCGCCACCCCACCCGCTTGCAGCGTTGGCAGCGACACCGTTGCCACCCCATTAGGCGACCGCCCCCGCTCCCTAGCCCGCAAATCAGCCAGCGGCAACGTAAAATCCCGCCCATAGTTGAGCGCGTTATAGGCTATGTCTAGATGCCCATCAATGATAAGCATGGCACACCATAGGGGTGTATGGCATACGCCCCTACCGAATCAATTCCCGCAAGACAGCCAGGTTGACCACATCCATGTCAATCTCATTGCCGTCGTCATCTTTTTCCGTCTTGGGCGTTTCCAGGTGTGCCGGGTGGTTTGCCCAACGGGGGTCGTTGACAAAGTTGGCAAAGCCATCGCGCCCAATAAACCCTTGCCCGATGTGTTCATGCCGGTCTTTCTGCGTACCCAGGTCAAATTTGCTGTCGTTGAGGTGGAAGCATTTGATGTGGTGCAGGCCAACAATTTGGTCAAAGGCGGCCATTGTCACTTCATAAGCGGCGGGGGTGCGGATGTCGTAACCGGCGGCAAACACGTGACAAGTGTCAAAACAAACGCCCAGCCGTTCATCTGCCCCGGTGTTTTGCAGCAAATAGGCGATTTGCTCAAAGGCGTGGCCGATGTTGGTGCCTTGCCCGGCCATGGTTTCCAGGCAGACGGTGGTGTGGGGGGCAGAAACGGCCGTTTCCGCCAATAACCGCTTTAACGCCCGCACAATATTATCCAGCCCCGCCTCCTCACCCGCCTCCATAAACGACCCCGGATGAAACGTCAGCAGCGGAATGCCCAGCACCCCAGCTCGCTCCACCTCCTCCTTTAACGCCTGGTACGATTTTTCCCACAGCGCCGCGTCAGGCGAGGCCACATTGATCAAATAACTGGCGTGAACCGCCACTGGGTAAATGTCAGCATATTCAGCCGCCGCCGCTTTGTAATTGGCAATATCCTCTGCCGTTAGCGGCTTGGCTTTCCACTGCCGGTTGCTCTTGGTAAAAATCAACATCGAATCGCAGCCAGCCTCATGCCCCCGCTTAAACGCCGTGTACACCCCACCCGCCGCACTCATATGTGCCCCTAATCGCATATTTTCCTCACAAAGCAGCGCAATTTTGCCAAATTGCCCTACAAACGTGACCGTTCGCCCGTAAAGAAGCCCACCGGCTCCATTCCCTTGAGCGTGTAAACGCCATCGCCTACCACGCGCCAAACGGGGTTGCCAGCTAAATCCACCACAAAATTGCCTTCCAAACGGCCGCTTTTCTCCCCCTCCATTGTATACAGCACCCCGTCAACCAGGTAGGCAAACTGCTCACCCTTGCGATCCACCAGCCCGCGCATTATGGCACCACAAACGTCGCCTGAATTGTCCCTTCAGGGTCAACCAACGTGCCTTGCTCCCCACTTTCCCACACGGGCGCAGCTAACCCCCAATATAAATCCACGGCACTGTCTTGCCCCGCCTTGCTGTGCAGCAGCACCCCTGCCCCTTCACCAAAAACCGTTACTTGCCCAAAGGTGTAGACAAACCCATTGCTGTCTGATAATTTCCACCCCTGCAAGCCTACCTGCCGACTACCATTGTTGACAAGCTGCACCGCCTCGCCCTCAAGCTGCCCCGCGTTTTGCACGCCGGTTATCTCCACCGCAACTTCACCGCTGTCGGCGGGGACGGTGGGGATAGGCGTGGGTGGCTCATCAGAAGCGGGGGTTGCGGTGGGCGGAACGGCCGTTTCTTCCACCAGCCCCCCCACCGGAATAACCAGTTGCTGCCCTACCGAAATAATGTTTGGGTTACTGATGTCATTGGCCGCCATGATGTCGTCCATAGACACTTCATAAAACGCACTGATAGACCCCAGCGTATCCCCGGCACTAACCACATGCACTAACGGCCCTTCGGTGGGTTCGGCGGGGGCGTTGGTAGCTTGTATCGCGTCAATGGCCTGGGCGGTGGCAATGACAATGGTGGCGGTGGCCGAAACGGCCGTTTCTTGCCCCACCTCGTCCACCGGTTCCGGCGAAAAACGGCCGTCCCACCAAAACAAAATCGCCAGCACCACCAGGGCCGACACCACAATATTGATCAAAATCATGGGGAGTAATCGTCGAACAGACATTGCTCGCTATTGTAATCAGTCAATTTGGATAAAGCCAGCAAATGAGAGAAAATACAGGTTGGCATCATCACTTGAACAAATGAAGTAAGGACATTAAGAACTGGTTGCAAGTAACAAGTTGCAGGTAACAAGTCCCGTTAACAAACAACATGTGCGACCTGCTACTTGCTACCTGCAATAAACATCACGCCCGCTTCAAAAAGGCAGTAACCAATGGCTACAAAACTCAAAATCCTGTTCATCACCGCCGAAGCCAGCCCCTTCGCCAAACGAGGCGGGTTGGGCGATGTTGGCGGCTCGCTTCCCAAAGCATTGCACGCACTCGGCCACGACGTGCGCGTGGTCATGCCCGCCTATGGCAACATCGAAGCTGGCTACCCCGGCGTGCGCTCCATGCCCCTCCAGCTTCACGTTCCCATTCGCCAGGGGACAATTCCGGCCGGAGCCTTTGAAAGCACCCTCCCCGGCAGCGACGTACCCATCTACTTCATTGCCGAGCGCAACCTGCTCAACCGCCCCGAAGTCTATGGCTACGACGACGACCCCTACCGCTTCGCCTTCTTTAGCCGCGCCGCCCTAGAGCTAACCATCTCTATTAACTGGCGGCCGGATTTGGTACACGCCCACGACTGGCACACCGCCCCGGCCATCACCTGGCTGGCAACGGCCGGCCGCTGGCACCCCCACTTTGGCAACATCCCCACCATCTTTACCATCCACAACCTGGCCCACCAGGGGCGCACCAGTTGGGACATTTTCGACTATCTGGGCATTCAAACCTATTCGCTCACCGAAGAAGGATACGGTGAAGTCAACTTCATGGCGCGGGGCATCCACCATGCCACCCTCGTCAACACCGTTAGCCCCACCTATGCCCGCGAAATTACCACCCGCAGCGGCGGAGCCGGGCTGGACGGCCTGCTGCGTAGTCGTGGCATAGATTTGCACGGCATCCTCAACGGGCTGGATTATGACGAATGGAACCCGGAAACCGATTCCCGCCTTGCCAGCCCGTTTAGTGCCGACCAGATGGAAAGCCGCCGCGACAACCGCCGCATCTTGCAGCAGCAGCTTGGTCTGCCGCAAAAAGAGGGGGTGCCGCTGGTTGGCCTCATTTCGCGGCTGGATGGGCAAAAGGGGCTGGACATTACCGGCCATGCCCTGCACCTGCTGCTCAATGGCTTTGCCGGGGACGCGCAGTTTGTGGTGCTTGGCACGGGGGCGGCCGAATTTGAAAATATGTTTGCCCAGTTTGCTCGCTACCACCGTGACAAAATGACGGCCGTTCTTGCCTACAGCGCCGGTCTGGCTCCCCTCATCTACGGCGGCTCCGACATGTTCCTCATGCCGTCGCTGTTTGAGCCGTGCGGGTTGGGGCAGCTCATCGCCATGCGCTACGGCAGCATCCCGGTTGTTCGTGCCACCGGCGGGCTGGTGGATACCGTGCAAGATGGCTACACCGGCTTTATGTTCCACGACTACAACGCCAACGCCTTTTGGCACGCCATTCAGCGTGCCGCCCACACCTATTACACCGACCAACCCCGCTGGCAACAAATGCAGCGCAACGGGATGCTGTCCGATTTTTCCTGGACACGCTCGGCGCAAGGGTATGAACAGCTTTACGAATGGGCGCAGGCGCGGGTGTTTGGCTAAACGTGACCGGCACTTTGAAAGTGCCGAGGAATAGAATAGGACGCTGATTTACCTGATTTACCTGATCAGTTTAATCAGGTAAATCTGCGTCCTATTTTCAAAACAGGAGATAGTACATGCGGTTTGAACGTGCAGCCGGGGTGCTGCTTCATCCAACTTCTTTGCCAGGCCGCTATGGAATTGGTGATTTGGGCAATGAAGCGTATCGCTTTGTTGACTTTTTGGTGGAGGCTAGGCAGGCGTATTGGCAAATTTTGCCGCTTGGCCCCACGGGGTATGGGGATTCGCCGTATCAGAGCTTTTCGGCGTTTGCCGGGAATCCGCTGCTGATTAGCCCCGATATGCTGGTGCGGGATGGGTATTTGCCGCAAACGGCCGTTTCCACCCCACCCCCCTTTCCCGCCGATGCCGTAGATTTTGGCTGGGTGATTGATTACAAAACGAAGCTGTTTCAGCAGGCGTATGAGTATTTTCGGGAGAAGGGAACGGCCGTTCAGCAAGCCGCCTTTGCCCAGTTCTGCACCGACCAGGCCAACTGGCTCGACGATTACGCCCTGTTCATGGCCCTCAAAAACGCCCACGTAGACCACGAAGGGGGGGTGTGGACCCATTGGCCCCGCGACATTGCCCGGCGCGAGCCAAAGGCAATGGCCGCGTGGCGGGAAAAGCTGGCCGATGAGATCGCCCGGCACAAATTCCTCCAGTTCCACTTCTTTAACCAGTGGCTGGCGCTCAAGCAATATGCCAACGACAAAGGGGTCAAAATCATCGGCGACATCCCCATCTTTGTTGCCTTCGACAGTGCCGACGTGTGGAGCAATCCCAGCCTGTTTTATCTCAACGACGACGGCTCCCCCTCGGTTATTGCCGGGGTGCCGCCCGATTACTTTAGCGAGACGGGGCAGCGCTGGGGCAACCCGCTTTACCGCTGGGGTGTGATGGCGGCGAACAATTACGCCTGGTGGGTGAAGCGGCTGACGATGACGTTTACCCAGGCCGACATTGTGCGGATTGACCATTTTCGCGGTTTTGAGGCGTATTGGGAGATTCCGGCGGAGGAAGAAACGGCCGTTGTTGGCCGCTGGGTCACTGCCCCCGGTATCAGCTTCTTCCAGTCCATCCAGCAGCAGCTTGGCGAACTGCCCATCATTGCCGAAGATTTGGGTGTCATCACCGAAGGCGTTCGCGCCATGCGCGACACCTTCGACTTCCCCGGCATGAAAATCCTCCAGTTTGCCTTTGGCGGCGAGCTAAACAGCGAATTCTTGCCCTACAACTTTAAAACGACCAACTGCGTGGTCTACACCGGCACCCACGACAATGAAACAACGGTTGGCTGGTACCAAAACGCCAACGACCGTGAGAAAGACCATGTGCGTCGTTATCTGGCTGTCAGCGGCCAGGATATTGCCTGGGACATGATTCGGCTAGCGTGGGGGTCGGTGGCAGATACGGCCGTTTGCACCATGCAAGACCTGATGAGCCTGGACAACACCGCCCGCATGAACTTCCCCGGCAAAGTCGGTGGCTACTGGTGCTGGCGCTACCAGCCCCACCAGCTCACCGACCAGATTAAATTCCGGCTGCGGGAGATGACCGAGCTTTATGGACGGTAATCGGTAATCAGTGGACGGTAATCGGTCAAGCTACTGATTACTGGTTACTGATTACCGGTTACTTTCCGCTTGCCGAACTTTGCACTTTATGGCACAATTCCGTTTATAAATTAGCCCTCGTAGCTCAGTGGATAGAGCACTGGCCTCCGAAGCCAGGAGCGCAGGTTCGATTCTTGCCGAGGGCATTTTTCCTCTTTTATCCACCCATTTTCTGCCAACCAGCATTGTTACAAAAAGAGTATTGTTATGACACAGGAAAATACAGTTGTTGCCCTGCAGCTTTGGCTTGCCGAACAGGGCATTGACACCACAACCTGGGGGAGGAATGGAGCCAAAACCGTTTCCGATCTTTGGGATGAATTGCAAAATGGGGATATTAAGCTCCACGGCGACCCGCCGCTGCGTGAGGTAGCATTGGTGCAGGTGTTTATTTGGCGCGAGCAGCAAGTGTTGCTTGAACTGGCGCAGGAGTTTGACAGTGGCTATCAGCGGCAGCGGTTGATTCCGCCGTCGGAAAAGCTGCGGGGGGGGGAGAGTTATCAGGAAGCGGCCGTTCGTGGCCTGTACGAAGAGATGGGCATTGCCCCGGAAAACATTTGTTTTGTTGCCGATAGCTATCGGCAGTTCTATCGTGACACAGTTTCGCCTTCCTATCCAGGTTTACCCACACGATATACGGTTCATCGTATCGAGGCCGAAGTGACTGGATTACCTGATGTGGATTTTTGGTGGGAAAACGAAGCACACGGTGCTGGCGACCCGGTGCGTCGTCATCAATGGGGGTGGCGACCCGCTGCCGACATTCCCCCGTTTCGTTAGTAATCAGTAATCGGTAATCGGTAATCGGTGTTAGGTTACTCACCGATTACTGATCACCGTTTACTGATTACCATCCTTACGGGTTCATGCGGTTGATGGTGCGGGGGAAGGGGCTGGCTTGGCGGATGTGGGAGATGCCGCAAATCCAGGTGACGGTGCGCTCCAGGCCAAGCCCAAAACCGCTGTGGGGAACGCTGCCATAGCGACGCAAATCAACATACCATTGGTAATGTTCCAGCGGTAGTTCATGCCGGTTGATGGCGGCGACAAGCACTTCGGGGTCGCTCATCCGTTCGCTACCGCCGATTATTTCGCCGTACCCTTCGGGGGCGAGCAGGTCTACGCTTTTGCACACTTCTGGCCGGCCGGGCCATGGTTCCATGTAGAAGGCTTTAACGGCCGTTGGATACCCATAGACAAACAGCGGCTTGTCAAACTGCTGCGTCAGCACCGTTTCATGCGGCGAGCCAAAATCATCCCCCCATTCAATGGCAAGTAGCTCTTTTTGTTCCGGGTCATCCGTCGCTTCGCGCAGCGCGTGCAGCCGTTCCACCGCCTCGTCATAGCTGATGCGTGGGAACCCACCTTCAGCCACCCTTTCCAGCGGTGCCAGATCGCGCTCCAGCAGTTCCAGCTCCGGCCGGCGCTTTGCCAACACCTGCTGCACAATGTAGACAATGAACTTTTCCTCAAAGTCAATCAGGTCGTTGAGGTCAAAGTAGGCCATTTCCGGCTCCACCATCCAGAATTCGGTCAGGTGGCGGCGCGTTTTCGATTTTTCGGCGCGGAAGGTGGGGCCAAAGCAATAGACTTTGCCAAAGGCCATGATGTTGGCCTCGTTGTAAAGCTGCCCCGTTTGCGCCAGATACGCCTTGTCGTCGAAGTAGCCTAGCTCAAACAAGGTGCTGGTGCCTTCGGCGGCGGCGGGGGTGATGATGGGGGTGTCTATGTTGAGGAAGCCGTTGTTGTCGAGGAAGTCCATGATGGCGCGTTTGATGGTGGTGCGGATGCGCATGATGGCCCACTGTTGGCTGGAGCGCAGCCACAGGTGGCGCTGATCCATCAAAAATTCGATGCCGTGTTCCTTGGGGGTGATGGGGTAGTCGGAGACGCTTTGCACCACTTCAACGGCTTCGATGCCGACTTCGTAGCCGCTGGGGATGCCGGGGGCGCGGTTGTTTTCACGTACCATGCCGGTGACGATGAGCGAACTTTCTTGCCCCAGCGAGCGCAGGGTTTCAAACAGGTCGTCGCCGACTTCGGGGCGGAAGGCAACGCCCTGGGTCATGCCGGAGCCGTCGCGCAGGCGGACGAACATGAGCTTGCCTTTGTGGGTGCTGGCGTAGAGCCATCCCTTGATGGTTACTTTTTGGCCGACGTAGTCGGCGATTTGTTCAATGCGTATTTCTGTAGCCATTTGTTCTCCAGGGTTAGAGATTGGCGATTGGAGATTAACGGCCGTTAATCATCAATCTTTCCTTTATTGGATTTTGCCAATTATAGCAGAAACGGCCGTTAATCCCCACGCACGCCGCATAAAAAAACTGCTGCTGTTGTGAAAATTGCGCCAAGGGGGGAATAGGAGATTGGCGATTGGAGATTCGCCCAATCTCTAATCTCCAATCTCCATCTCTTAATGCCGCCACAACCGCCCCGTCATCCCCGCCCGGTGCAAATAGGCCAGCGACTCGCTGAGGCGCGCCGGCCGAAAACCAAAATGACGCAGCACCACATCCGTTTCCGCCACTTCCGGCACAAAAAAACGGTCTACAAAGAAGCGACTGACGGCCGGCCAGCGCCACCAGCGGAAAAAAGTGTAGGCAAACGGCCGTAAAAGCACCAGCGGCACCGGCAGCCCAATCCGGTTTAGCTCCCGCACCGCCAAAATTTGGTGTACCAGCTCATGATAACGCCACCGTTCCTCCCCCGCCACCGTTACCATTTGGCCGCGCAGCTCCGGCCGCTGCATCGTTGCCACAATGCAGCGCACCAAATCCTCCACCCACAGCGGCTGCATCGCCACCTTGCCGCCACCCGGCAGCCAGACAAACGGCCAACTCCACAGCGCCAGCGACAAAATCATCTCCAGCGAACGGTCGCCCCGGCCGAAGAGGGTGGCCGAGCGCAAAATAGTGTAGGGTACGCCGCTGCGCTCAATCCGCCGCTCAATGCGCCCCTTGAACCGCAGCAGCGGCTGGAGGGCGTTGGGGTTGGCCCCGATGCGGCTGATGTAGATGAGGTGCATGATGTTGGCGCGGCGGGCTTCTTCCAGCAAGCGTTCCGTTCCTTCCAAATCCACGTGCTGTAGCAGCCGCGTCCGCCCCCGCGCCTCGGAGCTGGCAAGATGCACCACGACGTTAATGCCCACCAACTGCTGCCGCAGGGCAATGGGGTCGTTGATGCGCCCTTCGTAGGCGTGCCACTCGATGCCCGCCTGCGTCAGTGCCTGCGTCAGCGAACGGCCGATAAATCCAGTTGCCCCAGTCACCAAAATTTGCATACGGGTATTGTACCAGCTTGGCGGTATAATCACGCTGTTATGGAAGAAAAACGGCCGTTACGCATCTGCTACTTTGGCACCTACCGCCAGGAATATTCCCGCAACCAAATCATGCTCGCCGGACTACGCGAAGCTGGGGCGAAGGTAATGGTGTGCCACGCCACCCTTTGGCGCGGCATCGAAGACCGGGTACAGCAGGCCAGCGGCGGCTGGCGCAGTTTTGGCTTTGTGCGGCGGGTGGTGGAGGCCTGGTGGCAGCTTGCCCGCGCCCACCGCCGCCTGCCGGATTATGACGTAATGCTCATCGGCTACCCCGGCCCATTTGATGCCTGGCTGGGGCGGCTGCTCACCTGGTGGCGGCGCAGGCCCATGGTCATTGACCATTACATGTCGCTCTATCTGATCGCCGAGGAGCGTGGGCTGGTTGGCAAAAGCCCGGCCACCGGCTGGCTCATCCGCACGCTGGAAGGGGTGGGGCTAAAGCTGGCCGACCGGCTCATCTCCGACACGGCCGAATATGTCGCCTACCACTGCCGCACCTATGGGTTAACACCCGAACGCTTCCAACTGGTTCCGGCCGGAGCCGACGGCCGTTTTTTTTACCCCCGCCCTCAGCTTCAGCCGCCAGCCGACCGCTTCCGCGTGTTGTACTACGGCACCTACATCCCCAACCACGGCGTGGAGACGATGGTGCGGGCGGCGGCGCTGCTGCGCGACGAGCCAGAGATTGCGTTTGATTTTTATGGCGAGGGGCCAGAACGGCCGTTTATGCAACAGCTTGCCCAACAAACCCGCGCCCACATCACCTTCCACGACTGGATTGCCAAAGACGACCTGCCGGCCGTCATGGCGCAATCGCATTTGTGCCTGGGCGTGTTTGGCACCACGCCGCAGTCGCAAATGACAGTGCAAAACAAAATTTGGGAGGCGGCGGCGATGGGGCGACCCATCGTTTCCGGCGATTCGGCAACGGTGCGGGCAGCGCTGCGCCACAACGAGGCGATTTATCTGGTGCCGCGCCGCGACCCGCAGGCATTGGCCGAGGCTATTGTCCATTTGCAACACAACCCCGCCCTGCGCCAAACGCTGGGACAGAACGCCTATGCCCGCTTTCAGCAGGGCAACACCATCCGCCAGCTTGGGGAGCAGACTGTGGCGGCGTTGGAAACGGTGGTGTAAACGTGTCCTCACCTTCGGTTTGCATTCTCACCACCGTCTGGAACCAGGTGGATAAAACGCTGACTTGTTTGCAAACGGCCGTTTCCCTCACCTACCCCCATCCCGTACAACTGCTGCTGGTGGACAACGGCAGCAGCGACGACACGGTGGCGCGGGTGCGGCAGCAGTTCCCCCAGGTGGAGATCATCCAATCACCGACCAACCTAGGATTTGCCGGTGGCTATAATTTGGGGCTGAAGTGGGTGCTGGAACGGCCGTTTGACTACATCTTCCTCATCAACAATGACATCCTCATCCAGCCCGATGCCCTCACCCACCTCGTTGCCGCCGCCGAAGCCGACCCGCAGCGGGGCATGGTGACGGGCAAAATTTATTACAACGGCGAACGGCAGCGGCTGTGGAGCGTTGGCGGTGGCATTCATCCGCTGACGCTGGAAATTGTGGACAAGGGGGACAACCAGCTTGACACCGGCCAGTGGGACACCCCCCATGCGATTGATTTTGCCCCCCTCTGTGCCGTTCTCATTCGCCCTGGCCTGCTGCGCCACATCGGGCTGCTCGACAACGGCTTCTTTTTGTATTACGAAGACATGGATTTTGCGCGGCGGGCGCGGCAGGCAGGCTTTCAACTTTGGTATGAACCCCGCGCCGTCATTTACCACGACGTGTCGGCCAGCAGCGGCGGGCAGCACAGCCCCAACGAACGGTACTGGATGGCGCGGTCGAGCGTGCGCTACTTTCGCAAGCACGGGCGGCACTGGTGGGCGATTGTACCGTGGCGCACCGCCAGCGCCGGGCGCACCACGCTGCGGCTGCTGCGGCGGGGCAAAACGGCCGCTTTGCGGGCTTATTGGCGCGGGCTTTGGCATGGTTTGCGCGAAGAACTATAATTTTGGCAGATCATGAATAGGACGCTGATTTTCCTGATTTTCCTGATTTGAAAGTAGTACCAGGCAGAGTTGCCTTTAAAATTTGTGTTCATCAGGCAAATCTGTGTTTCTATAGACCTTCAGATAATCTTTTTGGGTTCGGCATAGCCGAGGCTTTCGTATCTGGCTATCGCCAGACCAAAGCTCGCTCTTCAGACCAAGCCGAAGAACGAGGATTGGAATCCTCAGATATAAGTCAAGCCCAAATCCTTTTTTTAATGTTGATATATAGGTGTCATACCCGCAAAGGCGGGTATCCAACATCGCCAAACTGGATACCCGCTTTCGCGGGTATGACATGTGGATTGTTGGATCATAAAATAAGCAAAACGATCAGGAAAATCAGGCAAATCTGCGTCCTGTTTTCATCATAGGGTAATCAATTGAAAGTATTAGTAACCGGCTCGAATGGGCTGATTGGCTCGGAGGCCGTTCGGTTTTATGACCAGCGCGGGGCGCAGGTAGTGGGTGTGGACAACAACATGCGGGCGGTGTTTTTTGGCCCCGGCGGCGATACGCTATGGAATTTGGCGCGTTTGCAGGAGGCGACCAGCCATTTCACCCACCACAACATTGATATTCGTGACCGCGAAGCAATTTTTACGCTGTTTCAACAGCATTCATTTGACATGATTATTCACTGCGCGGCGCAGCCTTCGCACGACAAGGCGCGGGATATTCCGCTGCTGGATTTTGAGGTGAACGCCAACGGGACGCTCAACCTGCTAGAGGCGACGCGGCGGCATTGCCCGGAGGCGGTGTTTATTCATGTCAGCACGAACAAGGTGTATGGGGATGCGCCGAATGAACGGCCGTTAATCGAAACCGACACCCGCTGGGAATACGCCGACCCCGCCGACTACCACGGCATTGCCGAAAACTGCCGCGTAGACCAGGTGCTTCATTCGCTGTTTGGTGCTTCCAAAACGGCGGCCGATATTGTGGCACAGGAATACGGCCGTTATTTTGGCCTTAAAACTGGCATTTTCCGCTGCGGCTGTCTGACAGGTTCCGCCCACGCCGGGGTGGAACTGCACGGTTTTCTTTCCTACATCGTCAAAGTGGCCGTCACCGGCCGGCCGTACACCATCTTTGGCTACAAGGGCAAGCAAGTGCGCGACCAAATCCACAGCCTGGACGTGATCCGCGCCTTTGATGCCTTTGCCGCCAATCCGCGCCCCGGTGAGGTGTACAACCTGGGCGGCGGGCGCGGCAATTCGATGTCTATTTTGGAAACGATTGCCATGCTGGAAGCAAAAACGGGACGGCCGATGAACTGGTCCTACGCCGAGCAAAACCGCATTGGCGACCACATTTGCTATATGTCCGACCTGCGGAAGCTGCGCCGTGACTACCCGGAATGGGATATTCGCATCGGGGTGGAGCAGATCATTGACGAGATCATCGCCGCCGAGCAGGCGAAGGTTGCAGTTTGAGCATTTAGCTAACTGCAGAGATCGCAGAAGGCGCAGAGTTTCTTTACTTTGTGTTCTCTGCGTCCTCTGCGGTTAATTTCTTGAGTTGAGTAACAAACGGCCGTTAAACATCCTCTTTCTCACCTCCAACATGGCGTGGCGCGGGGGCGGCACCTTTTACCGGGCGCTGGGCTTTGGCAAAAACCTGGTGGCGCGGAGGCATCGGGTGACGCTGCTGGCAACGGCACAGGAGGAAAAGTGGCGTTTTGCCAGCGAAACCGTGGACGGCGTAGATGTGGTGGCTTCACCGGCACTGCTGGGGGGCAAGCTGCGCTCCGGCTGGGATGGGTATGAGGCGGTGCGGCGCTGGTTTTGGCTTAACGGCCGTTCCTACGACATCATCCACGGCTTTGAATCCCGCCCGGTGGTCATTCACCCGGCACGGGCGGCACTGCGACGGGGCGGCGTGCTGCTGCTCGATTGGTGCGACTGGCTGGGGACGGGGGGGCTGATTGAAGAACGGCCGTTTGCCACCCGTCTGCTGCTGCGCCACGTTGAAGATTTTTACGAAACCCACTTTCGCACCCAGGCGGCCGGTACCACCGTCATCAACCAGACCCTGCAAAGCCGCGCGGAGCAACTCGGTATTGATCCTGCCACCATTTTGTGGCTGCCCAACGGTTCCGAACCCGAAGGCATCCCCCGCTGGAGCCGCACGGAAGCGCGTCAGGCGTTAGGGCTGGATCCCGACGCGCTCTACATCGGCCATTTGGGCCACGCCCTGCCCAACGACGGCCGGATGATGGCGGCGGCGTTTGCCCAAATTCAGGCGGCGCGGCCGGAAAGCCGGCTGCTGATCATTGGCGATTATCGGCAGACGATTCTGGCGCATGTGGTGGAGAAGGAAACGGCCGTTGATACCGGTTTTGTCCAGGGGTTGACGCTGCACCAATATTTGGCGGCGTGTAACGTGCTGTGGCTGCCGCTACAAGACACGCTTACCAATCGCGGCCGCTGGCCGATGAAGTTGAGCGACTACATGGTCAGCGGGCGGCCGGTGGTCAGCACCGCCATTGGCGATTTGCGCCCCCTGTTTACCGGCGAGCGTCCCATTGGGCTGGTGGCGCGGGATGAAGCGGGGGCGTTTGCAGCACAAACGCTGCAACTGCTGGCCGAACCGGATTTGGGGAAGCGGCTGGGGGAAAACGGCCGTTTTCTGGCCGAAACGCAATTTAACGGCCATCGCATCGCCGCCAACCTGGAGCAATTTTACTATGCTATTCTGGCTGCTAACTCGCCGGAGCAGCCAGAATAGAAGCGCGGATGACTCGGATGTGGCCGGATTAATACGGCTTTTTCTTTACTTATCCGCGAAAATCCGCTCCAATCCGCGTCATCCGCGCATCCATTTTCCTTATTCCAACAAGCGGCTACGGGAGCCACAAATCGTAGATGGGCAAACGGCCGTTTGTCTGCGCCACCACATCACTGCCCCCCTCCCGATTGTGCAGCCGGTAGATGAGGGCGTTGCTGCTGGCGGAATCAACGGCCGTTAAAAACCATTCCCGCGTCACCCACTCTGCTTGCATCACCACATCCCCATCCCCCAGCGCAAAGCGGGTTGATGATTCCCCGACTTTGCCAATGGCGTAATATCGGCCAGTGTCAAACAAAAACTGCTCATTGTTATTGTTCCAGCCCCAAAGTCGTGGCGACCCCTCATTGACATAAGGCACGGCATCTTGCCCTGCTTCATCGCCAATCACTAGTTCCGGCTGAGCCGAACCCGCTGGCAATGTGACAAACCCCAGGCGGTTGCCGTCTGGCGACCAGCGCGGCAAATTGCCCACGACATTACTGAGCAAACTGCCCATCTTCTCCACCCCGCCGCTGCCGGGAATTTGGTACAAGGTGGCACTGGGCTGCGGCACTTCGCCCGTGTTGCTCAACAGGGGGTCAGAAATGGCAACATAGGCGTGGTCGCCACCGTCCACCCACTGCGGACGCGGGTAGTAATACGCCTCGGAAATGCCAACCGGGTCAAAATTGAGCACCGTTTTTAGCCCGCTGCCGTCCACGTTGCCGCGCAAAATGGCGTCGGTGCGGCTAAACAGCACCTGGCTGCGCGGAGAAATGGTAAAGATGGGGCCACCCTGCCCCGCCGAATACCGCTGCATCAGGTCGCCACTGGTGGTCACAGTCCACAAATCGCTGTGGGAGCCGGGCGAAAAACCGGCGGCGTTGACGATGCCCGTGTTAAACACCAGCGTCTCGTCGTCGAGCCACTGCATGGTCAAAATTTGCACCGTCTGGTTGGGGTCATTCTGGTTTGCCAAAGTGGACAGCTCGGTGGCGCTGCCCACAAAGGGCAGCGTTTCCGACTGCACCAGCACGCGCACGTTGCGCCCGTCTATGTTGACCAGCCGCAGTTCGTTGCCGCCCACCACGCGCACCAGGTAGGCCACAGAACGGCCGTTTGGGGCAATCAACGCCTGCTGCACGTCGGACGATTCTTCCAGCGTGACCAGTTCACCGGGGACGAGCGGGGTTTGATTGAAGTTGAGTTGGGTAGCCTGTAAACGGCCGTTATCCACAAACACAAAAAGCCCGGTATCATCGGGCAAAACGGCCGGAACCGGCGTGGGTGGCGGCGGCGCAACCGCCACCGGCACCCCCTCCGCATTAAATGGCCTCGTGTACTGCGCTCCACCCGACACCCAACACTCCGGCGAATTGACGTTGACCGGGCATTGAATCTTCCACCAACCGCTGGCGGGGTCGCGCCCCACCAGCATTGCCAAACTGCCCTGTGTCAAAAACCCCACCCGGTCATACTGCACGCCAGGGCCATTACGCACGTTCAAGTCAACCAGCACCTCGACCGCAGGCGAATTGGGGGTGGCTTTGGGGGTGGTTGCTGTCTCTGGGTTAACGGCCGTTCCCGGCAGCGTCGCCGTTGGGGCAATCTCTCCCCCTTCATTCCCCGTCGCCGTTGCCTCAGCCGAGTTTGGCGCATCAACCACCAGCGTCGGCGGTGGCGCCAGCGTTGGCTCGCCGCCAGTACCCGCGAAAGCATTACACGCCAATGCCGGTAAAATCAACAAAATAATCAGCCAAAGAAAGCGTCGTTGCGCCATGACCCTACTCCTTACCTTGCGTAACCATAAACCTATTTTACAATTGCACCATTACAAATGTTACCCTTTCAAAGGACATAAACTGACATTTTTTGGAGATTGAGAGACTGAGAGATTAAGAGACGACTCTCCTAATCTCACAATCTCCCAATCTCTTTTGCAAAATGTAATCTACGACCGTGTTCTGTATAGTTTACACAATCATAAACACAGCAAGCCCCCCTTGCCCAACTCCCAAACCGCGCTCGCTGTACGCAAAACCTACAAGGCAATCAAAAAAATGAGCTTTCGCACGTTTATTCAAAAAGCCGCCGACAGCGGCGACCTCGTAACCATTAACAAAGAAGTTGACACCACCTTTGAACTTGCCAACGTCGCCCACGCCCTGGAAGGCAAGCCCGTCCTGTTCACCAACATTAAAGGGTATCCCGGCTGGCGCGTGTGCGCCGGGGCTTGCTCTGACCGGCGCTATTTCAGCATGGATCTAGGCGTGGCTGTTCCCGACCTTGCCCCCCATTTGGCGCAGGCCATGGCGCAGCCACAAACGCCACCCGTCATTGCCACCGCCCCCTGCCAGGAGGTCATCGTGGACAATGTAGACCTCAACCAGCTTCCCATTTTGCTCCATTTGCCGCAGGATGGCGGCCATTACATTGCCAGCAACGTGGTCATTACCAACGACCCGGATCTGGGGCGCAACATGTGTTACCATCGGCTGCTGCGGCTGGACAGCAAGCGGTTTGCAGCGCGAATTGTGGAGCGGCGCGGTACGTATAACGCGATGCAAAAGGTGGAGGGCGATTTGCCGGTGGCGATTTGCATCGGGGTGTCGCTGGCAACCCATTTGGCCGCTTCGATGTCGCCGCCGCCGGATGAGGATGAATTGGCTGTTGCCCACGCGCTGGCTCCCACGCCGCTGGTGAAGTGCATCACCAACGATTTGGAGGTGCCGGCCGCCGCCGAAATTGTGCTGGAAGGGCGGCTAACCAAACGGCTGGTGAGCGAGGGGCCGTTTATGGATTTGACGGAGACGATGGACATTACGCGGCAACAGCCGGTGATTGAAATTGACTTGATTACCCACCGCCGCAACCCGATTTTCCATGCCCTGCTGCCGGGCGGGCTGGAACACAAGCTGCTGATGGGGATGCCCAAGGAGCCAACGATGTTGGCCGAGGTGAACAAGGTGACGCGCTGCACCGGGGCAGCGATTACGCCAGGCGGGGCTTCGTGGCTTCATGCGGTGATTCAGATTGAGAAACAGGGGGCGGAAGACGGCCGTTTAGCCATCGAAGCCGCCTTCAAGGGGCATGGCTCGCTCAAGCACGTGTGGGTGGTGGACACCGACATTGACATCTACAACCCGTATGAGGTGGAGTGGGCGATGGCAACCCGGTTTCAGGCGGACAGGGATTTGATGATCATGGAAAATATGCCCGGCAGTTCGCTTGACCCGTCCGGCCGGCATGTTCCCGGCCAAAAAAGCCTGACGGCCAAGCTGGGCTTCGACTGCACCATCCCCTGGGATGGCGACCCCGACAAGTTCCGCAAGGGGGCGTATGGGTCGGTGGATTTGGGGGATTATTTATCTTCCAAGGATATTGCATGAATGTAAGACACTTCAAATAGGAGCATGATATGTCTACACCCCATTTAACACCCCAAAAATTACTTGGTAACCGACAGCTACCGACTGACTGGCAAGCAGCAAAGGTGGCGTTTGTCTGTTTTACGCCATTTCCTAATGGGTTTAAGCCGTATGTGGTAGAAACGGCCGTTTCTCGCTACTTTATCCATAGTCCCAACAGTGAAGTAAGGTTGTGTCGTTTTAGCAATATCTCGTTTTTGGTCATAAGTGAAGTATATGGCTTTGCGGTGGGGGCAACGACAGTTGAAGAATTGATACATTATGGGGTAAACAACATCATAGGGATTGGCTATGCTGGGGCTTTTGGTGGGGCATCGTTGGGACAGCGATTTGTAGCACGATCAACTATGTCCGATCTGCCCCTGGCAGCGCATTATGGAACGGCCGCTTTTCAGCCCCGCGAACCAACAGGAAACCTGTTAGCCCTGCTGCGCGAATGTATGGGACAGGAACCTTGGGAAGAATATACCGTCTGGAATGGCAACAGCCTCTACCGCGAATACCCGGAAACTATAACACACATGAGGAACAAGGGGTGCCACATTGTCAATATGGACACGCTGTCCATCTATGCTGTGGCTCCCGTTTGCGCTAGAACCACCGGGCAGAAAATTAGCTGCCTGTATGTAGGCACGGTGACGGATGCAGCCGAGGCGGAAGCCGAAGAGTGGCAAAGTGACCTGATTGAGGCAGTGGATCGCCAACAGGCCCACCCCCATGACGAGCTGGTAACGTTTATGGTGGAAACGTTTTTGCCTGCGGTTGTGGAACGATAACGGCCGTTTCCACCACCGCTTCCTTCATGCCAATTGTTGAGACTGTTTGGGCAGTAGGTGTGGGAGAAACGGCCGTTACGGGCAAAGTATCCGTGCAAGCTGCACATAAAAACAGAAGAAACCCCAGGCAAGACATACGCAACACGTTTTGCAAAAGGATGAGTGGTAGCAGGCATGTCATTATCATGCCTAGCTATCTGTTCTGTCGTCGTTTAGTTTGTGTCGCGTTCGGCAACCAGCGTTGAGATTTCTTCTATCAACTGGAACAGTGCTTGCGGTGCTGTTTCAACGCCATCGGCGGTTGTGGTTTGGTAGATGCCATCGCCTTGCCGCACAATGAGGCTGTAGACAAACTGATCACAGCAGAAACCATCGGGGATATAGGTTGGCTTCATCTGCGTTAGCCCCAGCGTTTTGCTGTTTGCCAGGAAGGCGGCAACATCCTCGGCGGGTAGCTGCCATTCATTGCCGGCTTTGTCGCGCAAACGGCCGTTTTCATACACCCACCAGCTTTCAGTCACCCCGGCAAAGCCACCGCTTTTCTGGTACAAAATCACCGCGTCGCCTAACTCGGCTTCCAGCTTTTTCATTCGCTCTGGGTCGGCCTGGCTGCTGGTTAGCTCCAGGGTGGCTTCGCTGATGGGAGGAACGGCCGTTACCGAGCGCAATGCCGGAGCGCGGGTGGCGGCCACGGTTGCCACCGACACCACATCTGGTTCACGAACGGCCGTTTCGCCCGCACTACACCCCACCAACACCATCACAACCGCTACCATTACCCAAAAAATGTGCTTCATCACTTATTTCTCCACAAACATCCAAACGTTGTATCCAGTCACCACCCAGATGGTAACGAAGGTTCTATGTATCTCAACGTTACAACAGGGGAAAAAGTTCCATGAAGCCTATGGCGCAACCGTGACGCTCCCCAAAATATACCGATCCCCCACCAGATTTCCCGCCGCGTCCGCCATATGCAGCCGCCGCTTGCTGACCATTTCATATAGCCCCACCTCAATCAAATATTGCCCCGGCGGCAGGTCGGGGGGGATTTGCAGCCGGTAGGGGTCATAGAGCCGCTGCCCCGGCAGCCATTTGGGAATCCACAAATGGGTGGGTACGGCCCCGCCCAGCGGCGTGTAGTCGAGCGTCACCAACGGCCGATTTCCCAAATCAATCAGGTGGACAAAGACAGTATAGCTCTCCTCGGCATAATCCAGTGACTCCCATTGCAGCACCAGATTGACCGTATCACCCGGCCGGGCGGCCAGTGGTTCCGGCCACGGGGCAGTGGCGCGACGGCCGTTTAGCCGTGCCGTCGCCTGCCGTAGCCCCACCCGCTGCCGAAAATTCGCCAGCAGCCGCGAGGTGTCAATGGTGTAGCGGTTCGCGCCCACTTGCAGCGTTCCTAAATCAAGCTGCAACGCCGTTTCCGTATCGCTGCTAAGATTTTTTAGCCCCACTGTCACCGGGTAATCGCCAGCCGCTAAATGGTGCGGCAAAGCAACATCAAACCGCTCGACGATGATTTCGCCGGGCAGCCAGTCAGGGGTAGTCAGGTGGCTGTCGGTGGTGAAGGGAAAGGTGAGGTCGCCGACGCGCACGATGGGGACGTAAAAATCGGCCGTTCCGCCGGGGGTTCGCAATGCCAGCGTGAGGGGAATATAGTCGCCGGGCATGGCGATGTCGCCGCTCAATTCATACCCCACCACCTCAATCGCTTCGCCAACCGCAGAGGCTGGGGTCAATTCGGCGGGAAGGGTCTCATCCCCCGGCTCCACCACCTGATAAAAGGGGCCAGATGGCCGCAGCCGGAACCCCGCATCCACAATTTCGCGCCGATAATTGCTGAGATAGACGGGGCCGCCGGGCAAAAAGTCAAAGACGCTGGGCAGCCACGGCCGCGCCGCCGAGACAAATTCGGGGCGCACGTCGTCGGCATTGGGCCACCGCTTTTCCACAAGTTGGGTGTACCAGAGCGGGGTCATGTGTTCCCAGTCGTTGAGCAGCACCGCACCCTGGTTTTGGTTGGCAAAGTGGGTAAAAACGGCCGTTACATACTCACTTCCCTCGCTATAGCCGCGCAGCGACACCAGGGGCGCGTTGCGCACGATGGGCAGCAGGGCGCCCAGCAGCAGCATCGCCCCTGCCAGCCCCAGCAGCCAGCCGCGCTCCAACTTGAACCCCGTTTGCAGCCGCGTCAGCAGCCCCAGCAGCCCAATCCCGGCCAGCAGCCCCACAATGAGCATTGGCCCCAAAATGTAGGCCATGATGTCCTGCCGCTGCAGGCTGAGGGTGAAGGTGAGGTTGCCGAGGAGGGCGAGGGCGTAGAGGGTGAGCAGGCTGGCGGGGGAGCGGGGGGGCGGAGGAGCGGGGGTGAAGCGGTCGAGGAAGGGGAAGGTGAGGGCGAGGAGGGTGAGAAAGAGGACGGGGAGGGCGTATTGCAGGCGGAGGATGCTCCAGAGGACGAGGAGGCGGTTGGGCAGGTCGGCGAGGCCGTAGAAGCCGAGGTCGTCGCTGATGCCGCGCCCCAGAACGTGGGTGAGGAAGGCATCGAGGGTGCGGAGGTCAACGGTGCCGACGGCCGATGGCAGGGGGCTGTGGAGGGGGAGGTAGAGCCACAAGGAAAGTCCGAGCAGGGCGCAGCCGACCATTTTGAGGAGGGTTTGCCATTGACGCAGGATTAACGGCCGTTGCCACACCACAAACACCGCATAGGCCGGAAAAGCAAAGACGGTCAGCGGATGATGCGTCACCCCCAACCCGGCCGAGAGGCAGAAAATGTAGAGCCATTTGTCGGGGAAATGGGACGCGGACGAACGCGGACGAACGCGGATTGAATGTTGGTTGCCGGCCGCCCAACGGGTGAGAAAGTATAGATTGGCGGCGAGAAAGGTTTGGGTGATGATGTGGGGGTTGGCGTGGATGCTGTGCTGCCAATGGTTAACGGCCGTTCCCACCACCAATGCCCCAAACAGTCCGGCCAAACTGCCGAGGTTTTTAGAAACCACCGTGGTCTGATCGGCAAACCA
>WBZL01001663.1_pt1 | contig 22814 bp, 19 predicted proteins | sample 5204291 | NCBI WGS metagenome assembly WBZL01 (sample SAMN12344345, study PRJNA552823) | activated sludge metagenome | biome: Activated sludge suspended growth; feature: Nitrification reactor; material: Wastewater; isolation source: activated sludge from nitrification reactor of wastewater...
GTTTATAAAACATGTTTGGGGTTTCCATCTTTTAGTATCAGTAATCGGTAGTTAGTAATCAGTATTGCAGCAGGGTTCTTGATGGAGAACGTCTGCACGAAAGCCTGATATAAATTGACCGATTATGGTACTAGTTTTGCAAAATAGAGATTGTACTTTGCAAACCGGCGTCTTTCAGTGCAGTAGCACCACCTCCTTTAAATAGTTAACAACTCAGAAAACAAGAAACACAACCGAATGCCTAGAAGGCTTGTATTTTGCTATGTTAACAGTTGGTTGTGTTTTGATTTGATTTATTCTTTTGTATCTCTAAATGTAACAATCATCTTGCTTCTTGAGTTTCGAGTGATTGTTGTATCTATTCAACAGACTTTAATTATAAATGGTGTGACAGATAATGTCAAACAAGGGTCAAACTAGGGACAAACAAGGACAAAGCGGGGGTGTTGTGGTGCTGAGTCTGTTTTGCATGAACGGGCTTGAGGTTGGGAGACTGGGAGATTGAGAGATTGGGAGATTAACTCTGTGTCGTCTTTCTAGCTCGCTTTATGCCTGTTTGGTTGGTCACGCCCAATTTAGAGTTCTCCAGCGCGGGCTTGCTGTAAAAAGGGTTCGTAATGTGTTGTGTCATAGCCGGCCTGACGCAGGTAGAAATAGTCTTGGGTTATTTTGGCCTGTTGCTCACGGTTAAAGTCGCAATATTTTTTTCCGTGAGAGCAGGCGGTGGCGAGACCGCTAACACCGCCATAGTTATAGCAATCGCGCCTGGTTTTGATGAGCATGTATATGGCTTCGCCGAGGTAGCGGGTGCCAATTTGTTCGTATTGGTAAACGTGGGTGAGTTCGTGGACAACAATGGGGAGGTTTTGGCGAGTGTGGCTGTAGCCCTGGCTATCGCTGGTCAGGGGGAGGTTGATGGTGTGCCAGGTGGCAAAGGCGAGATTGCCGTTTAGCTTGAAGATGAGGTTGAAGAGGCCGCCTTCGGCAACGCGGATTTCGCCGTAGCGCAGGGCGTGGGGGCCAAGGACGGTAGACATCATGGCGATTTCGGCTCCGGTGAGGGGGGTGGTTTTGGTGACGAGGTGCATGAAGAACTGGGCAAGTTCGGGACCGCCAATGAGGTCGAAGAGGTTGGTAAGGAGTTGATGAAGCCAGTCAGCAAGCCGGCCGACCTTGTAGCGCAGGTGGGGTAAGAAACGGCCGTTTTCCCCCCACATCTCCGGCAAAAAGAAAACCACCCCCTTCACCCCCCGCCATAACGTCGCCAACAGGCGAGCCGCACGCACAGGAAAATCACGCACCAGGTTGATCGGCCAAAGGCATAAATCACGCAGCCGTTCGGCCAGCCAGTCAAAGATTGCTTGAAAAAATGGGAACATACGACCACCCTGTCAGACAAGTTGCAAGTGACAGGTGGCAAGTGTTGGTTGCTGCCAAAACCTGCTACCTGTAACTTGTCACCTGCATTATTCAGGGCAACTATAGCGTTAGAGGGAGTTGGGGTCAACCGTGGCGGCTTGCAAAATGGCGGCCACTGGTGGTGCCTGGAGGAATCGTTTTTTGACCTGGGGGTCTTGCAGTGGTTCGGCCGTCTGGCGCAGAAATTCGGCGGCGATGTTGCGGTGGACATTGGCGATGTCGGGGTTGTCTACCATGCGGCTCATGGCGGCGTGGAGCTGCCAGAGAATGCCGCGATCAACGGCCGTTTGTGCCCAAATCAGCGCCCGTTCGAGAGAAGAAACGGCCGTTTGTTGTTCCCCACGCGCAAAGAGCATCTCCCCTTCGGCAAAAGCAGCCAGCGCACAAAAACGAGCCGCCTGTAACGTCTCTGCCAACTGCTTCAACATGGAAACATACCGCCCGGCCAACCCAGGCTGGCTAGTCGCAAAAAGACAGGCATGCGCCAATTGATACAGCGACAATACCGCCTGCTCACGCGCCTGCAAGGATTGTGCCTCTTCCAATGAACGCCCCAAATAGACCATACCCGCATCTGTTTGCCCAAGCTGCACCAGCACAAACCCCAAATTGCGGTAAATTTTGGGCAAGAAAAGACGCACATGCTGTTCCTGCGCCTGTGTCAACGCCCGTTCATGAAACTCAAGAGCCGTTTCCAGGTCATATACTCCCTGGTAACACTCGCCCAAATCGCTCAGAACTTCGGTGATGCGCCAACGATCATCAAGCGAACGGAACAAATGAAGTGCCTCTTGCAAAGCCGTCACGGCTCGCTGGTATTCGCCACGCATTAAATGGGTGCGAGCAATACTGACCAAAATTCGCGCCTGCTCCCGCGCTTCACCCATGGTGCGAAACGTTGCCAACGCCTGGGTCAAATAACTCAGTGCCTGTTCACTGTTGCCCTGCTGCCGCAGCGCAATTGCCACACCCCGACGCGCCCAGGCAGTAACCAACACGCTGCTTGCCTTGTTGCTTTCTTCCAAAGCCTGTTGACATAATTCGAGGGAACGGCCGTAATCCCCCAAAAAATTTGCCAGTTCACTCAAGCGCACCCGCACCCGCGCCGTCTGATCAGGTTCGTCGCACAGTGCCAGCGCCGCTTCATAATCCTGCTCAGCCTGATCAAATTCGCACAGCAGCCAATGGCTCTCGCCGCGATATTCCAGCAAACGCGCCCGGAAAAGCTGGGGCGTATCGGGAAAGGCGTATGCTTCTGAATACATAGCAATGGCGTGGAGATGCTGATGCTGCTTGGATGCTTGCCGCGCCTCGCGGTAAAGTGCCATTGCCGCTTTGGAAATGGTGAGGGTGTCGAAAAAGCCGGAAGCCGTGGGTTGAGACATAAAAATATGATACGCCAAACGACATGGCAAACCATTAAGAGGGCGTGAAAGGAAGGCAAAGAGATTAGAGATTCGGAGATTGGAGATTGGAGATTGAAGACTTGTTCAATCTCCAATCCCTCAATGCGGCAATGATTTTGCGGTCGGTGACGGCGAAGGCGTAATTGTCAAGGTCGGCTAATGTGACCCAGGCGTGGTCAGCAACACCAACATGCTGTGGTTCGCCGGCCGTCAGGGTGGCGTGAAAGGCGTGGAGGGTGATGCGGAAATGGGTATAGGCATGTTTGATGCTGGTAAGAAAATTGTCTACGCGAACGGTAACTGCCAACTCTTCCTCAATCTCACGCGCCAGCGTTTGCGGCAGCGTTTCACCTGGCTCCTGTTTGCCGCCGGGGAACTCCCACAACCCACCAAGTAACCCATCTAACGGCCGTTGTGCAATCAAAAAACGGCCGTTTTCCCCTCGCTCCTCCGTTTGCCAAATAACCCCCGCCGCCACATCGTAGTGAGGAATATTTGGTCGTGGCGGTCGCACCGGGCGTTCAAGCTGCGTCCCCCGCTGCCGCGCCAGGCACAGCTTTTGCAGTGGGCAAAGCAGGCACAGCGGCTTGGCCGATGCGCACACCTGCTGCCCCAGTTCCATCAGTGCCTGATTAAAATCGCCCGGTCGCCTGGCCGGAACCACAGCGGCGGCAAGCTGCCACAGCCGTTTTTTGGTGGCGGTACTGGTCACATCCTCATCCAAATCGGTGAGCCGACTGAGGACGCGGATGACGTTGCCATCGAGAATGGGGGCTGGCTCGTCAAAGGCGATGGAGGCAATGGCGCCGGCGGTGTAGGGGCCAATGCCTTTGAGGGTTTGGAGGTCGGCGGCGGTGGGAGGTAAACGGCCGTTAAACCGTTCCACCACCATCTGCGCCGCCGCGTGCAAATTCCGCGCCCGGCTGTAATAGCCCAACCCCTCCCACAGCTTCAGCACCTCATCCAGCGATGCCTCGGCCAGCGTCTCCACCGTGGGGAACCGCGCCAGCCAGCGCTCATAATATGGAATCACCGTCACCACCTGCGTTTGCTGCAACATAATCTCCGATACCCAAATGTGGTACGGATTTTTTGTTTCCCGCCACGGCAGCAACTCATGCCCGGCATCCCACCAGGCCAACAACAAAGGGGCAATTTCTCGCAAATCATTCATCCGCCCATTGTAACCCTGGCTTGACACCGCCCCAACTTTTCCCATAATGCTTGCAAAAAGGAAATGCGAATGACCCCAACAGAAATGCTCATAGATTTGATGGAATTTAACGCTAACTGGATTAAAAACGCTGTAGCCGACATGCCCACCGAACTGCTCCACTGGACACCCGACCCCGATGCCAACAGCATCAGCGTCACCATCTGGCACGTGGCGCGGATGTTAGATGTCTTTCTGGTGCACTTTTTACAGGGGCAAACCCAGGAAGATGAACTGTGGTTCCGGAACGGCTGGGACAAAAAGGTGGCTTACGATTCACGCGGGCTAGGCATCGCCGGTTTTGGCTCTGTAATTGGCTACACGGCGGAAGAAGTAGCGGCCATTCCCCAATTTGAACGTGACCTGCTATTTGACTACTTCGACCGGACACACCAGGCCATGTACGATTATTTGGGCGGACTGCCAGAAGGGGGTTTGGCTGAATTACGGCAATGGGGCAAAAACGACCAGTCGGTCTATGCCTGGGTGCGCCACGTTTTTCAAGACAGCGTACGCCACTGCGGCGAAATTTTAACGCTACAGGCAATGTGGAACAGGCAAAAGCAACAAGAAGCGCAGACTTGAGGGTGATGCAAAGTGTGAAAATGTAGCCGAGGATTCCCACCCTCGCTCTTTAGCCCAGGCCAAAGTAAAAACCAGGTACGAAAGCCTCAGCTACTATTTTCATGCTGGAGATTAGAGATTGGTTGGCTTCAATTCCCAATCTCTAATCTCCCCCAAAAATGCCGCTACTATGGCTTGTCAATAAACAGGCCGTCCATCACTTCCCCGGCAAAACCGTTGGCTGAACCATCCCAGTAAAGGGAGAAAGTACAACTGGTGTTGCTGCCAGAGACAAAGGAGGCGCAGCGGAAGATGTCGGCACCGTCACCGCTGGCACCTGCCACCGAGAAGGCACCAAGAGCCGAAAGGTAGAGGTCGCCGTTGGCATCTGACCAACTGCCGGTAACGTCCTCGCTGTTGCTGGTGGACAGACCCACGTCGGAACCGTCAAAGTAGTAGCTCCAACTGCCGGCCGTCGTTGCGCCCAGCGAAGTTGGTGTAAAGGCCATCACGTCTTCATCAACCAACCCGGTTAACCCGGTGACGCTGGGGCTGCCGGTGGTGCTAATGAGCAAACGGCCGTTTCCATCCACCCCCATCGCATCAATATTCTCTGCCGTCGTCGTCAGCCCCACATCTGACCCATCAAAATACATGGTAAACGTACCCGACGTGTTGCTGCCAAACGTTCCCACAAAGCGCACAATATCGCTTCTGGCAACCGTACCAAGACCCGTAATGCTGGGATCACCCACAAAGCTCAACAACAAGCTGCCATCACTCATCAGGTAGAACGCATCCACATCGGCTGCACTGGTTGTCAGCCCGACATCGGAACCATCAAAGAAGAGCGACCAAGCCCCCGTTGTTTGGTTTCGCACAATAATATCTTCATCATTATAGGCCAAGCCATTGGCATTGCCGTTTGTCGTCGAGCTAACATAAATCAGCTCGTCACCTCCGGGCGGCATGGGTGTATTGGTCGGCGTTGGTGGCACCGGCGTGTTGGTCGGGGTAGGCGGCACGGGTGTGTTGGTCGGCGTTGGCGGGATTGGCGTATTGGTTGGCGTGGGGCCAGCCCCTTCGGTACAAATCTCCAGGCTCCAGCCGTTCAGGCTGCCGCCATCAAGGTTGGCATTGTCGTCAATTCGCAGCGTCCAGGTGCCAGCGCTGTTTTGGCCGTCAAAGGCAGAGAGCGGGCTGCTGGGCTGGTAGGTGCCGCCACCAACAGGTGGGCAAGGCCAACTTCCTGGCGAGGCTTCGTCGTCGAGGCTCAGGCTAAAGTTGTCTTCGCTGTTGCAAGATTGGGCCATGATTTGAACGGCCGTTCCCTGCGGACTCGTCAAATTAAAGTCCAGATCATTAATCCACGTATGCGTCCCATTCAGCCCCAGCACATTGACATCGGTAATCGTGCCACCGGCTGGCACACTCAACACCGAACTCACGCTGGGTGTCCCGCTGGTCGAAATCGCCTTCGGTATATCGCTGCTGGCATAGGTTGTGCAACTGCTTGGGCCAGGGGTGTTGGTTGGCAGCGGCGTGTTGGTGGCCGTTGCCGTTGGCCCCGGTGTCGGCGTGGGCCCAACATTACAGCCAGGCCAGGTATAGGAACCGACCCAGGTTGACCAACGCGCCGTGGCTTGATTGCGCGAATATTCACCCACATACCAGAACGTCACCCCGTCAGGGTCAATCCCCATGCCGGTGTAGTCGCCCCAGCGGCGCGGCACGCTGTCATAAGCGGTATAGAACGCCTCACCCGCATGGAGCAGCGTTTCCTGCTTCAACTGTCCCGCCGGGTCAGCCGCTTCACGCCCAGCCACATAGACGCTGGGATAGATGCTGCTGCTGGTTTTGGTATACCCAACCAGCATATCACCACACGCATTGGGGGCAATGGCGGGGAAGCTGCGATACTCGCCGTTGGAAGCAAACGTTCCCTGGTCAATCAGGGACGGGGTGCCGCTGCTGATGTCAATAATGTACCAGCGAATGCAGTTAACGGTGCCACTGCCGGGATTACAACCCACAGCATGGGTGGTATACAGCTTGCCACCCCAATATTTCACATCCAGCAGCCGGTTGTCGTTGCCCTGAATGTTGCTGCCGCCAAGCTGCGGCTGGCTTACGGGCAGGCTATAGCTGTTGACCGTCACCGTGCCGGCCTGCGTCAAGGAAGCCGTGCCAAACGGGTCGGTCATTTTCCAAACGGTCAGCCGGTTTTGGTTGTTGCCATATTGGGCATCTACAAAGTAGTGGGGTTCGTTGGCATTGGTCGGCCAACCGCCACTGGTATAGCCGTGCATTTTGGCGGGCTGGATGGTGAAGTTGCTGCTGCCAACGTTGATTTTAACGCTGTTGGCCGACTGCCCGGCATACATGGCAAATTTATCATAGGCAAAAACGTGGTTACGCACGAATGACGTACCAAACATGTTGGCCGAAAGGTAGAGGGCGTTTTGACCGACACCCAAATGGGGGTAGTCGAAGAAGTAGTCGGTGCCGGTGCCGGGGTTGCCATCAAAGGAGTAGAGCCACCATTGACCGGTGGCGCTATCGGTTTTGGAGACGGCAATACAGGCATAGCCGTTGTCGCCGCCATTGACGTTGGGGTCATAGGCGGTGATGCCGAGGATGTAGCGCCCTTCTTTTTCGTCATAATCAAGATAGGGGTCGAACATGGAGACGCTGCTGCCTGTACCACAGTTGGCTCCCCAGAAATCTTCAAACAGGGTGGGGCCAACCAGGCTGTTGCCCGCTTTGTCAAAAATCTGGAAGCTGGTGTTTACGCCGACAATGATGTGGTCATGCCCAACGGTAATGTCTGGATCGGGTGGAACACCTTGCTGCGACTGGGTGTAATCTATGGATTTGAAGTTGGCGCCGGCCGTCAGGGTGGAAGCAAGGGATTGGACGCTGTAGCTTTGAATGGCGCGATCTGGCTTCTGCGCCAGCGATTCGGCCAGCAGCGTTTCATAAACAGCTTCACTGACTGGCCCTTCATTGGCCTCGATGTCAATTTCGCCAGCCAAATATTGCTGCTGTAGGCGGTCTACCTTGCTGGGGCGGCTGGGCATACTGCTCATGTCAACCGAGGCGGGGCGAACGGCCGTAAATTGGACAATGGTGGGGGCTTGTTCGGGAGAAACGGCCGTTCCCCCCCCTTCACCCCTTGCCCGACCAGGAGCCAATGCTTGCTGCACAGCATCATAACGGGCAACAGTTTCTGCAGCCGGGTCTGATGAACGGCCGATTAGCCACGCACCACCCAGCAACACCGAGGCCACCAGGACCCCGCGAATACTTTTGGACAACAACTTATTCAAGACCTTCCTCCACACATTCTGACCTTTGCCAAACTAACAAAAGTGAGAGTGAAGCATGATTCAGACACCAGATAAAAAGTGGGGTTTTAGTGTCTAAATCCTAACCCAATCAGAACCACAAAATTGTTACCCAAACGTCACAATCAAACAAGAAAATTCACGCTTTTTTCCTCCCTCTGTGCCTTATTTCCCATCCAAGACCCCAAAATAAACGGAACGAAAATTAAACGAGTTACGAAAGAAGTTCAACTTCTAAATCGCCCCCGATGCCAAGAGGGATTTTGGCACCGAAACTCTGTACAGATCAGAGCCATCACATTGTTGCCAAAACAACGGTGTCCAACAAAGAGAATCCACGCGATTTTCCCCCCGATATTTACAGCCGCCAATAGTTAAATCCCAGTTGCGCTGCATCCTCAGCCGCAAAGCCACCTTTCACATCCACCAAAACCGGTTTTTCCACTGTACACAGGGCAGCCAACCCCGCCGCCCCCAAGGCTGCGTACTCACGATGCCCCACCGCAACAATCAGCGCATCAATATCTGTTAACATATCCAACCTAGACAGCGTTAGCCCATACAGCCGCCGGGCTTCATCGGCATCGGCACAGGGGTCATGCACCAGCACGTTAACCTGATAATCTTGCAGCTCACGCACAATGTCAATCACCCGCGTGTTGCGTAAATCAGGCACATTTTCCTTAAACGTCAGCCCCAGCACTGCTACCCGCGCCCCCTGCACCTGCTTTCCGGCAGCAATCAGCAGCTTCACCGTTTTTTCCGCCACATATTTGCCCATGCGATCATTGACGCGCCGCCCGGCCAAAATCATCTGCGGATGATAACCCAGTGCCTCGGCCTTGAAGGTCAGGTAGTAAGGATCTACCCCGATGCAGTGGCCGCCCACCAGCCCCGGCCGGAAGGGAAGAAAGTTCCATTTGGTTCCCGCCGCCGCCAGCACGTCAAGGGTATCAATCCCCATGTGGTCAAAAATAAGCGACAGTTCGTTCATGAGGGCAATGTTGAGGTCGCGCTGGGTGTTTTCAATGACCTTGGCGGCTTCGGCCACGCGGATGGTGGGGGCAATGTGAATACCGGCTTCCACTACCTGACCGTAGATTTGGGCGAGAAAAACGGCCGTTTTTTCATCCCAGCCCGACACCACCTTCACAATCTTCTCCAGCGTTCGCTCCTTGTCCCCCGGGTTAATCCGCTCCGGCGAATACCCCACCGTAAAATCCCGGCCGCAAACCAACCCTGATGCCTCTTGCAAAATCGGCACCCCGATTTCCTCCGTCACCCCCGGATAAACCGTAGATTCCAGCACCACACACGACCCACGCCCCATCTGCTGCCCCACCGTGGCATACGCCCGCCGCACCGGTGTCAAATCGGGGATGCGATGCCCGTCAATGGGAGTAGGCACGGCCACAATAAACAGCTTGCACGCTGCCAAATCGGCCGGGTTGGCGGTGTATTGCACCGACACCGCCGCCAAATCAGCCTCACTGACCTCGCGGGTGTGGTCGCGGCCGCGCTGTAGTTCGGCCACCCGTGCCTCGGCCACGTCAAAGCCAACCACAGCAAAATGCCGTGCCAAATGTACCGCCAGCGGCAGCCCCACATACCCCAGACCGATGACGGCGATTTTTTCTTGTTTGTTGAGAAATGTTTCAAATTGCATGATAGAGATTGGAGACTGGAGATTGGAGATTACAGGAGGCTCCTATCTCTAGTCACTTTGTGCTATAAAATTTTGGTCAAAGAGGGTAATCATACCGATTCGCCGCGCAGAGACAAACGGCCGTTTGTCTGCCCCCATCCCCCACCATATAATTTCCCCATGACCATGCAATCCCATTACCAAACCTTGTTCGCCTATCATTGGCATACCACCCATCGGCTGCTGGAGCTGGTGGAAAAGGTGGCAGAAACGGCCGTTTTTCCCACCTGCCACCGAACCCTCAGCCATCTCCTCAGCACCAACTACAGCTACCGCACCGCCCTCGAAACCGGCCAACAGCCCGCCCACCTTGCCGCCGACCAGTTTCCCACTCTCGACAGCCTGAAAACCGGTTTTCTGGATGAGCAAAGCAAGTGGAACACCCTGCTTGCCAGCCTCAGCGATGACACCATCGCAGGTAGTGCCGACCTGACCACGCTGCGCGGCCACACCATTCGCTTTGCCCGCTGGCGCATCTTGCAGCAGGTGCTGCTGCACGGGATGCAGCACCATGCCGAACTCGCCCAGCTTCTCACCGAGCAAGGCCACTCCCCTGGTGATCTTGACTTTATCTTCTTTCAGGGATAGCAGTTGAGGGTTCCAGCAGGTTAACAAAACAAGGGGGTAAAGGTGTCATTTCGAGATTCTCCGAGAAATCCCGTTGGCAGCAGCACACAAGCGGGATTTCTCCTCGAAGACTCGTCGAAATGACATTGTTTTTGCCCGAATCAACGGTTAATCCACTACAATTCTCGTTCTGTCAGAAGACGAGCTTTGGAAAGCTCGGCTACAGAGGCACAAACTTATGACAACAATCGTTGGTCGCCACCGCGCCAAAATCGGAGCCATGCAGACTCCATCTGAAGAAACAGTTGCCTACGCGAAGGGTCTAAACGCCCATCTGCTGGGGCCAGGGTCGCTGGCCGAAGGTGAATGGGCGGCACTTGGGCTGCCTGCCCCCCACCTCGACACCATTCGCCGCTTCCGACTGGCGCGGATTCGCCAGCTTTTGCGCCGCTTTGACTACGCGGGCATCGTCGTCTATGACCCCATCAACATCCGCTACGCTACCGACTCCACCAATATGCAGGTCTGGATTCTCCACAATGCCAACCGCTACGCCTACATCCCCACCGAAGGCCCCGTCATCCTGTTTGACTATCACGGAGCCGAACATTTGAGTGACCACCTGGAGCTAATTGACGAAATCCGCACCGCCCGCGCCTGGTACTACCTCATCGCGGGGGACAGGTATGAAGAACAGGCGCGGCTGTGGGCGGCGGAAATTGCCGATTTGGTGCGGCAGCACGGCGGCGGCAACCGGCGGCTGGCGCTGGACAAATGCAACCCGGAAGGGTTAGTGGCGCTGCAAAATGAGGGGTTGACGGTTCACAATGGCGAGGAAATTATGGAGCTGGCTCGCGCCATTAAGCACCCGGAGGAGATTGTTGCCATGCGGCGGGCGATTGCGTCCTGCGAAAAGGCAATTGCCGCCATGCGCAACCATTTTGTGCCGGGGGTAACGGAGCAGCGGCTGTGGAGCTATCTCCATGCGGAGAATATTGCTCGCGGCGGTGAGTGGATTGAAACGCGGCTGCTGACGGCCGGCCCGCGCACCAATCCGTGGTTTCAAGAGTGCAGCAGCCGGCCGATCCAAAATGGCGAACTCATGGCCTTTGACACTGACCTGATTGGCACTTATGGCATTTGCGTAGACATTTCGCGGACGTGGCTGTGCGGCAATGCCGCGCCCACGGCCGAGCAGCGGGAAATTTATGGGCTGGCCTATGACCAAATTGGGCGCAACACGGCCATTTTGCGGCCGGGAATGAGTTTTCGGGAGTTGACAGAAACGGCCGTTTTGCCCGACCCCACCCGCTACAACCGCTACTCCCTCTTCTACCACGGCGTTGGCCTGGCCGACGAATACCCCAGCATCTACTTCCCCGACGCCTGGGCCGACTACGGCTACAACGGCATCGTCGAGCCAGGGATGGTGCTGTGTGTGGAGAGCTATGTCGGACGCAAAAACGGCCGTGAGGGGGTCAAGCTGGAGGAACAGGTCGTTATCACCGAAACAGGCTACGAAGTTCTTTCAACCTACCCGTTTGAAGCACAGTTGCTAGACGGTTAAATTAGATGTTCAGCCACTGATAGCCTTGATATATCGTTCGGCAGAGCGGAAAACGGCCGTTTTTGCCCCACTTTGTACAATCGCATCCGTCCAGCCGCCGTAAATGCGGTCAAATGCGTAGGGTTGGACGGCGGCGACGATTTGTTTAACGGCCGTTGCATTCAGCGGAATGTCGTTGGGATAGCTGTACATAAACGTCACAAACCGCCGATCCGCCACCACCGTAATCGTGTCACCCGTCAGCAGCACCCCCCGCCCCTCGGCACCTGCCGCCCAATGCAGCACGCTGGAGCCGGGGAAATGACCACCACAGCGAATGACGGTGATACCTTCGGCCAGTTCCAGCGTGTCACCCTCCCAAAAATGCAGCACCGGGTCGGGGCGCATCACCCACTGCCGGTCAACAGCGGGCAAATAAACCGGCACGCCACCAAAAGCGCGGCTCCATGCCACCATGCTGTCATAAAAATGGGGGTGGCAAATGGCAATGGCGCTGATGCCGCCCAGCTTTTCCACTGCCTCCACCGTTTCGTCGTCAATCAGGCTGTGGCAATCCCACAGAATGTTGCCGCCGGGAGATTGGATGATTAACGGCCGTTGCCCAATAGCAAATTTCGGCACCGTTTGAATGCCCCAAAGCCCCGGCTCCCACTCGGTCAATTCGTTGTGGTGTGCCTCGCGCAGCACCGCCAGCGTCGTCCACCGCTGGCCTTCGGGGCGAACATATTGCCGCTCGTCTTCGCAAATGGGGCAGTGAGTGGGCGGTTCATTTGTGGCGGCAAACTGCACGCCGCAGGTCACGCAGATGTAGTTGTCCATGATCGGTTCCTCGCACATTAAAGAAGATTTGAGATTGGAGATTAGAGATTGCGAACCTTCATCAATCTCCGGTCTCCAATCTCAAATCTCCCGTTCACCAATGAGATTAGTTGTGAATGATTCGATGTTTGCTCTTTGTTGTAACACAAACGGCCGTTTTTCCACACCGATCCTTGGATCAGCACACAAAAAAGGAACACAGACAAGCATCCATCTGTGTTCCTTTTCATCCAGGTTTCCCCAAAAGCCTACTGTATCATCATCCAGTCTTGAATTTCGGTTATTCTCACCAAGATGATCCGAATACACTACGCCTCAGACAACCGCTTCCGCTGCCCACCTGCTCGCAAGCGGCGCACCTGGCGGCTCAAGGCCAGCAAAAACAAACGGGTGCGGCTTATCGCAGGGGCTGCAGGTTCCACAACCAGCTCTGCATCTGGCTGACGGCTGCTCAAATCTTCACCTAATTGCTGCTTGGGTTGGGGGCGATACACCATCCAATACTTATTCATGGAAATATACTCCTTCCTATTATTAAATTGTTTTCACACACAGTACAGACAAAATTAGCCCAAAAACGGAGATACTTTGGTGAGGTGGGGTAGGCAAGCAGGCTTGAAAACTACGGTGTGGGAGTGATGTTGTGGGCTAGAAGATGGTCTTGATTTTGCCCGATTTTCACGCGCAGCGGCGTAAACCAGTTTTCACCGTGCCTGTGTTTAATCTGGCGAGTTGGGTGTTATTTAAAACAGTACCTTGGTACCAGTTCTATGGTTGGCTCATTGACAAGGCCGTTTTATAATGCCAGCAACAACTGGAGGAAAGATGAATCAACCAACCATTCAGGCAACCAATGCCTTTTTTTATTATCAGGATGTAGACAAGGCATGGGCGTTTTATCGGGATGTGATGGGGCTGGAAACGGCCGTTAATTACGGCTTCGCCAAAATCATGCGCGTCGCCCACAATAGCTACCTCACCCTCGTTGACGCCGCATCCGGCATGCACACCACCGACGAACCCAAAAGCGTCGCCATCGCCCTCGTCACCGAACACGTAGAAGGGTGGTACGATTACCTCACCAGCGCCGGCGTACCCATTCGCAACCCCTACCAGCGGCGCAAAGGCTCCGCCCATGACGGCTTTGTCGCCTTTGACCCCGAAGGCTACTACCTCGAAATCGAACGGTTCAACCCCCACCCCGAAAACGAAACCCTGCTGCCCATCCTCGCCGCCCTTCCCCCCACCTACAGCGTCGGCGGCACACGCCCACCAGAACTGGAAATCCGCGCCACCGTCCTCTGGCTCTACTACAACGACCTCACCCGCGCCGAGCAGTTCTATGAATCGCTGCTAGGGGTCAATTTGCTGGTTGACCAGGGATGGGCCAAGGTGTATCAGGTAGCAGGCAGCAGCTTTCTTGGCCCCGTATCAGGCGAAAAGGGAATGCACCCAGCCACCGAACAAAAGGCAGTCACAGTCTCCTTCTTCACCGCCGATGTTCACGGCTGGTTTGCCCATGCCTCCGCCCAGCCCGGCTTCCGCCTCCGCACCCCGGAAGTGACCGACGAAAGCAGCCTCGTCCACATCTTCGTCGGCTACGACCCCGAAGGGTATTTTCTGGAATGGGACACCTTCCTCCCCCTGCCACCTAACGGCCGGCTGCTGGAACTACTGGCATTATAACCCTGCCCCGTGGGCGTATTGTTGGGCGTTTACAAAAAAAGCAGGTAGAAAAATGGCATGCCTGTTCATGTCATTCCGAGGTCTTCCGAGGAATCTTGTGCTTCTTGAAGGGGAAAGATTCCTCTCTCCGAAGACTTCGCTCAGAATGACATTTGCCCGATTAATTTGTTAATCCGCTAGCATACGCCCTTTTACTTACTAGAGCAGCAAACACATTTTGACTATGAGGTGGTGGTGTATGGTATCAGATTGCCCCCTTGACAAATTACCACGCCTTTATTAAACTATGTTTTATCATTAAAATATATTTTAGCGGCAAGAAAAAAGGCAAACGATGGAAGAAAACACACCGGCAGGAACATTTACAATTAGCGATCTCGACACGCTGCGCGTGGTCGCCGACCCACTCCGCAATCAAATTGTGGAACTGCTTATCATGGAACCCCAGACCGTTAAGCAAATAGCGGAACGGTTGGGGCTGGCACCTAGCAAACTGTACTACCACATCGGGCTATTGGAAAAACACGGCATCATTGAAGTGGCGGAAACGCGGATGGTTGCCAACTTGCAGGAAAAGGATTACCGCACCGTCGCCCACGCTTTCCACATTGCCCCGGAACTGCTTTCGTTTGGCACGTCGGCCGGCCGTGACACCATCAGCTCCCTCATCATCAGCACCATGGATACGACCCGCGAGGATTTCTTGCGCACCGTACAAGCCCGCGCCCTGGCAACGGAACAAGGCCAACCAGAGCAACTGCGCCGCGCCATCCTGACCCGCGAAACCGCCCGCGTGCCAGAAAGCCGTCTGCCGGAATTCATCGAGCAGATCGAGAGGCTGATCAAGGCGTTTAGCGAGGCCGACAACAGTAACAGCAACGAGCCACACCACAACTACGCCTTCACCATTGCCTTTTACCCCAGCCTTTATTTTTCGGAAGAATAATTTTTTAGACAGAATTCACACGGTTTTCAGGATTATTGCCGCGTTTATCCGCGTCCCAAGTTTTTGGAGGAATATCCCATGTCTGAAGCAGAAACGGCCGTTTCCACCCCACGCACCATGCGAACCTTTATGATCATCTGGCTCGGCCAAATCATCTCCATCATCGGCTCCGGCCTCACCAGCTTCGGGCTGGCCGTCTGGATTTTTGACCAAACCGGGCAAGCCACCCCCTTCGCCCTCACCGTCATGTTCGGCAACCTGCCCCGCATCCTGCTCTCCCCCATCGCCGGGGCGTTGGTTGACCGCTGGAACCGGCGCTGGGTCATGATTTTATCCGACACCGGCAGTGCTCTGCTTACCGTTGGTGCCCTTGTTTTACTCACCGTCGGGCAGCTTGAAGTATGGCACATCTACCTCATCGCCGCCCTCGGCTCCGTCCTCTCCACCTTCCAGGAACCCGCCTACACCGCCTCAGTCTCGCTGCTGGTCTCCAAAAAGGATTTAGGCCGCGCCAACGGGCTGATGCAGATGGGGCAGGCGTTGGAAATGCTGATTGCGCCACTGCTGGCGGGGGTGCTGTTTGGCCTCATCGGGCTGCGCGGGCTGGTGCTGATTGATTTTGTCACCTTCTTTTTTGCCGCCGGTGCCTTGCTGCTGGTGCAAATTCCGCAGCCGCCGCGCCAGCAAACGGCCGTTTCCGACCCCACCACCTCGCTCTGGCAAGAAGCATGGTTTGGCTGGCACTATCTGCGCCAGCGCAGCGGGCTGTTTGGGCTGCTCGTTTACTTCGCCCTGGTCAACTTCTTTTTGAATTTTACGGCCGTTCTTCTCGGCCCCCTCGTCCTCTCCTTCAGCAGTTCCGCCGCACTTGGCACCGTCCAGGCCATCGGCGGGGTGGGGATGCTGGCGGGCAGCATCATCATGAGTGCCTGGGGCGGCCCCAAACAAAACCGCATCCCCGTGGTCATCGGCCTCATCGCCTTCGCCTCGCTGGGTGTTTTTATCGTTGGGCTGCAGCCAACGGCCGTTTTTGTCGCCACCGGTCTCTTCATTCTAATGGTTTGCGTGCCGCTTGGCGGCGGCACCAGCCAGGCCATCTTCCAAAGCAAGGTTGCCCCCGACGTGCAGGGGCGCGTCTTCTCCATCCGCACCATGATTTCGCGCTCCATGATGCCGCTGGCCTTTCTGCTGGCCGGCCCCCTGGCCGACCGCATCTTTGGGCCGCTGCTCGATGAAGGCGGGGCGTTGGCAACTACCTTTGTCGGCAATATCGTCGGCGTTGGCCCAGGGCGCGGCATTGGGCTGCTGTTTATGGCCGCCGCCACCTTCCTCTTTGTCACCAGCCTGCTGATGTTTACCTACCCCCGCGTCCGCAACCTGGAAAGCGAACTGCCCGACATGCTGCCGGATGAGCCGGAAGGGGAAGATGGGGTTGGGGAAGAAACGGCCGTTATGCAACCCGCCTGACCGCAGCGGCACAGAGGGATGTCGTATCCTCCCCATCGTTTACGCGGTGGGGAGGCGTGCTATAATCCCGCGCTATGAATGTTGAACGTAGTTTGAGCGATATGGGGAACGGGAAGCCCAAAATTTTTGTGCCAAAAGCTGCTGCCGCAACGCCATGAGCGCCATCCTTCCCACGCTTTACATCCTCACCGTGGCAGCGATGTCGGTTTACGGGGTGATGGGGTTGCTGACGGCCTGGCTGTACTGGCGGCACCGGCACGACCAATTCCCCTGCCCCACCGTGGACGACGCCGATTTACCAGCCGTCACCGTCCAGCTTCCCATTTTTAACGAGCGGTTTGTGGTGGAGCGGCTGATCCAAACGGCCGTTTCCCTCGACTATCCCCGCGACCGGCTGCAAATTCAGGTGGTGGATGATTCCACCGATGACACGACAGCAAAAGCGGCCGTTTGCGTGCGGCGCTATCAGGCGCAAGGGGTCAACATCCAGCTTGTCCACCGCAATCACCAGCACGGCTACAAAGCCGGTGCCTTGTCCCATGCCCTTGCCAGCACCGAAGGTGCCTACGTCGCCATTTTCGACGCCGATTTTCTTCCCCCCGCCAACTTTCTGCGCCAAACCATCCCCCACTTTCTCACCAATCCCCATTTGGGGCTGATTCAAGGGCGCTGGGGCCACCTCAACCCCGACGATTCGCCGCTGACCGCCGCCCAGGCCATCGCCATGGACAAACATTTTGCCATGGACCAAACCGTCCGCTTTCGCGCCAACCTGTTTCCCAAATTCAACGGCACGGCCGGCGTGTGGCGGCGAAGCTGCATGGAGAGCGTTGGCGGCTGGCACGACGATACCGTTTGCGAAGATTTGTGCCTTTCCACCCGCGCCGTGCTGCACGGGTGGCAGTTTCGGATGCTCAACGATGTGGTGGCCCCGGCGGAACTCCCCAACACCATCACCGCCTTCAAAAACCAGCAGGGTCGCTGGGCTAAGGGAGCCACCCAATGTCTGCTCAAATTTGGCTGGCAAATTTTGCGGGATCGCCACCATTCGCTGCTGGCACGATTTTACGCCCTGGTTTCGCTGTCGGCCTACATCCACCACCTGCTGATGATTATGCTGCTGCTGCTGCAAATCCCGCTGCTGCTGCTCAACTACCGCTTTTCGCCGGGGATGCTGCTGTTTAGTCTGGTGGGGCTGGGGCAGCCGCTGCTCTTTGTGCTGGCGCAGCGAGTGCTGCACCCCAACTGGCGGCAGCGGCTGCGCCATTTTCCCACGCTGCTGGTGTTGGCGGTGGGGTTGTCGGCCAATAACGGCCGTTCTGTCCTCCAGGCCATCTTCGGCCACACCCATCCCTTTATCCGCACCCCCAAAGGGCGGGGAACCGATGCCACCCACTATTTCCTCGGCTTTGACAACATCGTCTGGGTGGAGCTGTTTCTCCTGCTCTACGCCCTTTTTGGCATGCTGCTGGCGCTGTGGCAGCAAAATTTGGGGCCAATGTTCCTGCTGCTCTCCTGCATCCTCGGCTTTGGCACCACCGCCCTCCTCTCCCTGCGCGAAGCGAAGGTGCAGCGGCTGGTGATGGAGGAGGGAATCGGCCATGCAACCGATTACCTCTGAGCAACACCTGCTTACCGACTCTCAAACGGCCGTAAAAGTGCCCGCGAAATAATATGCCGCTGAATCTCACTCGTCCCGTCCCAAATCCGCTCCACCCGTGCATCCCGCCAAAAACGGACAATCGGGTTTTCTTCCGCCAGCCCCATCCCGCCAAAAATCTGCACCGCTTCGTCCGTCACCATCGCCAGCATCTCCGTGGCATACAGCTTCGCCATCGCATAATCCTCATCCCTGGCCGTCCCCTGGTCGGTGCGCCACGCCGCATCCAGCACCAGCCACTCCGCCGCCCGAATTTGCGTTGCCATATCGGCCAGCTTAAACGACACCCCCTGGTTTTTGCCAATCGGCTGCCCAAACTGCACCCGCGTCGCCGCCCACTGCTGGCAAAGCTCCAGCGTCCGCTGCGCCCGCCCCACACAAAACGCCGCCACCGACAGCCGCGTTGCCCCCAACCACTGATTCGCCACATCAAACCCGCGATGCTCCACCCCCAAAATGTTGCCCACCGGCACCCGGCAGCCATCAAACTCCAGAATGCAATTGTGGTACCCACGGTGCGACACCACATCATACCCCCGCTTCACCGTGAAACCGGGCGTACCCATATCCACCAAAAACGAGGTAATCTTTTTCCGCAATCCCCGCGCCGTCTGCTCTTCGCCCGAAGCCGCAAACAAAATTACATAATCAGACACGTCGGCGTGGCTGATAAAATGTTTGGTGCCAGTGATAACATATTCATCTCCGTCCCGCACCGCCCGGCACTCCATGCCGCGCACATCCGACCCCGCGTTCGGCTCCGACATCGCCAGGCAGTCATGCCGTTCGCCGCGAATGGTGGGCAGCAAATACCGTTCAATCTGCTCCCCCTGGCAGGCGCGAATAATGCTGCTGGGGCGCGTCACAAAATGCTGCAATGCGTAGCTGGTGCGCCCAAGCTCCCGCTCCATCAGCGCCAGCGACACCGCATCCAGCCCCGCCCCGCCTAACTCCTCCGGCATGTTGGCCGCATACAGCCCAAATTGCAGGGCCTTATCCCGAATTTGCCTTTGCAATGCCGGCCGTACCCCGTCTTCACGCTCCACTTCATCTTCATATGGCTGCAGCTCTTTTTCCACAAAAGTCCGCACCATCTCCACGATCATACGCTGTTCGTCAGTCAATCCTAGGTTCATGATTCAAGTAGGTGATGGACAGATTGTAGGAGCATAACATGCTACGCTCCTACAATCTGTCTATACCTCTATTCTTTACCGGCTATTCACTGTCTATTGCCAATGTGCCACAGGCGGCTGCTGTCCAGCAGTTCCAGCATACGGATGAGCAAATCATCCCGTTCTGCTTCCAGTTCACGAATGGGCGTGCCTTCGGTGAGCCGGTTGCAGCCGTCAATCACCTTTTGCGCCAGTTCGTCCGTCAGTTCCGGTGGCTCCAAAAATGTCCAGGGAGCCTGGAGCGAGGGGCCAAACTGGTGGATGAGGTGAGCCATGCCCCCTTCACCGCCGCCCAGGTGCAGCACTGTCAGTGGCCCCATCATCGCCCAGCGGATGCCGGGGCCATAGCGCACGGCCATGTCAATTTCTTCGACGGTTGCCATGTCGTTGTCAATCATGTGCAAAATTTCGCGCCAAACGGCTTCCATGATGCGGTCGGCGACAAAGCCGGGGATTTCTTTGGTGAGTTTCAGCGGCTGCTTGCCGGTGACGCGGTAAAAATCCACCGCCCACTGGTGAGCTTCGGGGCTGGTGCGCGGGCTGGCAACCACTTCGACAACGGGCATAAGGTAGGGCGGGTTGAAGGGATGGGCAACGGTGCAGCGTTCGGGGTACTGCACTTCCACATCCATCTCGCTCATCAAGTAGCCGGAGGTGGAGCTGGCAATAATGGTATCGGGTGGGCAAGCGGCATCAATGGCTTTGAGGGTGGCGATTTTGATGGGGAGCCGTTCGGGGGTGTTTTCCTGGATAAATTGGGCATCGGTGACGGCTTCTTCGAGGGTGGCGCAAAAGGTGAGGTTGTCGGGTGAGGCATTGGGGTGGAGGCCGAGGCGGGTGAGGATGGGCCAAACGGCCGTTAATCGCTCCCTCACCTTCCCCTCCGCATCACCCGCCGGATCCCACGCCCGCACCTGCATCCCCTGGCGCAAAAAGTGGGCAATCCAGCCACTGCCAATCACCCCCGTGCCAATCACCGCCACCCGCTCAACGTTGGTTACATCTGGTCTGCTCATCAGAACTTCACCTGGCTGCTGCCCTTTAGCCCAAACCGCTGCCGCGCTTCGGCCGGCGTTGCCACATCCAGCGACAACTCATCAAAAATACGGCGTGCCTTTTCCACATATTGCGCATTCGACTCCGCCAATTGCCCCTTGCCAATGTAGAGATTGTCCTCCATCCCCACGCGCACATTGGTTCCCATCAAAGCCCCCACAGTAATCAGGTCAAACTGATAGCGACCCCCGCCCAAAACCGATAGTTCAAGGTCGTTACCCAGCAGCCGCTGCGCCGTGCGAATCATAAAGACCACATTGTCAATATCCGGCCCCACGCCGCCCAACGTGTTCATCACCATCTGTACCATAATCGGCCCCTGCACCAGCCCCATGTTGGCGTAGTAGGCCAGCGTGTAGAGATGCCCCACGTCGTAGGCTTCAAACTCCAGCCGCGTGCCGGTTTCGTTTTGCAAAAATTTAAGCATGTATTCGATGTCGGCAAAACTGCTGGCAAATGGTTCAGTGCGGGTAGATTCCAGAAACGACTCTTCCCAATCAAAACGCCAGTTTCCCTGGTATTTGGGGATCATGGGAAAGCCGCCGTAGTTCATGGTGCCAAGATTGCAGGAGCAAAGCTCTGGCTGCAAGACGCGCACAACGTTGAGCCGTTCATCAATCGTTTGCCCCGTCGCCCCGCCGGTCGTCATATTGATCACAGCATCGGTTTCGGCCTTGATCCCGGCGGCGTATTCGCGGAACACTTCGGGGTCGGATGTGGGGCTGCCGTCGTGGGCGTTGCGCCCGTGGATGTGGATGATGGCGGCCCCGGCTTTGGCGGCGGCCACGGAGTCGGCGATCAAATGGTCGGGTTTGTAGGGTAAATGGGGGTTCATGGTGGGGGTGAAGCTGGCACCCGTCACGGCGGCGGTCACAATTACTTTCTTTGCCACAGTTTCCTCCAGCGGAAAGACAGCCTCTTCTTCTATCTTCCCAGCGGCTGCGCTAACGGCCGTTAGCGGCTCAATAAAGGGTGTTTTTGTTCCGCCATGTGGAACAATCCCAGCATAAGGAACAAGGTGGCGAAATGCTAACACAGCCAGGAAACAGTGTCAAACAGTGCCATTGGCCTATGCAGTTGCTACCCATTGTCACAGGCACGACAACGGCATTGTGGATAAAATGAGGGAATGACAACAACACCAAGAGCTGAATTCTGGGCTGGCGTTCGCGCCGAACTGCCGATTTTAGTCGGCGGGATACCCTTTGGCATCATTTATGGCGTACTGGCACTGGCGGCCGGTTTGCCCCCCCTGCTGGCGCAGGCCATGTCGGCCATCGTCTTTGCCGGGTCGGCACAATTTATTGGCGTGCAGTTGATGGCAACAGGCACGCCGCTGGCAATTCTGTGGCTGACAACCTTCGTCGTCAACATCCGCCACATGCTCTACAGTGCCTCGGTGGCACCCTACACGCGCCATTTGTCCCGACCGTGGCGCTGGCTGCTGGCCTACTTGCTCACAGATGAGGCGTTTGTGGTCGCCATTTTGCATTATGAGAAGCGGGAAGAACGGGACGCAGAGTTACCTGATTTGCGACCTCGGGAAAATCAGCAGCCTATTTCCCCCAAACATTACTACCTGTTGGGTGCAGGGCTGGCACTGTGGCTGGGTTGGCAACTGTCAACGGCCGTTGGCATCTTTCTTGGCACCCAAATCCCCGCCAGTTGGGGGCTCGACTTTACGCTGGCACTCACCTTCATTGGCATGGTGGTCCCCCTGCTAAAAAACCGCCCCACGATTGCTGCGGCAGTTACGGCCGGCATTGTTGCCGTGGTAGCCCACCAGCTTCCCTATCAATTAAGCCTCATTGCCGCAACGCTGGCTGGCATTGCCGTGGGGGTTTGGCTGGAAAACAAAACACAAAAACCACGTCTAATCTCGTATTCCGCGCCAGGACAGGAGGGAAAGTGATGATTCTTTGGCTTGCTATCATTGGCATGGGCATTATCACCTATGTTATTCGTTTGTCGCTGTTGGGGGTGTGGGAACGGGTGGAATTAACGGCCGTTACCCACCGCGCCCTCAAATACGTCCCCATTGCCGTCCTCTCGGCCATCATTATGCCAGAAATGTTGCTGCCGGGGGGAACGTTGGATTTGTCGTGGGGAAACGGCCGTTTAATTGCCGGTCTCATCGCCATTGCCGTGGCCTGGAAAAGCCAGGATGCCTTCTGGCCCGTTGTCGTTGGCATGATCGTCCTCTGGTTGCTACCATAG